>Ga0187844_10000534_pt1 | contig 29780 bp, 26 predicted proteins | sample SpaLakP09_SKY_50_FD_134517 | JGI IMG/M metagenome (GOLD analysis project Ga0187844, IMG submission 134517) | Oligotrophic lake water microbial communities from Sparkling Lake, Wisconsin, USA - SP09_SKY_50 | ecosystem: Environmental > Aquatic > Freshwater > Lake | place: USA: Sparkling Lake... | reverse complement strand
GCGATGTTCACGCCGCTGTTCGTCATCTCGCGCACGTCCGGCTGGTCGGCGCACGTCATCGAGCAGCGCATCGACAACAAGATCATCCGCCCGAGCGCGAACTACGTCGGTCCGGAAGACCTGGCGTTCGTGCCGCTGGCCGAGCGCAAGTGAAGATGGACGCCGGCGGCATCCATATTCGCCCTCTCGGCGCCGCCGACGCCGCGCCGTACCGTGCGCTGCGGCTGGAAAGCCTGCGCAACTTCCAGTTCGCGCACGGTCCCGCGTACGAGGACGCTGTTGCGCAGTCGGAAACGTGGCACGCCGACCGGCTGGCGCGGTCCGACTACACGTGGTTCGGAGCCTTCGACGGCGACGCATTGGTCGGCGCCATCTGCCTGCGGGCGAAGGAGGGCAGCCGGCTGCGCCACTCGGCAAGCCTGAACAGCCTGATGGTCGCGCAGAGCCACCAGCGCGCCGGCATCGGGCGCCTGCTGACCGCGCACCTGATCGACCACGCCCGCTCGCTGGGCCACGTGCGCCGCCTGACGTTGACGCTCATCGACGGCAACGCACCCGCGCGCCGCCTGTACGACGCGTTCGGCTTCCAACCCTTCGGCGTCGAGCCGGACGCCATTTATCATGAGGGTGGATACCGTGCCATCCACCACCTGCATCTCCCTCTCGTTTCACAGGTAACGCCATGAACAGCCAATATCGCAAGCCCCTGCACGGCACCAATCTCCATTATTTCGATGCGCGCGCCGCCGTCGAAGCCATCCAGCCCGGCGCCTGGGACACCCTGCCGTACACCTCGCGCGTGCTGGCCGAAAACCTCGTGCGCCGCTGCGAAGCGATGGCGCTGGTGCCGTCGCTGAAGCAGCTCATCGAGCGCAAGCGCGACCTCGACTTCCCGTGGTTCCCCGCGCGCGTCGTGTGCCACGACATCCTCGGCCAGACGGCCCTCGTCGACCTGGCCGGCCTGCGCGACGCCATCGCGCAGGAGGGCGGCAACCCGGCGCTCGTGAATCCGGTCGTGCCGACCCAGCTCGTCGTCGACCACTCGCTGGCCGTGGAGTGCGGCGGTTTCGATCCGGACGCGTTCGCGAAGAACCGCGCCATCGAGGACCGCCGCAACGAAGACCGTTTCGACTTCATCGAATGGACGCGCAAGGCGTTCGAGAACGTCGACGTGATCCCGCCGGGGAACGGGATCCTCCACCAGATCAACCTGGAGCGCATGAGCCCCGTCGTGCAGGTCAAGGATGGCGTGGCATTCCCCGACACGCTCGTCGGCACCGATTCGCACACGCCGATGGTCGATGCGCTGGGCGTCATCGCGATCGGCGTCGGCGGCCTGGAAGCGGAAAGCGTCATGCTGGGCCGCGCGTCGTACATGCGCCTGCCGGACATCGTCGGCGTCGAGCTGACGGGCAGGCCGGGTCCCGGCATCACGGCAACCGACATCGTGCTGGCGCTGACGGAATTCCTGCGCAAGTCGAAAGTGGTGTCCGCCTACCTCGAGTTCTACGGCGAGGGCGCCGCGAACCTGACGCTCGGCGACCGCGCGACGATCTCCAACATGGCCCCGGAATACGGCGCCACGGCCGCGATGTTCGCCATCGACGAGCAGACGATCAAATACCTGAAGCTGACGGGCCGCGACGACGACCTCGTCAAACTGGTCGAGCTGTATGCGAAGGAAACGGGCCTGTGGGCGGACACGCTTTCGAACGCGCAGTACGAACGCGTGCTGACGTTCGATTTGTCGACCGTCGTGCGCAACATCGCCGGCCCGTCGAACCCGCACAAGCGCGTGGCGACGACGGAGCTGGCGCAGCACGGTATCGCGGGCATCGTCGAGAACGAGCCGGGCAAGATGCCGGACGGCGCCGTGATCATCGCGGCCATCACGAGCTGCACGAACACGAACAACCCGCGCAACATGGTCGCCGCGGGCCTCCTCGCGCGCAACGCGAACGCGCGCGGGCTCGCGCGCAAGCCGTGGGTGAAGTCGTCGCTCGCGCCGGGCTCCAAGGCCGTGCCGCTGTATCTGGAAGAAGCCGGGCTGCTGCCGGAGCTGGAGCAGCTGGGCTTCGGCGTCGTCGCGTTCGCGTGCACGACCTGTAACGGCATGTCGGGCGCACTGGACCCGGCGATCCAGCAGGAAATCGTCGAGCGCGACCTGTACGCGACCGCCGTCCTGTCGGGCAACCGCAACTTCGACGGCCGCATCCACCCGTATGCGAAGCAGGCGTTCCTCGCGTCGCCGGCGCTCGTCGTCGCGTACGCGATCGCGGGCACCATTCGCTTCGACATCGAGAAGGACGTGCTGGGGACGGACGCCGCCGGCAATCCGGTGCGTTTGGCCGATATCTGGCCGAGCGATGCGGAGATCGACGCCGTCGTCGAGCGGGCCGTGAAGCCGCAGCAATTCCGCAAGGTCTACGACATCATGTTCGCGCGTCGCGAAGCCGGGGACGCACCCGTGTCGCCGCTGTACGACTGGCGCCCGACGAGTACCTACATCCGCCGCCCGCCGTACTGGGAAGGCGCGCTCGCGGGTGAACGCACGTTGACCGGCATGCGCCCGCTGGCGGTCCTGGGCGACAACATCACCACCGATCACCTGTCGCCGTCGAACGCGATCATGCTGAACAGCGCCGCGGGCGAATACCTCGCGAAGATGGGCCTGCCGGAGGAAGACTTCAACTCGTACGCGACGCACCGCGGCGACCACCTGACGGCGCAGCGCGCCACGTTCGCGAATCCGACGCTGAAGAACGAAATGGTGCGCAACGCCGACGGCAGCGTGCGCGCCGGATCGCTTGCGCGCATCGAGCCGGAAGGCACCGTGACGCGCATGTGGGAAGCGATCGAGACGTACATGGAGCGCAAGCAGCCGCTGATCGTGATCGCCGGTGCCGATTACGGCCAGGGCTCGTCGCGCGACTGGGCCGCGAAGGGCGTGCGGCTGGCGGGCGTGGAAGCCATCGTGGCCGAAGGCTTCGAGCGCATCCACCGCACAAACCTCGTCGGCATGGGCGTGCTGCCGCTGGAATTCCAGCCGGGGACGACGCGCCTTACCCTGGCCATCGACGGCACGGAGACGTTCGACGTCATGGGCGAGCGCACGCCGCGCGCGACGCTGACGCTCGTGATCCACCGTCGCAACGGCGAGACGGTCGAGGTGCCGGTGACCTGCCGTCTCGATACGGCCGAGGAAGTGTCGATCTACGAGGCGGGCGGGGTGCTGCAGCGGTTTGCGCAGGACTTCCTCGCGTCTTCCAAAGTGGCAGCATAAATACACCGTCGCCCCTGCGCAGGCAGGGGCCTAATTTGCACGCGTCTCCACGGTGCATACAAAATTGGGTTCCCGCCTCCGCGGGAACGACGGGGAAACGGAAACTCTTATGACTCACGTACCCCAAATCAAAATCCCCGCCGTCTACATGCGCGGCGGCACGAGCAAAGGCGTATTCTTCCGCCTGCAGGACCTGCCGGAAGCGGCGCAGGTCCCGGGCGAGGCGCGCGACAAGCTCCTGCTGCGCGTGATCGGCAGCCCCGATCCGTACGCGAAGCACATCGACGGCATGGGCGGCGCCACGTCCAGCACGAGCAAGACCGTGATCGTCGCGCCCAGCACGCGGCCCGGCCACGACGTCGATTACCTGTTCGGCCAGGTCGCCATCGACAAGCCGTTCGTCGACTGGAGCGGCAATTGCGGGAACCTGTCCGCTGCGATCGGTCCGTACGCCATCGCCAACGGCTTCATCGAGCCCGCGCGCATCCCGGACAACGGGACCGTCACCGTGCGCATCTGGCAGGCCAATATCAGGAAGACGATCGTCGCCCACGTGCCCGTCGCGAACGGGCAGGTGCAGGAGACGGGCGACTTCGAGCTCGATGGCGTCACGTTCCCGGCCGCGGAAGTCCAGCTGGAATTCATGGAACCGGCGGCCGAGGAAGGTGAGGGCGGCGGCGCGATGTTCCCGACCGGGAATCTCGTCGACGACCTGGAGGTGCCCGGCGTCGGGACGCTCAAGGCCACGCTCATCAATGCGGGCATCCCGACCGTGTTCGTGAACGCGGCCGACATCGGCTACACGGGCACGGAACTGCAGGATGCGATCAACGGCGATCCGAAGGCGCTGGCGATGTTCGAAACGATCCGTGCCTACGGCGCCATGCGCATGGGCCTGATTGCGCACGTGGAGGAAGCAGCGCGGCGCCAGCACACGCCGAAGGTCGCCTTCGTCGCGCCCCCGGCGGCCTATACGGCGTCGAGCGGGAAGCAGGTGGAGGCGGGCGAGATCGACCTGCTCGTGCGCGCCCTGTCGATGGGCAAGCTGCACCATGCGATGATGGGCACGGCGGCCGTCGCCATCGGCACGGCGGCCGCGATCCCGGGCACGCTCGTCAGTCTCGCCGCCGGTGGGCGGGCCCACGAGGCCGTCCGGTTCGGCCATCCGTCCGGGACCTTGCGCGTGGGCGCCGAGGCGCGCCAGGAGGGCGCCGACTGGGTCGTCACCAAGGCCGTGATGAGCCGCAGCGCGCGGGTGTTGATGGAGGGATGGGTGCGCGTGCCGGGCGACGCGTTCTGAGACCGTTGCTGCGCCGCGTCACACGGAGAAATTCATCTTTCCAAAACGATAAACTGCGTTGATTTTCGGCTATGATCCAACCAAAAATCGACAAAGCGCCTTGTCAACAGGCGCGCTAGGACAGAGGGATGGATCGGGGAACGAGCACTGCGGCCTTGGTGGCCGACGCATTGGCATTGATCGCCGCGCCGGCCTGCGCCTGCGATGGCGAAGGCATGATCTGGGCCGCGAATGCGGCGCTCGTTGAACTGGCTGGCGGCGACGTGGTGGGGCGCCCGCTGGTGTCGCTGTTCTGCCCGCGCACGGCGGCGGAGATGGCGGTCGAGATCCGCCTGTCGCAGTCCGGCGAACGGCGCTGGGACGGCCTGATCGAATACGGCACGACGGGCCGGCCCGTCGAGGTGCGCGCCAAGCCGCTCGCGCAGGAGAGCGGTACTGCGGGCGCCACCTTCGTGTTCGGCGACGTGCTCACGTTCGGCGACGGCCAGGCCGCGCTGCGCGGACGCTTGCTGGAACAGGCCGCCGTCGTCGAGCATGCGCCGGTCGGCATCGCCGTGACCTTGCCCGACCTGGTCAAATCCTGCAATCCGCGCATGGCCGGGATGCTGGGCTATGCGCCGGAAGAACTCATCAACCACACTCCGGCCCAGGTCTTCGCCACGCGCGCCCAGTACGAGGCGTTCATCGGCGAGGCCGTGCAGGTGCTGACGACCGGTAGCCTGTTCGAAAAGAGCGAGGTGCCGCTGCGCCGGCGCGACGGCAGCACGATCTGGTGCCGCATCCGCGCCAAGGCCGTCGACATGAGCGCGCGCGAGGCGGGCACCGTGTGGATCGTGGAAGACGTCACGGAAGCGCGCCAGGCGCTCACCGAGATCCAGTCGATCATGACCAATGCCACGATCGGCATCTTCTTCACGCGCGCCCGCGACATCACCCGCTACAACGCGTGTTTCGGCACGATGTTCGGCTACGGGCCGGACGAGGTGATCGGCTTGTCCACGCGCGTGCTGTATGCCGACGACGATGCGTTCGTCGAGATGGGCCACCGCGCCTACGGCGTCCTGGGGCTGGGCGGCTCGTTCAAGGCCGAGACGGCGATGGTGCACCGCGACGGGACGCCGATGTGGGTCAACCTGATCGGCTACGCCGTCAATCCGGAGGAGCTGGGCACCGGCACGATGATCTGGATGATCGAGGACCGCACCGGCCAGAAGGCGGCCGAGGAATCGCTGCGCAACGCCCTGCTGGAAAACCAGGCGATCCTCGACAACGCCGTGCTGGGCATCGCCGTCGTCGAGAAGGGCCGGACCTTGCATTGCAACCGCAAGATGGAAGAACTGTTCGGCCACCAGGGCGGCAGCATCGAGGGCTTGCCGGTACGCGAACTGTATCCGGACGATGCGGGCTGGAACGCCGCGCGCGAGCAGACGCAGCGCGACTTCGAGGCGGGCCGCGTGCACATGGCCGAGTACGAACTGGTGCGGCGCGACGGCAAGCGCTTCTGGGCGCGCCTGTCGGGCCGTCCGTTCGACATGGCGGACCGGGGCGGGCGCAGCGTCTGGCTGATCGACGACGTCACCGCCCAGCGCGAAGCGGCGGACGCGCTGCGCCGCGCGCGCGACGAGCTCGAGGTGCGCGTGCAGGAACGCACGGCGGAACTGCAGGCCGAGATCGTCGAGCGGCGCCAGGCCCAGGCGCGCGTGCACCACATGGCGTACCACGACGCGCTCACGGGCCTGCCGAACCGCGCGCTGCTGTCCGACCGCCTGGACCGCGCGCTGCTGGCGGCGCGGCGCGACGGCCTGAAGCTGGCCTTGCTGTTCATCGACCTGGACCGCTTCAAGACCATCAACGATTCGCTCGGCCACCTGGCGGGCGACCACCTGTTGAAGGAAGTGGCGCAGCGCCTGTGCCGCGTCGTGCGCGCCAGCGACACCGTCGCGCGCCTGGGCGGCGACGAATTCGTCGTACTGGTGCCGGGCGTGCGCGCGGCCGAGGAATGCGGTTTCGTGGGCGACAAGATCATCGAGGCGCTGGCGGCACCCATCGAATTCGAAGGCCGCAGCCTGCACATCTCGCCGTCGATCGGCATCTGCCTGTACCCGGACGACGGCGACGACGCGGCGAGCATGATGCGCAAGGCCGACGCCGCGATGTACTACGCGAAGGCGGCGGGCCGCAACAATTACCAGTTCTACGCGGAGCCGATGAACGCGGCGGCCGCGCGTCACTTCGAGATGGAGACGCGCCTGCGCGGCGCGCTGCTGCGCGAGGAATTCGAGCTGTTCTACCAGCCGATCGTGGGCGTGCAGGACGGCCGCGTGCACGGCCTGGAAGTGCTGCTGCGCTGGCGCCATCCGGAGCAGGGGCTCGTCGCGCCCGACGACTTCATTCCGATCCTGGAAGAGAACGGGCTGATCGTGCCGGTCGGCGAATGGGTGATCCGGCGCGCGTGCGAACAGGCGATGGCCTGGCAACGGGCCGGCCTGCCGCCGGTGCCGCTCGCCGTGAACCTGTCGGCGCGCCAGTTCATGCACCGTGGGCTGATCCAGTCGATCCGCGCCATCGTCGACGACACCGGCATCGATCCGGGCCTGCTGGAATTCGAGATCACGGAGACGGCGCTGATGCAGCACGGCGGCCAGACGCTGGAGACGCTCGGCCAGATCTACCGCATGGGCATCCGCCTGTCGATCGACGACTTCGGCACCGGTTATTCGAGCCTGGCCTACCTGAAGCGCTTCCCGGTCCGCAAGATCAAGATCGACCGCGCGTTCGTGCGCGACCTCGAGACGAGCAGCGAGGACCAGGCCATCGTCGCGGCCATCATGGCGCTGGCGGGGAGCCTCGGCATGGCCGTCGTGGCGGAGGGCGTCGAGAACGAGGCACAGCTGGCGCTGCTGCGCCGGCACGGGTGCCAGTATGCACAGGGCTATCTGTTCGCGCGGCCGATGGATGCGAATGCAATTGCAGGGCTGCTGCAAGACGATTCGTAGGGTGGGCTCCCCGAGCCCGCGCGCAACGTATGCGGTGTGCGAACGTCCGCGTGGGCACAGGGTGCCCACCCTACGACGGCCAGATCAGACGATTGTCGCGATCACCGGCGTGTGATCGGACGGCTGCTCCCACTTGCGGGGTTCGCGGTCGATGACGCACGCCTCGCAGCGTTTCGCCAGCGCCTGCGACAGCAGGATGTGGTCGATGCGCAGGCCGCGGTTGCGGCGGAACGCCATCTGGCGGTAGTCCCACCAGCTGTACTGCTTCTCGGGCTGCTCGAACAGCCGGAACGCATCGACGAGCCCGAGGCCGCACAGCTCGCGCAACTGCTCGCGTTCCAAGTCGGAGCAGTGGATCTGGCCGGCCCACAGTTCCGGGTCGTGCACGTCGCGGTCTTCCGGCGCGATGTTGTAGTCGCCCAGGATCGCGAACTGTTCGTGGATTCGCAGTTCGTCGCCGACCCAAGTGCGCAGCGCTTCCAGCCAGCCCATCTTGTAGGCGTATTTGTCGGAGCCGACGGCCTGGCCGTTCGGCACGTAGGCGCAGATGAAGCGCACGCCCCCGATGGTCGCGGCGATCAGGCGCTGCTGCTCGTCCTGGTAATGCGGGTTGTTGCGCACGACGTCGGCGACGGGGAGGCGCGACAGGATCGCCACGCCGTTGTACGTCTTCTGGCCGCTGAACACGACTTCGTAGCCGGCTTCGTTGATTTCGGCCACGGGGAATTTGTCGTCGGTGAGCTTGGTCTCCTGGAGGCAGAGCACGTCGACGGGGTTGGCGGCGAGCCACTGGAGCAGGTGCGGCAGGCGCACTTTCAGCGAGTTCACGTTCCAGGTTGCTATCTTCATTGTTCTTTCGGGCCTTGTGTGCAATGCGATACGTGGCGCGCATGATACCCGATCGGTCGAGCTGGTTGGACCGTTGTTGATATCCATCATGGCTCGAAAGTCCATGACACGATTGTCATTATTTGTTTCGATTGCAACAAAGATGTCGTAAAATTATTGTCCGTAGAGTAAAAAATCGTAACGAGGCTGGAAAGTTGCGCTGAACTGTGACAAGATGTAACAATCACAGCAAGACAGGGGACATTTATTTATTGTCTCCTTCTCGAAAGAAAAAAATTGCAGTAGGCCAACTTTTGTTGTACTATTGGCATATTGCTCTGGAACCAAGTATTCAACAGCAATTTATTGCTTTGATTCGATGGTTGCCGTGGTCGGTCGAGCGGCCGGCTTAGGCAGGTGTGTAACGATCGCGGATCCGAGAGCAGGATTTGCACACAGCTTTGTAAAGGACAACAATGCGCCAAGCATTTGAAGCATGGGCCCAACGCGATGGCCACATTGTCCGGCGTCGTGAAGACAAGCCGGAAGAGTACCTCGTGTACGAAACCCAACGCCGCTGGCTGATCTGGCAGGCTGCGCTGGCACACGGGCAGAAGGCTGCGGCCGAAGCGCCGCAGAAATTCGCGCCGTCCGAGAACCAGCCGCAGAAGATGCAGGCCGACGAGGCGAGCGTGCGCAACCGCGTCCTCAACGAGGTGCTGGATGCGTTCAGCGAACTGGATGACAACGCCGGTATCGAAGGCATCGTCAAGGTCATCCAGAACCTCAAGAAGAGGAACCGCGCCGCGGCCGAAGAAAAGGTCTGATGCGCTACCGCCACTACAAGGGCGGGCTGTACGACGTGGTCTGCGAGGCCGTCTTCGAGGCGGACCTTACGGACGTGGTCGTGTATCGCGGGCAGGACGGCAAGATCTGGGTCCGCCCGCGGGATGCATTTTTCGGACTGGTCGACGTGGACGGCAAACGCGTGCCACGCTTTGCGCCCATCGACCCCGTGCCGACCGCAGCATAGCAACGCCATCCCAGCGATCCCGGGATGCGCTTCGCCTCATGTCTTTCCGATTGCCGCCGTAAACGGTTTGGTAAGCATCGTACGCATTATCGGTGAAGCCATGTCCCTTCTTTCTTTCCGTCTCGTCCCCGCGCTCGCGCTGTGCACCGTCATGGCCGGATGCGTCGGCGCGCCCGCCGAACCGACGACGCAGCAGCTGGAAATCCACACCATTCTCGACCACCGCGAGGTGACGGGCGTGGGCTGCGTGCTGTCCAATGCCGCGGGGCGCTGGTTCGTCGTGGCGCCGGGGCGGGTGACGGTCGAACGGAGCCGCAGTCCACTCACGATCGACTGCGCGCGCGAGGGCGCGGGCAGCGCGGTCGAGGTGGCGCAGGCCCGCGACACGTCGCTGTTCGACACGGGCCGGCTGGTCGGCAGCATCATTGCGCGCGTCGGGGGCAGCCATGCCGATCCGTATGGCGCCTCGGGTGTCGCCTACGAGTCGACGCTGACGGTGCTGATGCATGCGCCGGCCCCGCCGGAGGCGCAGCGCGATACCGGCAACGCGGTGTTCTGAAACGCCGATAAAAAAAACGGACGCCGCGGCGTCCGTTGTCACAAGCGTCCGAAAAACGCTTACACGCGATTCAGCAGGAACGTGGTCAGGAGCGGCACCGGACGGCCGGTCGCGCCCTTGGACGCGCCCGACTTCCACGCGGTGCCGGCGATGTCCAGGTGGGCCCACGTATAGTTGCGCGTGAAGTTCTCCAGGAAGCAGGCCGCCGTGATCGACGCGCCGCCCGGCGTGCCGATGTTGGCCAGGTCGGCGAAATTCGACTTCAGCTGCTCGTTGTACTGCTCGCCGATCGGCAGGCGCCAGGCCGGGTCGCCCGCCTGCTTGCCGGCGTCCAGGAGTTCCTGGGCCAGCGCGTCATGGGCGTCGTCGTGGCGCGTGAACACGCCCGACGTGTGGTGGCCCAGCGAGACGATGACGGCGCCCGTCAGCGTGGCGATGTCGACGACGGCGGCCGGCTTGAAGCGCTCGGCGTAGGTCAGGGCGTCGCACAGGATCAGGCGGCCCTCGGCGTCCGTATTCAGGACCTCGATGGTGGTGCCGTTCATCGCGGTGACGATGTCTCCCGGCTTGGTGGCGCGGCCCGACGGCATGTTCTCGCACGCGGCGACGATGCCGACGACGTTCAGCTTCAGGCCCATCTCGCCGATCGCGCGGAAGGTGCCCAGCACCGAGCCGGCGCCGCACATGTCGTACTTCATCTCGTCCATGTTCGGACCCGGCTTGAGCGAGATGCCGCCCGTGTCGAACGTGATGCCCTTGCCGACGAGGACCACCGGCGCGTCGTTCTTCCTGCCGCCGTTGTGCTTCAGGACGATGAACTTCGGCGGCTCTTCGCTGCCGCGCGTGACGGACAGGAAGCTGCCCATCTTGAGGGCTTCCAGCTGCTTGCGGTCCAGGACTTCGATGTCGAAGCCGTAGTCGCTCGCCAGCTTCTTCGCGGTGTTCGCGAGGTAGGTCGGGGTGCAGACGTTCGGCGACAGGTTGCCCAGTTCCTTCGTCAGGTTCATGCCGTTGGCGACGGCCTGCGCCTGCGCCAGCGCGGCCTTGATCTGCGGCGTCGCTGCCGGGACGGCGATGGCCAGCTTGCGCACGCCCGTTGGCGCCGGATCCTTCCTGGACTTTTGCGCGTCGGTGCGGAATTCGGCTTCGTTCGCGGCGATGACCATGCTCTTGATGGCCCAGCTCAGGTCGCGCGCTTTCACATTCTCCAGCGGGAATGCGATAATGGCATCCTGCGCGCCCAGCGAAGCGAAGGTTTTGAGGGCGGCGGTCACGGCACCGGCAAAGCTTTTCTCGCTGACGGCTTCGTCGGCGCCCACGCCGACCAGCAGCACGCGGGCAGCGGCCACGCCGGCCACGCCGCGCAGCAGCAGGGTGGAGCCGGGTTTGCCGGAGATGTCACCCGACTTGACGGCGGCGCTGATCGCGCCGTTCAGATCGAGGGCTTTCGCCGCCTCCGACAGTTTTTTGTTTTCGAACACCGCGACTGCCACGCAGCCCGATTTGGCTGCTGCCAGCGTGTTTTTTGTGTCGAATGCTTTTATGCTAAAGTCCATTTGATTCTCCGTTTCGAGTTTTTGACGCGCGTGCTGTCCGAGGAACCTTCCATATGGCGCCCGCTCGTGACGGTTCCTTGGGGTTCCTTCAAACCAGCAATTATAACTATCGAATGATTTTCCAACGCGCCCTACAGCGTGAATTGGCCAGTGTGGCCGGTGCCACCTTCACGGCCCTGTTTACGGTCTTCGTCACCTGGACCCTGATCTCCATCCTCGGCAAGGCCGCCGGCGGCAAGGTCGCCTCGGGCGACGTGCTGGCCCTCATCGCCTTTTCGGTGCTGAATTATCTGCCAACAATCCTCATTCTTACCAGCTTTATTGCGGTCATCGTCACCGTGACGCGCAGCTACCGCGACTCCGAAATGGTCGTGTGGTTCGCGTCCGGCCAGTCGCTGACGCGGTGGGTGCCGCCGGTGCTGGTGTTCGGCCTGCCCATGGTCGCGCTCGTCGCCGCGTTGTCGTTCATCGCGACCCCGTGGGCGAAGATGAAGAGCGCGGAATTCGTCGAGCGCTTCGAGAAGCGCGAAGACCTCAAGCGCGTATCGCCCGGCCAGTTCCGCGAATCGCCGTCGACGAACCGCGTGTTCTTCGTCGAAGGCAGCACGAGCGGCGCGACCGTCGTGCAGAACGTGTTCGTGAATTCCGTCGACGAAGGCGGCAATTCGATCGTCGTCGCCAAGGAAGGCGTGATCGAGCCGGACGGCAAGGGCGGCCAGTACCTCGTCCTCAAGAATGGCCGGCGCTACCTGGGCCAGCCGGGACGCGCGGATTTCCAGTCGATGGAATTCGAGCGTTACCGCATGCGCGTGTCCAGCCAGGTGCCCGTGATCGGGACCGGCACGCCGGCCGATGCGCTGACCACGCCCGCGTTGCTGGCGCTGCCGAAAGACCGCTTCACGAATGCCGAACTGCTGTACCGGATCTCGGCGCCGATTTCCTGCGTCGTGCTGTTGCTGCTGGCGATTCCGCTCGGCTTCGTCAACCCGCGCGCCGGCAGCTCCGCGGACCTGATGCTCGCGCTGCTGGTCTTCTTCACCTACAGTAACCTGTCGAAGCTGTTCGAGGCGAGCGTCAAGCAGGGCAAGATGAGCTTCGGCATGGCGTGGTGGCCGCTGCACCTGTGCGCGCTGCTCGTCGTGGCCGGGCTGTTCGCCTGGCGCCTGAACGTGAACCATCCGTGGCATCCGCTCGCGCTGCTGGGCGCCCTCAAGCGCCGCCGGCTGCTGCGCGGCGGCGAAGCCACGCAGGAGGGCGCGCAATGAAGATCCTGCAGCGCTACTTCTTCGTCAACATCACGCAGGCCGTCTCGTTCGCGCTGGTCGCCACGCTGGGCCTCATCGCCTTCATGGACCTGACCCAGGAATTGCCGTCGGTGGGCAAGGGCGGCTACATGATCCAGCACGCGATCCTGTATGTGCTGCTGCTCGTCCCCGGCCACGTGTACGAGGCGATGCCCGTGGCCGCGCTGGTCGGCACCATCTACACGATGGCGCAGTTCGCACAGAGTTCGGAGTTCACGATCATGCGCGCCTCGTCGATGTCCACGCAGCAGGCCGGCATCATGCTGGCCAGGATCGGCGTGCTGTTCGTCGCCGTCACATTCCTGTTCGGCGAGCTGATCACGCCGCGCACGGCGCCGATCGCGGAACGCGTGCGCCTGTCCGCGAAGGGCGCGACGGTGTCGGCCGAATTCCGCTCGGGGATGTGGACCAAGGACACGGTCCATACGGGTGGCTTGAAGGGGCCCGTGACGGGCTCGCGCTTCTTCAACGCGCGCCAGATCCGTCCGGACGGCCAGCTGATCGACGTGCGCCTGTACGAGTTCGACAACGGCATGCGCATGCGCTCGCTGATCACGGCGGCCAATGCCACGTTCAGCGGTAACGGCACATGGCGCCTGAGCGACGTCACCGAGACGCTGTTTTCCAATAGCCGCGAACTGCCCGCGCCGGGCACGCCGATCCCGGCCGGCCAGACCATCCAGAGCACGTACGGCCAGGACACGGCGTCCGTTTCCACGCGCAAGGTCGCGAGCCTGGACCTGGTGTCCGAGATCACGCCGAAGATCCTGTCCGTGTCCCGTTCCGATCCGGAGCGGATGTCCGCCAACGAACTGGCCGTGTACACGCGCCACCTGGCCGAGAACCGCCAGGAGACGGAGCGCTTCAAGATCGCGTTCTGGAAGAAGCTGATCGATCCGCTGTCGATCTTCGTGCTGATGGCGCTCGCGCTGCCGTTCGGCTACCTGCATACCCGCAGCGGCGGCGTGGGCCTGAAGAGCTTCATCGGCATCATGATCGGTGTAAGCTTCATTTTGATTAACGCATTGTTTTCGCACGTGGGCATGTTATCGACCTGGCCGGCCTTCGTGACGGCGGCCGCGCCCAGCCTGCTGTTCCTGCTGTTGGCGATCGGCGCCCTGCGCTGGGTGGAGAGACATTGATGGAAAAAGCACTCGTATTGTTCGCCCACGGCGCCCGTGCCGCCACCTGGGCCGCGCCGTTCCAGCGCCTGCGCGACCTCACCGCGGCGCAGCGTCCGGACTGCACCGTGTCGCTGGCGTTCCTCGAGCTGATGACGCCGAGCCTGCCCGACGAAGTGAATGCCCAGGTGGCGCTGGGCGCGCGCGACATCACCATCGTTCCCGTGTTCCTGGGGCAGGGCGGCCACCTGCTGCGCGACCTGCCGCTGCTGCTGGAACAGCTGCGCACCAGCCATCCACAGGTCACCTTCCGCACGGTGCCCGCCGTCGGCGAGGACCCGGGCGTGCTGGCGGCCATGGCCGCCTATTGCGCGGGCGCCGCCGCCACGGCCGAGCCGGCAATGGCAAAAATTCCAAGCTGATCCGTTCGCAACTTACGTTGTAACCGATGCATTTATCCGTGCCAATTTAGTTGGCACGGCCATCACGTTTCGTTGGTTTTCGGTGGTCTTTACGCACGTTTAGAAATTTCTCGATTGAATTTAATTTTTCCGTGAGGAATCATATGCGTTTGGGGTAAACAACCGCCGACGCCATGACCACTCCCACGACTTCCTACTACGTTCGTCCCGGCCAGGCCAGCGCCACCTGGAACTATGCGGCGGACATCAACGCCGTCGCGTTCGATGCGTCCAGCGCGTTGGGCCAGGCATTCACGCGCGGCGACGTGCAGTACAGCCAGGACAACGGCAAAACCTGGATCGCCTACACGATGCCGGTGGACGGCCAGGGCGCGTACGTGGCGACGGGGGGCACGCTGTGGCGCTTCCAGGATCGCGTCGCGGGCGACGCGACGACGCCGGACACGTTCGGCGTCCACTACAAGATGGCGGATGGCAGCGTCGCTACGGCCGAGGTCACGATGTACGCGGACAGCCAGCCGGTCGGCGCCGTCGGCAGCAACGACATCGTGTTCACGACGGCGCGTGCGGGCGACGTCGTCGACGTCCTGACACCGATCGACACCGGTGCCCAGACGGGCGGCCGCTGGGTGATCGACAGCCAGTCGCAGCCGGGCCTGTTCGGGATCAGCCATGACCCCGCGGTGGACACGAGCGCGCGCCTGGTCGTGGCCGACGCGAGCCGGATCCCGGCCGACGGCCTGGCCGCCGCGGTGACGGTGCACTACTATGACCGCTACCAGGTCGACGCCACCGGCAAGCCGCTCCCGAACACGGGCGTCACGCAGATCCTGACCTATTCCGTCGAAAACGGCGCGACGGGGGACCTGCCCGGCCTGAACAACGAATCGAAGGCAGGCGCGGCGCTGGACGTCGTCAGCTCCGGCCCGGCGCTCGCCACCTTGTCGGGCGGCGGCATCGTCGCCGTCTGGCAGGGCCCGGATGCCGGCTTGTCGGCGCAACTGCGCGACGCCGCGGGCAATCCGCTGGGCGCGGCGTTCGCGCTCACGCCGGGCGGCGACGGCACCGCCGAAGGCCAGCCGGCCGTCAGCGCGCTCGCCGACGGCCGCTTCGTCGTCGCCTATGCCCTGAACGACGGCGGGGCGAACAAGATCGCGTACCGCGTCGTCGAGGCGAACGGCAGCGCCGGCGCGGAACACGTGCTGGACACGGGCGCGAGCGGCGACGCGGCGATGCCCACCGTCGCGACGCTCGCCGACGGTGCGTTCGCCGTCGGCTGGCGCAGCGGCGCGGCCGTGCACGTGCAGCAGGCAGCGGCGAACGGAACCCTCGTCGGGGCGCAGCAGGTCTATGGCACCCTCGGTTCGGCCTACAGCCCGGCGCTGGCGGCCCTCAAGGACGGGGGCTATGTCGTGTCGTGGGGCGAGATCAACGACGGCAACGTCTACGCCACCATGAGCAAGGCACCGGCATCGGTGTTCGTCGCGAGCGGCGACGGCTACGCGGCCAGCGTCACGACGGCCGCGCCGCTGCCGCACGTGACGGCACTCGCGGCCGGCGGCTTCGTCGTCGCGTGGGACAGCTATGCCAACGACCCGTGGGGTTTCGCGAACAGCGACATCTTCTTCCAGCGCTTCGATGCCGACGGCCACGCGGTGGGCGCCGTCACGCAGGCCAACGTCGCGTCGGGCGGCGGCCATTACGACGCCGACGTCGCGGCACTGTCCGACGGCACGTTCCTCGTCGCCTGGCAGGGCGCGGACGACGACGGCAACGGCATCTTCGGCCGCCGTTTCGACGGGGACGGCAACCCCATCGACAGCCAGGAATTCGGCATCAGCCAGCTGCGCAGCGGCGACCAGGCCAGCCCGGACGTGACGTCCCTCGCGAACGGCGGTTTCGCCGGGGCCTGGGCGGACACGGCGGCAGCCGGCGTCGCAGCCATCGAGATGCGCGCGCTGGTGGGCGGCACCGTGACCGCGGCGTCGATCGAGGTCGGCACCGCGGCACCGGCGCCTGCGTCGGCACCCGCACCGGCACCCGCTCCGGCGCCTGCACCCGCCCCGGCCCCGGCACCGGCCCCGGTGGCCAGCACGCCGCCGGCACCCGTCGTCGCCAGCCTCGTGTTCGGCGCCGGCACGCACGCGCTGGCCGCCGTCGCGGGCGAGAGCAAGGTGACGGGGCAGTCCGGTCTCGACACGCTCGTGTACGCGAGCACGCGCGCCGGTGCGACCATCGTCAGCCAGGGCGCCAGCGTGTCGGTGACGGATGCCGCGGGTAACCACGCGACGCTTTCGAACGTCGAGCGTTTGAAATTCAGCGACGGCATGGTGGCGCTGGACGTGAACGGCACGGCGGGCGAAGCGTACCGCCTGTACCAGGCCGCGTTCGACCGCACGCCGGACAAGGCGGGCCTCGGTTACTGGATCGATGCGCTGGACAAGGGCATGCCCCTTAAGCAGGCGGCGGCGGGTTTTGCCGGCAGCGCCGAATTCGCGAGCCTGTACGGCGCGAACGCGACCGACACGCAATTCGTCCAGGCGCTGTACCAGAACGTGCTCCATCGTGCGGGCGACACTGCCGGTGCCGATTTCTGGCAGCATGCGCTGGCATCGTCGGTATCGCGCGCCGACGTGCTGGCCCACTTCAGCGAAAGTGCCGAGAACCAGACGCAGGTCATCGGCAGCATCCAGAACGGCATCGAGTACCTGCACTGGGGTTGAGTCGACGGAAGTTTGTCGTGCATCATGGCTGCGGGCGCCGGTAGCGCCACACTGCTGCGATGCCCGCCAAGCTCACCTCTCTGTTCGCCCGCCTGCGCGCGGTGTTGCCGCCGATGCCCCGCTCCTGGGTGGAGCTGCGCTGTGCCCGCCGCCTCGACCGTCTCGCGGGCCGCCTGCAGCGCATGCACGCGCGCATCGCCCGCATGCAGGACCATTTGACGGGCGCCGTCGCGCCGGGCGGTCCCGCTTCCGATGCCGATGGCGCGCTGCGGCGCATGCTGGCCAGCCTGCGCGCGGAACTGGCACGCATGCGCTGCGACCTCGCGTTATGGCACGTGCAGGAATGCGGGGGAGAGTGCGGTGCGCGGCTGGCGGCGGCGCTGGCGCGCCTGAACCGCATCGCGGTGGATACGCATGCGGCCGCGCAGCGGCTCGAGGCGGAGCTGGAGGCGCGGGCGGAGTGAGCCAACGCAACGTCGTTCCCGCGGAGGCGGGAACCCAATTTTTGCATGCGCTGCGACAGTGCGTACAACTTGGGCCCCCGCCTGCGCGGGGGCGACGGCACGCATCAGAGGATCTGGTGCGGCCGGTGCCCCATCGCCTCGCCGATCATGACGAGCACAGGACCATGCGCCACCTCCAGCCCGTGCGACAAATCGGCCAGGGTCAGCCGGCGCACGCGCTGGTCCGCACGGCTGCAGTTTTCCACGACGACGACCGGCAGGTCCGGCCGGCGGCCTTCCGCCAGCAGGCGTTCCGCCGTGGCCGCGGCTTCGCGGCCGCCCATGTACTGGACCAACGTATCCGTTTCCGGCAACGCAGGATGGTCCGGCTGGTCCGGCGCGGTGCTGGACGTGAAGAAGGCGACGCTGCGGGCCACGCCGCGCTTGGTCAGCGGCTGCAGGGTCGCGGCGGCGGCGGCGACGGCCGTCGTGATGCCGGGGACGACTTCGACTTCGACGCCGATTTCTTCAAGGGCACGGAGTTCCTAGTCGGCGCGGCCGAACAGCATCGGATCGCCGCCTTTCAGACGGACGACGCGCCGGTAGCGGCGCGCCGCATCCACGAGTTTTTCGTTGATGACGGTTTGCGCAGTCGAACGCTGGCCGGAGCGCTTTCCGACCGGGATCAGCTCGGCCTGTTTGCACAGTTCCAGCATCTCGGGGGTGACGAGGGCGTCGTACAGCACCACCTCCGCGTCCCCGAGCAGGCGCGCCCCGCGAACGGTAATGAGATCAGCAGCGCCGGGTCCGGCTCCAATCAGATACACCTTCCCCAGTACAGCCATGCGATCCCTTTCTGTCGTTCGTTACGCGTCAATACGGATCATACCCGCGGCCACGGTCTGATGGGTAACTTCGTCGATCAGGATGAAGGCGCCCGTTGCCCGGATCGCATCGTAGGCGTCGGCGGCCAGCGGCTGCTGCACGGCCAATTCGATCTGCGCGATGTCGTTCAACTTCAGGCCTTCGGCCGGGTTGTCGACCGTGCGTCGCTGTTGCGTGTTGACGTCCAGGATCGAATCGATCGCTTTCACCTTGGCCATCGTCTGGCGCGTGCCGTGCTTGATCCAGTACTTGCGGCGCACGTCCAGGGGCTCGTCGGCCATCCAGCACACGTCCGCCTTCACCTGCTTCAGAAGGGTGGCCGGCTGCTCGCTTGGTGCCAGGACGTCGCCGCGCGAGATGTCCACGTACTCGTTCAACGTGATGGTGACGGACTGGCCGGCGACCGCCTGCTGCAGCGGGCCGTCGAACGTCAGGATTTCCTTCACGGTCGCGCTGTGGCCGGACGGCTGCACGACGAGCTTGTCGCCCACGGCGACCTTGCCCGATTCGATACGGCCCATGTAACCGCGGAAGTCGTTGGCTTCGTGGCCGTTGTGGCGCGCCACCAGCTGCACGGGGAAGCGGAACGGGGCGGCGTGCGTCTCGTCGTAGACGGAGAGGCCTTCCAGCAGCTCGATCAGGGTCGGGCCTTCGTACCAGGTCATGTTGTCGCCGCGCTCGACGACGTTGTCGCCGGCCAGTGCCGACAGCGGGATCGCCGTGATGTCCTTCAGGCCCAGCGTGTCCGCGAACTTGGTGTATTCCGCGACGATGCGGTCGTACACGGTGCGGTCGTAGTTCACGAGGTCCATCTTGTTGACGGCGACGATCACGTGCTCGATCTGCAGCAGCTTGGCGATGGTCGAGTGGCGCTTCGTTTGCACCAGCAGTTCGACGGAACCGTCGTCACCGAGTTTCACTTTCGACACGTCGACGAGGATGATGACGGCGTCGGCGGTCGACGCGCCCGTCACCATGTTGCGGGTGTACTGTTCGTGACCCGGCGTGTCGGCGATGATGAACTTGCGCTTCGGCGTGGCGAAATAACGGTACGCGACGTCGATCGTGATGCCTTGCTCGCGTTCGGCTTCCAGGCCGTCCGTCAGCAGCGACAGGTCGATCGTGTCGCCCACCGTGCGCTTGTGCTTGGAGCGCGACACGGCGGCCAGCTGGTCGGCGAAGATGCCCTTGCTGTCGAACAGCAGGCGGCCGATCAGGGTGCTCTTGCCGTCGTCGACGGAGCCGGCGGTGATGAAACGCAGCAGGCCGGCCTGGCCGCTCTGGTCGTTATCGTGGTTCAGGTTTTCGTTCAGGGCGTTCATCAGAAATATCCTTGTTTCTTGCGCTTTTCCATCGAGGCTTCCGACGTCTGGTCGTCCATGCGGGTCGCGCCGCGCTCGGTGATCTGGGTGATCGCCGTCTCGGCGATGATGGCGTCGACGGTCGACGCATCCGATGCGACCGGGCACGTGCACGAGATGTCGCCCACGGTGCGGAAACGGACGACGCGGGTCTCGACTTCCTCGCCGTCGCGGGCCGGGGTCAGCGGCGTCAGCGGCACGAGCAGGCCGTTACGCGGGATCACCTGGCGCTCGTGCGCAAAGTAGATCGGCGGCAGGGCCAGCTTTTCGCGGGCAATGTATTGCCAGACGTCGAGCTCGGTCCAGTTCGAGATCGGGAACACGCGCATGTTCTCGCCCGGGTGCACGCGGGTGTTATACAGGTCCCACAGTTCCGGACGCTGGGCCTTCGGATCCCACTGGCCGAATTCGTCGCGGAACGAGAAGATGCGCTCTTTCGCGCGGGCTTTTTCTTCGTCGCGGCGGGCGCCGCCGATGCAGGCGTCGAAGCCGTATTCGGCGATGGTTTCCAGCAAGGTCACGGCTTGCGCGGCGTTACGCGAATCCGTCTGCGGGTTGCGCAGGCGAACGGTGCCCTTCTTGATCGAATCCTCAACGGAACCGACGATCAGGCGCTCGCCCAGCTCGGCCACGCGGGCATCGCGGAAGGCGATGACTTCGTCGAAGTTGTGGCCCGTGTCGATGTGGACGAGCGGGAACGGGAATTTACCCGGACGGAACGCCTTCTCGGCCAGGCGCAGCAGCACGACGGAGTCCTTGCCGCCCGAGAACAGCAGCGCGGGGTTCGAGCATTCCGCCGCGACTTCGCGCAGAATGTGGATGGCTTCGGATTCGAGCGCGTCCAGGTGGCGCGCGTTCACGTCGCTGAGGGCGAGCGGGGTGTCACTAAAAGTCGTCATTTTGCTGAGCCTGTGATGTCTTGATTGGCCGATTAGGCCGGGGCTACGGATTTAATTCGGATGAGCTTGCCGTCCACGAGGTGCAGGCCGCATTCCTTGGAGTCGGCATTTTCCCACCACCAGCGGCCGGCGCGCACGTCCTCGCCCGGCTGGATGGCGCGGGTGCATGGTTCGCAGCCGATCGACGGGTAGCCGCGGTCGTGCAGGTCGTTGTACGGCACGTTGTTGGCGCGGATGTATTCCCACACGTCCTCTTCGCTCCAGTCGGCCAGCGGATTGAACTTGGCCAGGCCGTGCGCCGTATCGTCTTCCTGCACGGGCAGGTCGCTGCGCGTCGTCGATTGCGCGCGGCGCTGGCCCGTGATCCACGCCTTGTTGCCGGCGAGGGCGCGGCCCAGCGGCTCGACCTTGCGCACGTAGCAGCAGCCCTTGCGCATCTCGACGCTGTCGTAGAACGCGTTCAGGCCGTTCTTCGTGACGTATTCGTCGACCAGTTCCTGCTTCGGCCGCATCACGACGATGTCGTAGCCGTAGTGGGCCTTGACCTTGTCGATCATGGCCAGGGTTTCCTTGTGCAGGCGGCCGGTCTCCAGGGAGAAGATGGTGATCGGCAGGCCCGCCTTCAAGATCAGGTCGGTGAGGGCCATGTCCTCGGCCGCCAGGCTGGAAGCGAACACGGCAGGCGAAAAATCGCGCGCAATGCGCTCCAGGATGCCGCGGGTTTCATTCACCCGCGCGTTCAGGTCGCTCATGGGGTTTCCTGTTGATTCAGATGCCGGCACCGATATCGCTGTGCTCGGGCAGCGCGCCGCGCGGGTGACGGCGGAACAGCGGCAGTTCGTTATCGACGGATGCCTGGTACGTTTCCGAGAACACCGTCAGGCCTTTCAACGCGTCGTGGATGTTGCGGTCCTGGCGCGTCGCATAGGCGTTGAAGCCGCAGCGAAGCATCTGGAACAGCTGGTCGCGCAGCACGTCGCCGATCGCGCGCAGCTCGCCCTGGTAACCCAGGCGCTTGCGCAAGTTGTAGGCGATCGAATAGCCGCGGCCATCGGAAAATTTCGGGAAGTCGACGGCGACGACGGCGAACTTGTCGAGGTCGTCCTTGACCGTGTTCGCCAGCTCGTCCGACGCGAACCAGATGCCCAGTTCCTTGCGCGCGGCACGCGCCAGCAGTTGTTCGCGCTGTGCCAGCCAGACTTTCACGGGCACGATGATCTTGCCGGCCGGGCCTTCCACGGTTTCCGGCGTGCCGTCTTCGACGAGTTTCAGGACGCTCCAGTCGTCGTCGACCACCTCGCGGTGCTTGATGATCTGCTTGTGCGAGTGCAATTCGAAATTAGGCATATTCGTCTTCCCCAACCTTGGCGCCGGCCGGAATCGGCGTGGCATACACATGTTCCTTGAACGGCGCGACACCGAGGCGCTGCGCCACGTCGACGAAGCGTTCGCCTTCGACGCGGTTCTTCACGTACACCTCGAGCAGGCGGCCGACGACTTCCGGCATCTGCGGAGCGGAGAACGACGGGCCGATGATCTTGCCGATGGCCGATTCGTTGCCCTGGGCGCCGCCGATCGACACCTGGTACCACTCGGCGCCGTCCTTGTCCACGCCCAGCACGCCGATGTGGCCCACGTGGTGGTGGCCGCAGGCGTTGATGCAGCCCGAGATGTTCAGTTCGATGTCGCCGATGTCGTGCTGGAAATCCAGGTTGTCGAAACGTTCGGCGATGGCGGCCGCGATCGGGATCGATTTCGCGTTCGCCAGCGAGCAGTAGTCGCCGCCCGGGCACGAGATCATGTCGGTCAGCAGGCCGATGTTCGGCGTCGCGAGGCCGCGGGCCTTGGCCTGCTGCCACACTTCGAACAGTTTCGATTGCTCGACGTCGGCCAGCACGAGGTTCTGCTCGTGCGTCACGCGCAGTTCGCCGAAGCTGTACTTGTCGGCCAGGTCGGCCACGAAGTCCATCTGCTCGGCGGTCGCGTCGCCTGGCGGCACGCCGGTCTTCTTCAGCGACAGCACGACGGATGCATAGCCCGGCACCTTGTGCGGCTTGACGTTGCGCTGCAGCCAGTTGGCGAACGCCTTGTCGCCGGCGTGCTCCGCGCGCGGGTCGATGGCCGGCAGGGTCAGGTAGGGCTTCGGGTTGAACCATTGCGCCACGCGTTCCACTTCCTCGCGGGTCAGCGTTTCCGGACCGTCCTTCAGCTCGGCGAATTCCGCTTCGACGAGGCGCGCGAATTCCTCGGCGCCCACGGCTTTTACCAGAATCTTGATGCGGGCCTTGTACTTGTTGTCGCGGCGGCCGAACTGGTTGTACACGCGCATGATCGCTTCCGTGTACGTCAGCAGGTGCTGCCAGGGCACGAACTCGTTGATCACGCTGCCGATGATCGGCGTACGGCCCAGACCGCCACCGACCATGAACTTGAAGCCGACTTCACCGGCCTCGTTGCGCACGGCCGTCAGGCCGATGTCGTGGACGGCGATCGCGGCGCGGTCTTCCACGGCGCCATTGATCGCGATCTTGAACTTGCGGGGCAGGGCGATGAACTCCGGGTGGAACGTGCTCCACTGGCGGATGATCTCGGCGTACGGGCGCGGATCGACGAGCTCGTCGGCCGCGACGCCGGCGTACTCGTCCGTCGTCGTGTTACGGATGCAATTGCCCGACGTCTGGATTGCGTGCATCTCGACGGAGGCGAGGTCGGTCAGGATGTCCGGGGTCTGTTCCAGCTCGATCCAGTTGAACTGGATATTCTGGCGCGTCGTGAAGTGGCCATAGCCGCGGTCGTACTTGCGGGCGATGTGGGCGAACATGCGCATCTGCGCGGTCGACAGCAGGCCGTACGGGACGGCGATGCGCAGCATGTAGGCATGGCGCTGCATGTACAGGCCGTTCTGCAAGCGCAGCGGCAGGAATTCTTCTTCGGTCAGCTCGTCGGCGAGACGGCGCCGTACCTGGTCGCGGTACTGGGCGATGCGTTCACGTACGATGAGATGGTCGTATTGGTCGTAACGGTACATGGGCAAGATTCCTTAGGGGCGGGCCAATCCTGACCCAAACTATCCCGAATATTAATAAAATCCAGCTATATTCCAAACGACGGAGAATTTATTTGCTTATATGAGCCTGCGGTATAAGCATCCTTGTAAAATGCGGCATCGGATTGACAAGATAAGGGCAATGAACCTACACCAACTACGTTTCGTGCGCGAAGCGGTCCGCCAGAACTTCAACCTGACCGATGCCGCCAAGGCATTGTTCACGTCGCAACCCGGGGTGTCGAAAGCCATCATCGAACTGGAAGAAGAGCTCGGCGTCGACATCTTTACCCGTCACGGCAAGCGCATCCGCGGCCTGACGGAGCCTGGCCGCCTGGTGCTGAGCTCGGTCGAGCTGATCATGCAGGAGATCGACAGCCTCAAGCGCATCGGCAAGGAATATGCGGCCCAGGACAGCGGCAGCTTCACCATCGCCACCACGCACACGCAGGCTCGGTACATGCTGCCCAAGATCGTGCAGGCGTTCATGCAGCGCTACCCGAAGGTGAGATTGTCTTTATTGCAAGGCAATCCGCGCCAGATCGCCGACATGGTCAAGAACGACCAGGCCGATCTCGCCATCGCGACGGAATCGATCGCGGCCGTCGACGGCCTCATCACGTTGCCGTGTTATCAATGGGAACACGTCCTTGTGGTGCCGCACGAGCATGCGCTGACGAAATCGAAGGCGATCTCGCTGGAAGAGATCGCGGGCTACCCCCTGATCACGTACGATGCCGCCTTCGCGGGCCGCAGCAAGATCGACCATGCGTTCGAACTGCGCAACCTCAAGCCGGACGTCCTGCTGGAAGCGATCGACGCCGACGTCATCAAGACATATGTGGAGCTGGGCATGGGTGTCGGCATCATCGCCGGCATGGCCTTCGACCAGGAACGCGACCGCAACCTGCGCGCGATTCCCGTCGGTCACTTGTTTGGCATGAACGTGTCGCGCGTGGCCGTGAAGCAGGGCGCCTATTTGCGCAGCTATATTTATACGTTCATCGAGCTGCTGGCCCCCACGCTCAACCGCAAGATGGTGGAGTCGGCGATGCGCGGCACCAGTGACAATTACGAGCTTTAATCAATACCATGAATCGACAGAATGACCCCGTCGCCCGTTACTACGCGAGCAGCACGCAGGCCGCGGACGCCGCGTTGTCCCGGGCCGAACGCGCCAACGACTTGTCGCGCGTGCGCGACCGCATCGCGCAACTGGTGCGCGGACAGACCGTGCTGGAACTGGCCTGCGGCACCGGCTACTGGACGGAAGTGATCGCTGCCAACGCCGACAACGTGCTGGCCACCGACATCCTCGACGAGATGATCGCCCGCGCTGCAACCCGCCGCTTCCCGGAGGGCAAGGTCACGTTCCGCACCGTGGATGGCCTCGACCTCCCGGAGGACTTGGGCACGTTTTCCTGCGTGTTCATCGGCTTCTGGTGGTCGCACCTGAAGCGCGACGAGCAGGACGCGCTGCTGGCCCAGCTGCGTGCGCGGCTCGGGCGCGACGTCACCCTGATCCTGTTGGACGACGAATACGTCGAGGGCAGCAGCACGACGATCGCGCGCACGGATGCGCAGGGGAATACGTATGAAATCGTCGCGGCGCCGGATGGCGAGCGGTTCGAGTTGCCGAAGAACTATCCGGCCGACAGTGCGTTGCGCAAGCGGCTGAGTGGCGACGTGCGCGAGATCCGGATCGAGCGGCTGACCTATTACTGGATGCTCACCTGCCGGCTCAAATGAGCAATGGTGGGCTCGTTCCATTTGAGGCCCCCAGCCTCAAATGGAACGAGCCCACCATGACCTACCTTGAATTAGAACGTGTGACGCATGCCGACGGTGAACACCGACGGATCGCCACCCAGCGACGTCGCGGCCGGGGTCAGGTTGTTCGAACCCGAGTTCAGGCCGAACGTGGCCAGGCCGTTGTTGTTCAGGTTGGCGTACGACGCGTACAGATTCGTGCGCTTCGACAGCGAGTAGCTGTAGGCCAGTGCCCAGGCATTGCCCTTGGCGCCGTTTTCCAGCTTGTTCTGCTGCAGGTTGACGTAGACCTTGTTCGGGCCGAACGGGTAGCCGGCGCCCAGGTTGTACTGCTTGAACTTGTTGTTCGCGCCGTCCGGATCGGCCGACAGGTAGTTGGCCTTGATCTCCAGGCCGCCGACGTCGGCGAACGTGTAGGCGGCGCCCGCGCCGTATTCCTTGTCGTTGCCCGATGCGACGCGCTTCAGCGTGTGGTAGGCGGCGCCCAGGTACAGGCCGCCCAGCTTGTATTCCGCGCCGATGCCCTTCAGGTCGCCGGACGGACCCGTGGTCTTTTCGCCGGCCGAGTAGGTGGCCAGCAGGTCGAAGCCGTTGAACGAGGCGCTCTTGTAGTTGACCGAGTTGGCCAGGCGGCGGGTCACCTTGCCCGAACCGAAGGCCGAGAGGTTGCTGCCGTAGAAGCCCTGGCCGAATTCGTCGGTAGCGGCGGCGACGGTGGCGATCGGCGAGTATTCGCGGCCCAGGGTCAGGGTACCGAATGCGCCTTCCAGGCCGACGACGGCGCGGCGCTGGAACAGGCCGGCGGAATCCTGCGCGCCGGTGTCGACGGCAATGCCCGCTTCCAGGTTGAAGATGGCTTTCAGGCCGTTGCCCAGGTCTTCCGAACCGCGGAAGCCGAAGCGGCTGCCCGACTGGTTGCCTGACTGGACGTTGGTGTGGCGGCCATCCGGGTTGCCGGCGTCGGCGGATTCGATGGCGGCGTCGACGACACCGTACAGGGTCACGTTGGACTGGGCGGCGGCGAACAGGGGAGCTGCGGCTACCAGTGCGGCAACCAGGCGTTTGACTTGCATTCAGGATTCTCCAATAAGATGTCGGACGGCTCAAACAATTTCATTTGGTCTATTGCTTGATTGGCAGGCATCTTATCGAAGCGATATGTCGATTTGATGACACAGCGAAACGTTGCGAATTTGCCACATTTGTAGTGTCATCAATGTGTGACAACAGGATTACGCCAGATGGTCGTGCAGCGGCAGCACGATGTCGATGCGGGTGCCGTGCGGTTCGTCGGCGCCGATCGTGATGTCGCCCTTCATCGCCCACACCCGTTCGCGCATGCCGATCAGGCCCAGGGATTCCGCCTTTTCCATGTCTTCCGGACGGATTCCGCGGCCGTCGTCGCGGATCGTGATGAGCAGGTCGCTGTTCAGCCGGAACAGGTTCATGATGACGCGCGTGGCCTGCGCGTGGCGGGCGATGTTCGTCAGCGCTTCCTGCACGATGCGGAAGATGGCTGTGCTGGCCGTGTCGTCCAGGCGCAGCTCCGCTTCGTCGGCCAGCAGGGTGGTGGGGATGGCGTAGCGTTCGATGAAATCGTCGCGCAGGCCCTGCAGTGCGAAATACAGGCCGCCTTCGTCGAGCGCGCGCGGGCGCAGGTTGGTGGCGATGCGGCGCAGTGACGTGATGGCGGTAAGAAGATTATCTTCCATGCCGCGCATCAGGCGCAGGCTCTCGGCGGGCATGCCGTCGGCGTTTTGCAGGAGGGTCAGGTCCATGCGCAGCGACGCGAGCAGCTGGCCGAGATCGTCGTGCAGTTCGCGTGCGATGTGGGTGCGCTCTTCTTCGCGGATGGTCTGCAGGGCGGCGGACAGCTGGCGCAACTGGTCGTGCGAGCGCGTGAGTTTTTCCTGCCCGCGGCGGCGGTCGCTGACGTCGCGCATGACGACCGTGTAGAACGGTGCGGTGCCGTTGGTGCGTGAAATGGAACCTTCGATGGGGAAGCGTTCCCCATCGTCGCGCAGGCCCGTGACCGTGTAGTCGGTGGCGCGGCGGCCCGCGCGGCCGCTGCCGGCATGGAAAAAATCGACAGGCTCGCCGCTATTGCTGGCCGGGGCCTCGATATAGCGTCCGAGCGGACTGCCCACCATCTGGTCCACGCTCGTGCCGAACAGGGCTGCCGCGGCCGGATTGGCCATGACGATGGTGTTCGACTGGTCGGCGGAGATGATGGCTTCGCTGACGTGGTTGACGATCTGACGGCTGGCCGGCACGGTCTCGGGCTCCTCTTGGAAACGCCGGCCCAGCCAATAGCCGGCCGCGCACCCGGCTAGGAGCCAGGCTACGAACTTGCCGGAAACGCGGGGGCGGCGCGGGCGTTTCATCTAACTTGCTTGATAGAAAACAACCCGCTGTGCGGGTCCGGCATCTACCTTACCCGCCGTGCAAACTGCTGGCTTGACTTACATCTGCTTGAAGAGGTGGAGGAAGCTGCGGCTGACTTCGAGCTTTTCCGAGCGGCCCTTGATTAGCACCAAGTGACGGCCACGAATGTCGCGCGTGACGCCTTCGATGGCGTTGACGTTCACGAGCGTGGCACGGTGGATCTGCCAGAACAGGGAGGGATCGAGCTCTTCGGCCAGGTCGCGCACGGGCTTGCGGATCAGCGCTTCGAATTTCTCGGTCTGAACGCAGGTATATTTTTCATCGGAACGGAAGAACAGGATTTCCTCGACCGGGATCATGCGCAGGTCCTGGCCGATGCTGGCCTGGATCCATTGCAGGTATTTCGGCTTCGGCGCGGCGATCTTTTCGGCCAGCTGGGACAGCATGGCCGTCACGGTGTCGCTGACGTTGACGGACGCGGTGGCCGCCTTGGTGGGCGTCGCCAGCCGTTCCTTCAGGCGCTCGACGGTGATCTTCAGGCGTTCGGGCTCGGGCGGTTTCAGCACGTAGTCGATGGCGCCCCGTTCGAACGCTTCCACGGCGTACTGGTCGTAGGCGGTGACGAACACGACCTGGCTGGCGTCGCCGATGTCGCGCGCCGCTTCCATGCCCGTCTTGCCCGGCATGCGGATGTCGAGGAAGGTCAGGTCGGGCTTCAGTTCGTCGACGAGCTGCACGGCTTCGTCGCCGTTCTTCGCCTCGCCGACGATCTCCAGGTCCGGCCACACCTGGGACAATCGGGTGCGCAGCAGGTCGCGCATCAGTCTTTCGTCGTCGGCAATGATAGCGGTAGGCATGGTCGGGGTTGGGCAGTGGAGGAGTGTCGATTATTCAACGAATTGTCGTTACAGACAATACCCGAAATGCTTACTTCGGTGCAAGTTGGTACGGGACCTCGATCGTGGCGATCACCCCGGTCGGGCTGTTGGCTGCGATATGTAATCGACCGGCCTCGCCGTGCAGGAGTTTCAAACGCTCGCGGATGTTCGACAGGCCCAGGCCGGTCCCCTTGCTGGGCACCACGCCGAAGCCGACGCCGTCGTCCGCGACCGTCACGCGCAGCTTGCTGTCGACGACTTCCGCCCTGACGGCCAGGTGCCCGCCCTCGGGCTTGCACTCGAGGCCATGCTTGATCGCGTTCTCGACCATCGATTGCAGCATCATCGGGGGAAACGCCGCGCTGCGCAGGCCGTCCGGCACGTCCAGCTCCACCGTCAGGCGTTCTTCCATGCGCATCTTGAGGAGGTCGAGGTAGGACTTGACCATGGCGACTTCGCGGCCCAGGTTCGTGACGAGGTTGTTGTCGCGCATCTGCGGCAGCACGGCGCGCAGGTATTGGATGAGTGTGCGCTGCATGGCGGACGCGCGCGGCGGATTGGTCTCGATCAGGTGCTCGACGGAAGCGAGCGTATTGAACAGGAAGTGGGGCTCCACCTGGGCCTGCATGGCCTGCATCTTGGCTTCGGACAACTGGCGCTGCATCGACTCGCGCTCGGCGGCGGCCGTGGCCGACTGCATCTCGGCCTCCGCCCGCTTCTTGCCGCCCACGAGGGCTTTCGTGCCGAACAGCGCAAGGATCAGGAGCCACACGAAGCTCGTGAACCACGTCGACGCCTGCTTGTGATAGCTGCGCGCCTTGGCTTCGGCCGCGTCGTCGACGGCCGCCTCGATGGCGTTGGACAATTCTTCGCCGATTTGCGGCGGCAGGTCGATGTGGACTTCTTCGCCGTTGGCGCCGCGCAGCGTCTTGGTGACCGGATGCGCGGGACTTGCCTTGCCTGCGGGCGGGGCGGGCGGCGCCGGTGG
>Ga0187844_10000532_pt1 | contig 29807 bp, 20 predicted proteins | sample SpaLakP09_SKY_50_FD_134517 | JGI IMG/M metagenome (GOLD analysis project Ga0187844, IMG submission 134517) | Oligotrophic lake water microbial communities from Sparkling Lake, Wisconsin, USA - SP09_SKY_50 | ecosystem: Environmental > Aquatic > Freshwater > Lake | place: USA: Sparkling Lake... | reverse complement strand
TTATTATCCTACACCTGAATGTGCTAAATCTAATTTTAGAAATAGACCTATTGGTATTGGTGTTCAAGGTTTAGCTGATGTATTTGCTATGCTAAGACTTTCATGGACATCTGAACAAGCTCGTAAATTAAATAGAGAAATATTTGAACATATTTATTATGCAGCTCTTGAAGCTTCTATTGAAAGATGTCAAGATATGACTGAATATCAACATCTAGGTTTGACTGAACCTGGTTGGTATCCTTCTTTTCAAGGTTCACCAATGTCTATAGGTGTTTTACAATTTGATATGTGGAATGAAAAACCTATTACTGATCTTGATTGGAAAACTTTGAAAACTAAAGCTCAACAAGGTGTTCGTAATTCTTTGATGGTAGCTTTAATGCCAACTGCTTCAACATCACAAATTCTTGGTAATAATGAATGTTTTGAACCGTTTACTTCAAATATTTATTCACGAAGAGTTTTGGCAGGTGATTTTATAGTAATTAATAAATATCTAGTTAAGGATCTTGTTGAAAGAGATATGTGGACAACAGATGTTAGAACACAAATTATTGCAAATAATGGTTCAATTCAATCTTTAGAATGTATTCCTAGTGAACTAAAAGGTCTATATAAAACTGTTTGGGAAATACCACAAAAAGTTTTAATAGATATGTCTAAAGATCGTGCACCATTTATTTGTCAATCACAATCCCTAAATTTGTTTTCAAGTGAACCTTCATATTCTAAATTAACATCTATGCATTTCTATGCATGGAAATCTGGTTTGAAAACTGGTTGTTATTATTTGAGAACTAGAGGAATTGCTAGTGCACAAAAATTTACTGTTGAACCTTGTTTAACTTGTTCATCCTAGACCTCGTTAAAAATAAATCTCTTTATTAAAGTATAAAAATGGAAGGTTATACTGCTTCAGTAAATGGTTCTGCTGGTAATTCTGCTCCTGTAGGTGGTCGTCGCCGTTCTCATAAATTACGCCTTGTAAAGAAAAAGACTGTTCGCCGTATGTTAGCTAAGAAAGGTTTAAAGATGCGTGGTGGTGGTGAACCAGTAGGTGAAGGTGCACCTTCTATGGATGGTGGACGCCGTCGTAAAAGTCATAAAAGAACTCGCCGCCGACGTGGTCTTTTTCACTTCTAAAGAATAAAATGAAAAAGTATCTTTTTTGGGGAGGTGTTTTTGTTTTAGCGTTTTTATTATATAGATCACTTGAACATTTTACTGAACATATAAGACCTGGCAATCCTGGTCATTGTGTAAATAATCCATGGGCATGTGGAAATTAAATTTTTTCTGTAGAACCAATTCCATCAACTAATAAGAACAATTCATCACAAAATCCATAATGACAACCATTAGTTTCACCTAAAGATTTTCTAGATGAAACATTTTTATGATGTACTAAAGAAACAATAACTTCTTGTGGAGAGATTTCACGGCACATTTGTTCGCGTCCACGAATAAATTTGTCTGCTTCTGCAATTTCATCTTGAAAATTTCTTTCTTCCCAAAATTTTTTAGAAAAACATAAGGTTGCTTCTGAAACTCTTTCTGACATTTCTAAAGTTATTGGTGGAACATTCATAAATGATATTTTCTTTTCAATATCATAACATGGTATAGTTGTGCAAAATATGCATTCTACTTTAGGAGATTTCATTAATAAAGAAATTCTTGTTAAAATACTATTATTAGGATATACATCATCATCATCCATCATACAAATATAAGGATACATAGAATTTAAAACTCCAATATTTCTTTTTTCTGAAATATTTAATTTTTTATCTAATTGAATATAATTTACATTAGGAATACCAATTAATTGTTCTTCAATATTTTCACCATCATTAACAATTACCCATTCTAATTTTTCAGGTGGATATGATTGAATTAAATAAGAATATTTAGCTAAAGGAATAAATTCTGGACGATTATAAGTTAAAGTTACAATAGAAATACATGGTAAATCAGATTCTGGAATAAACGTTTTTTCTAAATTAAATTCAGGAATTTCAGGAATTTTAAAATTTTCAATAAAATTACGATGTCTTTTTTCATATTCTTGACGAACTAAATCAGAAATTTTTTTCTTATGTTTTAAAGAAGTTTCTGTATATGTAGTTAAAGCTGAACGAACAGATTGTGATGATGTATCTACAATAGTTCCAAGAGATTTAGGATGTGGAATAAATTGTAATTCTGATGCCCATAAAGCTTGTGAAGTTAATTCATGAAACGGTTGAATATTTGAAAGAATTAAATTACATCCTGCTGACATAGCTTCATTTACACAATGACCAAATCCTTCACATGCTGAAATACATATAGCTAGACCACAAGTATGTAATAATTTATCATATTCAGATTCACTTATAACATCATATAAAGTTACTTTTTCATTTAATTCTTGAGGCATAAAAAATTGAACTTCATCTTTTTTATATGGAATATGTAATTCAGGTAATTTTTGAAATAAGATACGATCTTTTAAGAAAATATCATAATAAGCTTTTAAAATAGGTTTAGGATTTCTATACATATTTTTTCCTACTAAAACAATAGCTTTTGAATAATCTTTTTCTTCAGCAAATACTTTATCAATTGATGTCCATCCAATATATTTTAATTTATCTAAAGAAACATGTTTTTGAAAAATATTATAAGCTTCATGAGTTTTTAACCAAATTTCATCAAACATTTGCATATAAGGTATCCATGTTTTATAAGTCCATTCAGGATTAGGAATCCAAATATTTCGTGAAGCTGAAACAAATAAGGCAGGATTAACTAATTCTAAAAAAATATTTAGTTCTGCTTCTGGACATTCAGGTAAATAATGTTGAACCTTTCTAATTTCTACTTGAGGAAATTGATTAGTTATTAAACCTCTTAAAATTGCAGAATCTTGAGTTAATCCTTTAGCTGAAAAATTTGAAATTAAATTAATTCTCATTTTTCCTTTTCTTTTATTATTTTCTCTTTAAGTAAACGTCTAGTTTTTCTTCGTCTTTTTCGTCTACCTGCAGTTTTTCTTCTTGCTAATCGTTCTTGAGGTGGTAAACTTCGTATAGGTCCTTGATCAGTAAATAAAAAATCTTCCATAACTGCTAAAATATATAAATCATTTCTATCTTGTATAGGTATACTACTATTCGATCTAAAAAAATTTTCATACTCTTCATATTCATCAGAATATTGATTTTTCTTTACAACTTCTGGATGATTTTGAAGATAAGTATATGTTCTCTGAAATGTTTCTCCTATAATTTCTTGTAATTGAACAACTGATAAATCTGGGTAACACATAAATAACATAGCATATAACATACATACACCTCGTTCAGATTGTAAAATGCACATACTTTCTTCTAACGTTTTTCCAGGTGGAAGAGCTTTTGAAAGAGTTTCTGGAATTGTTCTTCCTTTCTTTCCAGCTTCAGAATCAATAAAATTATATTTTCCATCTACTTTTCGAATAACAGTTACATGTGATTTCATAAAAACCATAGCATTTCCATAAGATGATAAATATGAATCTATTTTTCCTGGTTCTAAACCTTCTCCTGTTTGAGAATTAAAAAAATGAATATTTAAATCATTTTTTAAACTTAAATATTTTTCTATTTGTCCTTGTTCTGATTTTTCCGAATATTTACCAGTTTTATTTTTTAGATGATTTAATTCTTCAGCAATTGTAGAATTACGTGGATATATATCTTTAATAACATGAATAAAATTATTATAAGTTTGTAATTTGATTAAAATTTGTGTTCCTAAATTAACTATATCCTGTCCTATATCTGTAACACCAGTTGCTAAATCTTTTTTACTATAAGGATACTTTTTTGAAAGATCTTTCCAAAATTGTATATTACCTGAAGGATTAATATTTCTTAAATTAAAAATAGGTAAATCTGCAGTTGGTTTAATAGCAACTAATCCGGCTTCTACGCTATATTTTGAAGATGGTTGAGATTGTTGAGCTGGAAGTTGAGATTGTTTATTTCCCATTATTATTTCTACGAGTTTTTTTACAATCTATAAACTTTCTTAATGTTTTGTTTTTCTTTCCTAAATAATTTAAATATTTATGCCATGATTCTTTAGTTTTTAAATTTATTTGTGGACACATTTCTAAAAATTCTATTTTTCTATCATATAAAAATTCAGGATATATAAATAATTTTTCTATATCTTCAGTATACTTAGTTCTATCTATAAAATCAGTTAATTTTTTACAAAGATCTTTCATTTCAAAAGAACCAAATCCATAATAAGGATCAAAAATATCTTTTTTATATTTATGATCATCATAAGTTATTTTTGTTCCTGACCATCCAACTTTAGTAATAGGTCTCCAAATTTCCCATCCTGTATCCCATAAAAATAATTGAAATTGTAATTTACAATATAATTCTTGATGTTTTATTACATCCATTACATTTTTACTAAGTAATATTATAATGGAGAAATTCCGTGGATCTTTATTAATAATTCCTAGATCAAAAAATTGGAAAGAAATTGATGAAACTGATAAATATTCTAAAAAACAAAGACAAAAATGTTCACAAACATCTGGTAGAGAATGTTTTTTATATCCTTATCCTATAGGTCTAAAAGTTTTAGAAATGTTTAAACCTAAGAAATGGTTAGATCCTACTGCAGGATGGGGTGACCGTTTAAGATGTGCTATAACTTATGGATGTGAATATATGGGTATAGATTCAAATCCTGAAATGCAATCAGCATATAAACAAATTATTGAAGAAAATATTTTAACAGCTAAATGTGAAGTTTTATATGGAAAATTTCAAGATGTCAAAATTAAAGGAAAATATGATTTAGTATTTACAAGTCCACCATTTTTTACAAAAGAAAAATATGAAGGTATGGTAGAATGGAAAGATGTTCAAGAATTTTTAAAAGAATTTTTAAAACCTTTATTTGATAAATCAGTAAAACATCTTTCTAAAAATGGTCATTTAGTTTTATATATTGAAGATATTGGAACAGAACCTTTTATAGATTTAATGAAAGGTTATGCTGCAGAATTACCCTTAGATTATGAAGGTGCATTTTATTATGAAGCTAAAACACCAAGACCATATTATGTTTGGAAACGGAAATAATTATTTATAAATTTAAATATTAAATAAATTAACAAATGGAGTTTATGCCTGAAGGTGAAACTCCAGTTGAACTTGATTCAAATCCTGAAATTTTATCTAAATGGTGCACTAATGTAGCAATTCAAAATGTTCAAAAAGCTGCACAAATTATGAGATTTGATTTACATTCTGAAGATGAATATAGAAAAGAAATTCATGAATTTAAAAATGTTCTTCGTACATATAAAAAAGTTTTGAAACATTCTATAAATTGTGTACTTAATAAAAAGATGAAACTAAATTAAAATAAATTAAAAAAATGATTTTAATTCACCATATCTTGTTCCATATACATGAACATTCATAGGATTAGCTATTGGTGGTGCAAAATCTTCAATATCTTTTCTATAAAACATATAGAAATCAACTTCAGAATAAATTTTTGCTGCTGCGTATCCAACTACTCTTGCATTTAAATCTTCTAAATCTGAAGCTATAGTATTAGGATTATTACGACCAAACATTAAATAATATGATCTCATAATTAATTTTAAATCATCATCTGATTGTTTATCAATTAAAAATTTACCCCCAGACATTTGTGAAACTTGTTGTTGAATTTTTGATTGAAGTAAATCAATATTTGCTTGACTAAAAAATGTTTTATTTAAAGGAGTTTCTGTATGCATATGACCAATTAATTCTTGTCTAGTATCATTACTATCTAAAGTTGATCGAACATCATATAAAGAAAATTGTTTTGTAGTTTGTAATGAAGGATCATTAAAATTAGGTATTCTACCAGAATGTTGAGGTGGTGGAAATTGCTTTGACGTCGATGTTAAGTTATACTTATTTTCAACAGACTCAGGTTTAACAAAGTTCATTTTTATAATATAGGTCTGGGAATTTGTAAAGCATCATAAATTGCATAAATTTTTTCAGCTTCTTCAGGAGTTATAATCTCAGGATATACTGTTCCATAAGCTTGATAATAAATATATTGAATATAACCTTCAATAGTTAGTGTATAAACGTCAGTAGCTACTGCATCTGTTTGATATTTAATACCTACTCCATGAACAACTTTACCAGTAGTAGGCCGGGGGGCTGCTCCACAATTTGTAATGACTGTTATAAGCTTGGATGTTATTAAGTTTATAAATTTACAATCTTGAGCATATAATTTCGAAAGTATTGAGCTCATTATTTTCTTTGTAATAAATCAAAATGGCAAATCCTCTCCCAAAAACACTTGCATTTCGACACACATTCGTATCGAGTGTAGTGAAAGAAAACTTAGTAACACTTTTTGGTGAGGTAGGTTCTGAATTTGAACTTGGAACAGATTATGATGCCGAAATTCTTTATAAAGTTTCTTCATCTGAATTGTCAAACTTATTTAATTATTTCAATGGTGGTTTACTAAACAGTCAAGTTGTTCTTCCTAATGGTTCTGTAGGTTCAGCTGACTTAAGATCTTTATTAAGCGTTAATGCTGAAGTAACTGAAACTTCAATCAAACCTTACAATAGTGGCTATAAAGGAACATCTACAACTTTATTAAATGAACAAAATTCCAAACAAGATGGCGGACAATACTATTTAGGAGATGTAGTATTATTTAGTCCTAATCCTTTAAGTGATCCATCATGCTGGACATGTATTCGCACAACTAGTTCACCTGCTTCTCCAATTCCTTTAAGAGGAACTGTAAATGCTAATCAAATTAACAGAGATGCAGTTCCAGGATCTACCTTACAATATGCTGGTTTTTTTGGTTCAGACAAAAATTCTCAAAATTATATTACTGGTGTTAAACCAGCTTATTATACTTATCCTGGAGCAGTATCAACTAATGTTACACCAGAGACAAATCCTGAAGCTACTTTAGTTCTTAATTCTGAATATTGGAAGGAATCATCAATTGCAAGATCTTACAATGCTTCTTCAATTTATTATACTGGACAAGTAGTTGCATTTAGTGGTGGTGTATATGAATGTATTTCAACTCAAGGTGATGCTGTAACACCTCCTTTATTCTTAAATCCTACTCCTACTTCTGCTAGTGCTACAATTGCATTATCTTTATCAGCAGATGCATTAAATGGTTCTTATGGTGTAGATTTTGGTGGACAACGTTATATTCAAAATGTCCCTCCTTCAGGTGCTGCAGCATCTTCTCAATTTTGGAAACCAGGTTCTTTCCGTAAATTACCTACAACTGTTTATGCCAACTTAAACTGGACTAATTTTGACATTAATCAAAAAATTAATCAATATGATGCCAATATTACTGGTGGAAATGGAGCACAAACTATTCCTTCATTTACTGATGATGCTGGTTCTAAGGTTGTAACTTTACGAAAGATTTATGATGATAATGAAAAAGGCTTTATTATGGATGTAGCAACTTCTATTTTATCACGTATTCCTGCTGCTGCAATTAAGGCACAACTTATTGGACAAAGACCTGCTCCAGATAGCACATTATCAGAAATGGTTTTAGCAGGTCCTCATTGGACTTATCCTGATGATTATGCTCCAGCAGTTCAAGGTGTATTTGAAGAAGCAGTTTATCGTGATATGTTACAAGTTTCTGGAGTACCTACAACAATTTCAAAATTTGTTGTTTCTACAGGATCTGAAGGTTATTTCCAAGATGGTTCTACTGGAAGACCATCTGTAGAATTAATTCAACAAATTAATGGAAAATCAATCCTTGCAACTGATCCTTTAAGCTGCACATTTGACATAAATAACAGAGTATATGCAAGATGTGGTATTAGTCGTGTTTTTGTAGATAAAGCTGCATCTTCTTATCTTGCAGATACAAATACTTATTCAGTAGGAGATGAAGTTACATTTACTATGCAATATCAAGAATCTATGTTTTTCATTAGTCCAACTGCCGTTGTAAATGGTGTAGATTCTACAACTGGAAAAATTTTAAGTGTAACTGTAACTAATCCCGGAGATGGTATTCTAGGATTACCAACATTATCATGTAATGGAAATATTGTATCATATTTACTTCCATTTGCTAAAGTTACAAGTTTACTAACAGCATATACACCAACAGATACTAAAGTAAATGCTTGGGGATTTACTTCAGATGAACCTGTTATTGTTTTACAAGGATCTGGTTCTGGTGCTACTGGTTATGCTGTAATTACTACTGCAACAACTGTTCCTCCTCTTACAACTGAATATTCTACTAATTTATCTATATCATTTGATACTACTTTATATCCTGGAGCAGTAGCTGGTGCTAATTATTTAGGACCACCAAATAATATTTATAAACAAGATTTAGTTATGCTTAAAGGTACTACTAGCAATTCTATACTTCCTGCAGCTGTTACTAAGGTTGATACTAATGGTGGTATTGTATCTCTACAACTTTTACAACAAGGTTGTGGTTATTTACAAAGTCCAATTATTCAACTTGGTAGACCTCCACTCAATCCATTTGATACAGCAAAAGTATATGATACTGTAAGTGGAGCAACTGCTGGTGTTACTCTATCTGGACCTAATCTTTTAGGTATAACATTATCCGGACGCTATTCTCTAAAAAATAATGTAGGAAATATAGTTTTACCACAAGGTTATGCATCTAGCGTAGGATCAACTTTTGGTAAAATTACTCCTTATGTTGGAGTAAATTATGTTGATATTGTTTTTGGAGGATTAGGTTTTGAAGCTGGTGAAGTTCTTGATGTTCTTGGTAGTGTAACTCCTGCTATTTTTAGCACAGATTCTTCATCTGCTGGAGGAACTTTTTTAACTACAACTTATGGAGGAACTGGAACAACATCTGTTACTATTATTAATGGAGGTAATGGCTATAGTCAAGGACAATATTTATTATTAGATGGTCCAACTGCAGGTATAGAATTACTAGGTAAAGTAACACGTCTTGGTGGTAATGCTAAAAGTTTATCTTTTCTAAATAGCAATTTATGTGGTGTAGATTATGCTGTAGGTGAACTTGTAACTTTAACATCTTCGGTTAATGATAGTGATCTAAGTACTGGAGATACATTAGTTGCTGTAGTTACTGATGTTGAAGTTGGTGGACAAATTTATGATGAAGAACAACAAGCTGGTGGTGCAGTAACTACAAGATATTCTAATACTGTTGGATCAGAAAAAGTATTTTTAAGTGATTCTGGATTTACTGGTACAACTTTTAATATTCAAGATCAATTAACAGCGCTTCCATTATTTTTTCAAGTTGAAACAATTTCAATAACTAATAGTGGAGCAGTATATTCTACTTCTAATCCTACACTCACAATTAGTGCTCCAACTGGAACTGCTACAAATACTACATTTACTCCAGTTACTGCTGCAGCTACTCCTATTATGGGATTAAATGGAATTGGTGTTACTGGAGCACCTGGAAAAAATTTTGCTGCTGGTGATTTTATTTTTGTAAATCAAACTAGTGGTAGTGGTGGAGCTGGTTTTTCTGGACCAGCTACTACTGCAAAAGCTGTAGTTTTACAAGTAAGTACAACTGGAGCAATTTTAGCATTAGGTGTTGAAGGCAGAGGAGAATATTTTGATATCGCAGGAACTCTTGTTTATAGCACAACTGGGGATGGAAAGGCTTCAGATAATTCAACTTCTGGAGCTGCATTTAATGCAATGTTCTTATCATTTTTTACAATTGTTCGTGTGAGATTAACAGAACGTGGTTTAGGTTATGTTAGTAACCCAACTGTTACAATTGTAGGAACTTCTAGTGGTGTTCCACAACTTTGTAGTCCAGTTGTTCAACGAGCAGGTTCTGGAGCATTATTTAGATTAACAGCATTTGATTTAACTGCTTCACCAATTACATTTACTGTTAAACTACTTGACCGTGGTATTGGATATAGAACTGGTGATGTTCTTGAATTTTATGGGCCATTATTAGCAACTCCTGGATATCAACAAGGTCGTGGCATTATAGCTTTAATTGATAGAACTGTTGGTGGAAATATTATTGGTGCAGATTTTAGCACAGCTGCAACTTCTCAAGGAACCTTCTATAAACCTGGTGCATATACATTTACTATTCCCAGTGGAGATCCAAAAAATCCTACACCAGGAACAGCATATCCTTTGAAATTTAGAGTTTTAACTGTTGGAGATCCATCATCAATTTCAGAAATAGATATTATTCATTCTAAAGGAGCATATTCTACAAATACTGGTTTTTCACACAAAAAAGTTGCAAGTGTTAGTGTTGGAACAGTAGATAGTTTTGGAAAGATTTTATCTTTGAATTATCAACCTGGTTATGGCTACAGAGGTATCCCAATTGTTAAACCCAGATCTACATCTGCTGGTGTTGGTGCCTTATTTAATGTTCCTTATATGGGAGTATCTCGTGTAGAAAATACATTTTATAGAGATGAAGATGTTTTTGATCTTGGAAATGTATATATTACTCCTCCAGTTGCATTATTACCAGCAACTGCTTATGCTACAATTCCTGGAGATTTATATCCTATTAGTGTTGATTTATTTAAGAATCCAAATATTTTAGATACTTTAGAATCTATTAAACCTGGTAGCACAACTGGTTATGCTCAAGGTAAAGCTACTATGTCTATTCAAAATATTTTTGTAAAAAGTCCAGGTAAATCTCTTGGAAATTTATTATCAGTAAATCATGGACAAACTGGAGCACAAGATTTAACTATTACTATTTCTCCTCCAGATTTAACTCCTGCTCAAGGTGGTGTTCAAGCTACAGCATTTGTTCAATCTTCAGGTTATGATACTACATTTCAAAGAATTTTAGCTGTTACTGTGCCATCAGATGGTCGTGGTGCTGGATACTTAAAAGCTCCTACTATAACTGTAACTCTTGCTGATGGTGCTCCTCCTTCAGATAATATGCCAATTTTAGTTGCACAAATGTCAGTTACTGGTGTAAACGTAACATCTAGAGGACTTGGTTTTGGAAATCCCCCTGGTGCAGAATTTTCAGATTCAGATGTAACTCCAGGTTTACGTGCAACTGTAACTTCTACAACCTTAAAGAAAACTATTACTGAATTTAATATTAGTGATCCTGGAACTCAATATATTAGTGTTCCAACTGTAGACGTCATAAGTCAAGGAACTGAACAACTTGGCTATGTAAGAACTGCTATTACTGATATTCAAGTTACTAGTTCAGGTGCTGGATTTAAAGTTGGTGATGTTCTTGAATTTGGACATTTTGGAACTACTGGATTAACTTTAACTTATGCTGGAGCAACAGGAGTTACATACTTATTTAATTCTCCTCCACCAAGTGATAGAATAAGTGTAAAAGAATTATATGGTGGTGTAACATTTCAATCAACTGAATGTGCACAAGCATGTGTATCCGAAATTGATCCTGTAACTGGAGGAATTATAAGTGTAGTAACTAATTATAATCCATGGAGTCCTTCTAAAGATAAATTTGGTGTAGATACTAGAGTTCTTTCTAAAAATGATATTCAGTCTGGTGGATTAGGTTATGGTTTTCCAGAATATTATGAACCTAATGATGGTTTAACATATAAGATGGAAGCTTTACCAAGAGTAGTTGGATTTTACAGACCTAATGAAGCTGCTGCAGCACCTTATTTTTCTGCTGGAATTACTTTAGCATCTAGTTCTACAGTTCCTTGGATTAATCCTACTGATGGAACATTAAATAAAGGTGCTACATTTTCTCAAGGTGGTTCTGATGTGACAATTTTAACTAAACTAGGATTAGATACATCTGGAGCTACTCTTCTCTCAGATTTATATACTGCTGGAAGTATTCGTTTACCTACAATTGAAACTCGTCTTGGAATTCGTAAATTTGATGTATGGGATAATAAAAAAGGTCAAAGCCATGTAAATGATGCAAGAATTTTAATTCAAGATCCTCCACAAATTCAACAAGCAAGATATAATGCAATTAGAAATCCAGTAACTAATACAATTACTAGTTATTCTAGACAAACTGGTGGTTTAGGTTATACTAAAGTTCCTCAAGTAACAATTACTGGTGGAAGTGGTTCTGGTGCTAATGCAACTCCTAAAATGGGTATTGGTGAAGTTAAAATTCTAAATGGTGGTTCTGGATATGCAGTTGGGGATGTTGTAACTTTTCCAACTCCTTCTGGTGGTGGTACACCTGCAAGTGGTATAGTTACTATAGTTGATGGTGGAGTTTTAGGATTAGGTCGTCGTGCTGAAGTAGATTATGCATCTGCTGATCTTTCAGGATTAACATTCAATACCATCACTTTAAAACTTGAAGGAGGTGAGCCAACTGGAACTTCTATAATTTCTAATAATGGTTATGGATATGCAGTTGGAATACAAGTACCTGCTACTCCAGCTTCAATATGTGATACTTGGTATAATAGTGAATATTTCATTCCAATGTTTCCTAAAAAAGAAAACGGTGATGTTGATGTAGAACACGGTTATATGTATACATTGGGAAATATTACTTCAAAAATATTATTTGATCAACCACTTGGTTATGTATTTGGGTTAAGACCTGCTTTTCCTTTACAGATTAGTCCAGGTAATGATCCTTATGCACTAATAGAAGTAAATTCAATTATAAATAAAAATGGAGCTATAATTGGATTAAGAGATAGTTCTGGAGCTTTAATTAATGATACAAGTTTATATTGGAGTTATTTAAATTATACAAATTATGGTGATAGAACTGGATTAGTTACCGCATGCTCTAATACAGCATTTTTTGCTTCTGCAGGACAATATTTTAATTTCGCTAATATCCCTGGAATAGAATTGCCAGATTATATTTCATCATTTAATTTTATCGGTTGGTCAGATGGTGATACAAGTGGTCCAACAAGATTTCCATATTCATGGTGGTTTAATATTAGCCAAGGTTCAACAGAATATTATAATGTTCCTAAAAATCCAGCCATTTTTAGAGTAGATGATGTTGAAGATCAAGCTAATGGATATGTAAGTGGAACATTAATAGATCCAGGATCTGGTTCATATTTTGATTCAAGATATGTCTTAGATGCTCCAGGAGGAGGATCAATTTCTTATATTAACGTAATAAATCCAGGAAGCGGTTATACAAGTGTGCCTGAATCAAATAATATTACAACTGCATCATTTACTGGAGAACCTTCTGGTACAGGTGCTGAATTATATGCTACTTTAACTTTAGTAGAACTTACAGCAACAACTGCTGGAAACTTATACTTTGCTGCTCCTACTGTCTATATTGATCCTCCAATTTTTAGATCTTTAACTCCTCAATTATATGCAAGATCTGCTGGAATTTTATATCAAAATGGTTCATACTTTGATTGGACTAGCCTTGTTGATCCTGCTTTAGAAGTTGTTACTTCCGGTTCTGGATATGTAGAAAGTGGTATTTATAAATTAGTTGTTGATTCAACTGTTGGAGGATTACATCAAGAAGGTAATGCTAGTTTTTCAATTGATAGTTTAATTATGTTAGGTGGAACTGGAAATTTAACTGATGCCAATGATTTAACTTCAAACATTGTTGATAAAAATACTCGTTATGGAATTAAAGATACTTTTGGAGGAACAGAAACTTTATTACAAGAATCTATATATGTAGTTAAGGGTTCTAATTATCGTCCAAATGAACTTTATAGATTAATACCATATGGAAAGACACCTTCTTTAACAGCTGGAGCTACACAAGGAGTAACTGCCGTAATTAAAATCAAAAAGGTATCTGATTTTCTAGATAATGAAAAGAGTCAAATATTTGGAAGTGGAAATAATGATTATATTGGAATTTTAGATGAAGGTAAGAAACAAAATGGTGAAGATGTAGGTGGATATGGAACAGGTTATCTTAATATACCAAAAATTAGAATTGTAGGTGGTTCTCAAGGAGTTGAAATAAAACCATCACTTGGTTTAACTGATATTGATTTTGTATCTGGTAACCGTGGAACAAATTATAATGTAAATGATGAAATATGGGCACAAGCTCCTGAATTTGGTGAATTAGTAATTGGTAAAGTTTCTAAAGTAATTAGTATAACAGAAGAGGGTGTTACAAGTAATGGATTAATAGCAGGTGTAAATTTGTATAAGCCATATAAAGAAGGATTACGATCACTTCCTCAACTAACTGTTGCTCGTAAAGGTGCAGTTATAGCAGGTTCACAAGATGCACAATTGGTAGCTTCATTAGGTGTATCTAAAGCTGCAATTACTGCAAATACTGATGGATTTATTGGTGATGCATTTGTTCAAGTTGATTTTCCTAATGGACGGGGTTATATAGTTCAACCAAGAGAAGCTGTTCTTGAACCTAAATATGTGTTTATGGTAGATCAAGTAGCAGTAAATCCAAATGGAAATGGAACAGCTCCAATTTTATACGAAACAGCTCCAATTGTTAAATTTGATATTCCACCATTTATTAATACTTATTCTGGATGGAATGGTGTATATTTTGCTCCAGGTGATTCATTTGATATTGTGGTTCAATATACCATAGCTAAAGCAGTTGCATTTGAAGTAGATCCAGATGTAACTTTACCAGGAAAATACCTTGAAGCAGATAGTATTACTATTGGAGGAGTAACTATTCCATTAAGAAAACCAGGTGCATCATCATCACAAGGTCGTGAAATATCTCAGAACAGAGTAATATATAAATATCTAGTTAAATTTCAAGCAGTATAAGTCTAGATGATAAATAAATGTCAGGATTACAATTTTCATATAATTTTTTACAAACAACATCTACTCGTGCACAACTAACAATTCCTGGTGTTGTTATACCAGGAGATACTAGAAATAATATTAGTGAAATTACAATTAATGTTCCAACAATTTTATTATCAAGAATATTTTCATTTGAAAAACAACCATATTATGGAAATATTTCATCATATGGTGGTAGATTAAAACTTGATTTTTTACCATTAAAAGAATATTTAGATGTTTTAGATTTAAAATTAACTAATAAAACTATAATAGAATTTTATGATGACAGAAATCCAAGTAATATAATTGATAATTTAGTTAAAATATCACAGAAATTAATATATTCAAATACAGATCCTTTATCTAAACTTCCAGCATCTGCAATATTAAGTAATGAAACTACAGATATACAAAAAGATCCTTCATATACAACATTTATTGCAGGTCCTATAGATACAAGTGGAAATCAAAGTGATTATTCTGCAATAACTGATTTGTTTAATCAAGCAATTGCTGCTGGAATGATAGCAGATGATAATGGCAATTTATATCCATTTACTGATATGTACACTGTATATTTTGATGAAAATATAGGAAGTGTATCTATTAAATTAAATTGTTCAGTAATTAAAAATAGAGTTTATAAATATTGGTCAGATTCAAATGCTCCACCAGTTAATCAAATTAGAATTGGTGGTCAACTTATAAATCTTGGTGGAACTGGTGGATATGGAAGTTCTACTGAAGCAAATTATTTAATTACTTTTAAATCATCAAATCAACCTTCTAATTTTTCTTATAATTTTGTTAATGGAGCTATTCGTAATTATTATGATAATTCAGTTTTAGCAACACAAATTTTAAATCAAAAGTCACCAATGTTAACATTTATTCAAGGAGTTACAATGAATAATTCACCAAATCTTTCAAGAGGTGTAGTTTTAGCTTCAACATTACAATATGCAAAAGATTTAGGTTTACAATATTTAGTTAATATTGATAGTGCTTCAATTGCAGGAGAAGAACAATATTTAATTACAAATTACAGATTTTTACAAAATACTTTAACAACATTAACTTCAGATAATACAATCAATACAGAATATTCTAGAATGATGACAGTATCTGGTATTACTGGACAATATAGTTATAAAGGAAATTATGGAGATGCAATAACATATTCTCAATATAATGTAGTTACAAATTATGGATATTTTTGGAATTTAACATCTTTACAATCTTATGGTATTCCTCCAGGTGTTACAGGTTCATCATGGGGATTATTTCAATTAGGTTATGGTCCTACAGGTGGAACAGGATATATTCCAGTTACAGGTGGAACAGGAACAACAGGAACTACAGGAACTACAGGAACTACAGGAACTACAGGAACTACAGGAACTACAGGAACTACAGGAACTACAGGAACTACAGGAACTACTGGAACTACTGGAACTACTGGAACTACTGGAACTACAGGAACTACAGGAAGTTTTATAAATGTTACTAGAGTAGCAGGTGATTTTGGCGGATATACTAATGGTGATGCATTAACACAAGCAGAATTTTACCTTCCTCGAAGTATAGTATTTAATTCTGCAGGTAAACTATTTGTTGCTGATACAAACAATGATTCAATTCGTGAAATTAATTTTACTACAGGAATAGTTTCAAGTGTAACTGGTTATCTAGGATTAAGTAATGGTTATACTGATGGTATAACTTCTGGAGCACAATTTGATAAACCTGCATGTTTAGCATTTAATTCTACAGGTAATTTATTTATTTCTGATAATTTTAATCATGTAATTCGTGAAATTAATTTTAATACAGGAATAGTCTCAACCGCAGCTGGAACTGGAACACCAGGATATCAAGATGGTATAACATCAGCTGCACAATTTTATTCACCTGCTGGTATAGCATTTGATTCTGCAAATAATTTATTTATTTCTGATAATAATAATTGTGTAATTCGTAAAATTAATTTTAACACAGGAATAGTTTCAACTGTAGCTGGAAATGGAACACCAGGATATCAAGATGGTTCAACTTCAAATGCACAGTTTTTAAGTTTACAAAATATAGCATTTAATTCTGCAGGTAATTTATTTGTTTCAGATGATAATTATATTCGTGAAATTAATTTTAATACAGGAATAGTTTCAACTGCAGCTGGAACAGGAATCCAAGGATATCAAGATGGTATAACTTCATCAGCTAAATTTAATTATCCAGATGCTTTAGTATTTGATTCTACAGGTAATTTATTTATTGCTGATAGTAACAATCATTTAATTCGTAAAATTAATTTTACTACTGGAATGGTTTCAACTGTAGCTGGAAGTGGAAATTCAGGAAGTCAAAATGGTATAACTTCAGCTGCAGAATTTTCTAATCCTCGTGGTTTAGCATTTAATTCATCTGGACAATTATTTATTGCAGATACAGGAAATTCTCAAATTAGAAAAATAGATTAATAAAATATAAAATGAATACTCATCCATTAGGAAATAGACCTTGTTTCATAAATCCTATATTATATAAAATGAAAGCTTTACAGAAAATAAAAAATAATTTAGTAGAAACTCTAGCAAATTATATTTCAGAAACTACTGATAAAACAAATACTTTAAATGCTTTAACAGAAATACAGAATAAAACATGTCAAGTTATAACTACAAATGTAAATGGAGTAATAGTTCCAGGTGTTACTATACCTAATAATAAATGCGATTGTTAATCTAAGGTATTTAATGTTGTTTTATATAAAGAATTATTAATAATTTCATCAATTTCTACAGTTAATGAAAATTCAAATCCATTTAGATCTAGAATATTTTCATATAAATCAAATAAAGAAAATTTTAAATTAATTATATTTGTAGGTTGTGGAAAAACATATTCTTTTGTAACTGTATTTGAACCATCATCAAAAATATAAGAATATTTTGGAACATCAACAATAATTTTTGCAAATGCATTTAATTTTCCATCAAATGTTTTATGTTCTACAATATTATGTTCAGAAACAGATAAAAATACATATGGACATTCTACCATATTAAATATAGCTTCTGCAGTATAACTTTGTTGTCCAGAATAAATCATTTTACGAAAACCAAGATTATAACCAATACCATTTTGGAATGGTCTTGCTGTATTTGGTGCAGTAAAATCTAATTTAAAAGTTTGTGAATTGTTAGTATTTATTAAACTTATACTAAGTTTTCCATTTGTAATATTTAAAAAAACAGAAAAAATATTAGGACCAAATAATTCATCAAATCTTTCTTGTAAAATTGAAGAAAATGTATCAGAATCTTCATATACACCATCTTCAAATTTTACTTTAATAGGTTGTGGATTTCCAATACCATTAAAATATGTTACATAAAAAAAGCCATTATTATATTTACTACAACTTATATTATACCAAGTATTTGGAATTTCAACAGAAGAAATTCTAATTGAATTAGCATTTTTAATTGGTACTGGTAATCTATATTGAAAATCACTAGATAAAGAAGTTAAATCATCTCTAAATCTACTATCAATATTAATTACATGTGTTTTAATATATTTAGATTTATAAGAATGATCTGTTGTGCCAACTCCAGGATGTTTTTCTAAAGGAGGTGGAGCACCAGCTTCATGGCGACTACCAGCATATCTTTGAAAAGCTTCTTGATCTTCTAATTCTGGATGTTCTTGTCCTTGATGATGAGCATCTACATCATCTTCATATTCATTATGATCAATAAAAATATCTTTTGCATTAGGTTCAAATTCTTTTCTAGCTTCTTCATCATTTTCAGCTAAAAGTTCAAGATAAGTTTTACTTTCCATTTGAATATTTACTACTAAATGTTTCTAAATCATCTATCCACAATTGTTCTGGTGATTTTTTCTCAAGATCTGAAATTTTCTTTTTCAAAGATTCTAGTTCATCATGATGTTTTCTTGCATGAACAGATGTTAAAGATTTAATTGGCAAATCTAGCAAATAATCATAACCATTAATTTTTACAAATTTTTGTTGTTCAAGTAGATTATCACATTCTTCAGGTGTTCGACGTTTCAAATCTGGTATAGGCATATCAAAACATTGTTGAGTAATAAATCTCACAACGTTTTCATGATAAGGTAATTTAGATTTTAGAGATTCAAGCATAAATTCTCTACGTTTTACATAAAGTTTTTGTCTCATTAAACAAAATTCTTCAAGAATTTCAAATAAAGAATCATATTTATGAATAATATTTTCAGAATTAAAAGCATGCATATTTGTAAGTTTCAATTTATATGCTAGAGATTTTTCAATTATAGGTATAGATTCTGCTGAACATTTAATTTTAAATAGAACTTGTGTATCTGTAGAAGTATCTTCATAATCTTTAATAGTACCATCTTGAATTTTTGAATCAAGCCATTCTTTATAATCTGAAGTCCATGTTTCAATTGGAAGTTCTGTAATTATCAAAGAATCTTTTTCTTTTTTAAGACAACCTTTAATTTCAAGATTTTCAATAGTTCCTAGAAATCCACGATACCATGGTTCCAAAGAAATTTTATTTAGACTAATTTCTTTATTTAACCATTTTTTCAAACCTTCAATAATTTTATGTGGATTACATTGTGGAATAAATGTTGAATAACCAGTGCCAATACCACGTGCACCATTTATCAAAAGCATTGGGATAATAGGTGCATACCAATGTGGTTCAACAGGCATACCATCATCATCTCTATATACAAGACAATCAAAATCATCTTGTGGAACTAATGAAGGTAAATATGGTTGCATAAATGTATGAATATAACGTGGTGATGCAGCATCTTTACCACCTTGTAATCTAGTACCGAATTGTCCTTGTGGAACAAACCATGGAATATTTTGTGAACCTACAAAATCTTGTGCCATACCAATAATTGTGTCGTTCAAAGAAGCTTCACCATGATGATAACCTGAATGTTCAGAAACATAACCAGCAAATTGAGCAACACGAATTTCTGATTTCAAATTTCTTTTAAATGATGAAAAGAGAATTTTTCTTTGTGATGTTTTCAAACCATCCATAATATTTGGAATTGAACGTTCCAAATTATAATTTGAAAAGTGAATCAAATCTTTATTAATAAAATCATTATACATAACTTGTTTTTGAGGATTTAGAATATCAGATTCTTTATGTGTTTGAAGCCATATTTTTCTATCATCAGCCTTAGATTTATTAAATGCTAATTCTAAAGAATCATCTGATTTATCATTATAAGTAAATCCAATAATATTAGGTGTTTTAAAATATTCTTTTGCTTCTTGTGCAGTTGAAGTTCCCAATCCTTTATAATATTTAATTTTATATCCTTGATTTTGTTGTTTCCATTGTTCGTATTCATATTGAGTATAAAATGATAATGTTTTATTAAATCTTGTAGCTTTTACAATTGGTGTACTCATAAAATTTAGAAAACCAGACATTTTAAATAGAGTATGCCATAATTCATGAAATACATTAATAAGCAAACCACGAATATGTGATCCATCATAATCTTGATCTGTCATAATAAGAATTTTTCCATATCTTAGAGATTTCAAATCAGAATATTTCTTTGCTGATTCTAAACCCATAATTTTTTTCAAATTAGTAATTTCTTCAGTTTCTGAGATTTTCTTTACTGAAACATCTTTAACATTTAAGAGTTTACCTCTCAAAGGATATACACCAAAATAAGCACGTTGTTCTTGTGACAAACCAGAAAGAGCCATAGCTTTTGCTGAATCACCTTCAGTTAAAATTAAGATACATTCATGACTTTTTGTAGTTCCAGCAAAAGATGCATCATTTAGTTTAGGAACAACAATTTTTGACATTTTTTTACCATCAGTTTTTTTATCATCTTTTTGATCTTTCTTATCTTGTTCTTCCATAACTTTTGTTAGAATATTAAGTTTCAACAATTTTTTAAGAAATTCTGGAGTAAGTTTACATGATACTTTTGTAGTCATAATTTCTTTAGTTTGTGATGAAAATGAAGGATTTTCAATTGAACAATTAATAAATATAGATAAAGAATCTTTTACAAATGAAGGTTTAACTTTAATCTTTTTCTTAGTTTCAAGATGTTCAACAAAGAAAGAAACAATTTGATTTGTAATTTCATCTACATGTTTACCACCTTTTGTCCATACACCATTAACAAATGATACTTGAAAGAATTTTTGTGAATCTCCTACACAAATATTCCATTGTGGCATATTTTCAACTATAACATTATCTACATATTTTAGTGCATAAGATTGAAGATCTTTATATTTAATAACTTCAGAATTCCATGTTACTTTTGGTGAACCTACAGTCATAGCAAGATCATGAACACGTCTTTCTACAACAGAAATCATAGATTGTGGAATTTCAGTCCAACCAAATTTTTGAAAATCTGGTGTCCATGTAATTTCAATTGAAGATTTTGCTTTAGAAGAAGTTATTTTAGGAGGTTTAATTTTAGTCATATTTTTTTCAAATGTTTGTTCATATTTTTTTCCTTCTTTAGAATCTATAATTGTAAGTTCAAATTTTTCAGAAAAGATATTAACAAGTTTAACACCATAACCATTTTTACCACCAACTAATTTCTTTTCTTCTTTATTATAATTTGTTGAAGTTAGAAGTTCTGCAAATATAAGTTGGGGAATTGGAATTTTATATTCAGGATGTTCACAAATAGATATACCTTTACCATCATTTTTAATAGAAATTGTTTTAGAAGTAATTTCAATATTAATATTTTTTACAGGTTCTAGAGAATCTTTTGTTCTAACAGCATGATCATGTGCATTAACTAGAAGTTCATCTACAAGTTTATAAAATCCAGGATTAAAATCTAAGATTTCAGAAACAAATTTATTTTCTTTTAGAATATAATGTTCTTCTTTTGAATTTTCTATACTACCAATATAAGTATCTGGCAATTCATAAATATGTTCACGATGAGTATGTTTCTTATACTCCATTCTAATATTTGTTGTAATTAAAAAATATACAGATGGCTATATGTAAATCCGTTTTGAAATCAAGATTTTTAAAATAGTAAGGAAAAAAAGTTCCTAAGGAGTTAAGAAACTCCGTCAATCAGAACGAGAGGCTTGTGAAGTCAAGCGGAACTTTCACCTGTAGGGCGAGAAGGGATGGGAGGAGCTATGCCAGAGCCACCACTCGTGCTATCATCAGTAGATGAGGGCAGAGAAAGGACATTGAGAGCATTGAGAGCATTGAGAGCAGAGAGATAAGTAGAGTCCTTGGGCTGACGTGAGATGAAGGCATTTTGAAGGGCGTTAAACTTTTCGTGCAAGACTATGCACAGCATAAGTTGGAACACCACCTTGTAAAAGCGGATTTCAGCATTGTGGTTGGAAGGACAGATAGCAGCACGGAAGGGCTTGGTAATGTATGCAGCAAAGTTGATGCCTTGGGGGCGGCATATAGAGCTGACTGACTTGTCAAGGAGATGATAGAGGTGCTTGAGCTCAGTCACTAGCTGAAAGTATCTACCCTTGACAGCTTTCTTGAGGTCCTCATCACTTGTATACTCAACCTTTTCAACAAACTGATCTAGAAAATTCTTCATGCCGTCATAGCGTGAAAAGATATCCCAGTTCTGGGTGATGATGTGGTAGGTGTCCAAGTAATTTGGGGAGATGTGGTCAGGGTTGATCTTGTCATACATAGCATTGAAGCTTGAAAAGGTCTTGTCATTGACAATGAGCTCAACTGCAGCAAGCGCCTTTTGAACAATGGAAGATGCCGTCTCAAAGAACTGAGGGCCACCACGTGTATAAGTTACACAATAGGCCTGGAGAAACTTGGGAGGTGACATCATTGGCAGCATCCATGGGCGCACCTTGAAGAATGGCGAATTCATGGCCTTAAAATAGCTAGAAATAGCTACAAAAGAAGTCATGATGACGGGCATAGTCAAAGTGATCATGGAAGCAGTTGCAGAAGAGATGCTTGAAGTGAAGAGAGTTGTCATGGTTGAGAGCAGAGAGATGACACTCCCAGGGATGGAAGAAAAGTCATCCCACATTGCAGTAGGGAAGTCAGAGAGCAGCTTGAGAGTTGCAGAGCCACCTGCAGATGCAGGGACTATCTCGTGCGTAGGCACAGAGGTCTTGATGGTCTTGGGGGTGTTGGTTGGCTGTTGAGGCGAAGCAGTACTCCAGGAGAGAATGCCACCCATTGTAATCAGAGCATGAAGCACCGAAGAGGCTGGCATTTTTGCCTTGAAAGGCGTAGGTAGGCAGGTTATGCCAAAGGTCAAAAACATAATTTCTATAAGAAATAAATCCGTTTTCAATGTTAAAAATAAGTGCGTTTTCACATTCTAAGTTTAAATTAATTAAAATGGCACGCAAAAAAACTTCTGAGAAAGTTAAAGAACCTCCTGTTGTTTTTTTCTTAAAACTTCCTGATCCAAATATTTCAGAAGTTCCACAATTTTTAGAAGTTCAAGAACATAAAACTTATGCAGAAATTCTTGAAACTACTGAAACTTTAGAAGCACCTAGATTTACAAATGAAATTTTAAAACCTATTCTTGAATCTATTAAAAAAGATTCATATTCTGAACATACTGCTTGTTTTTGGTGTTGTCATGCATTTCAAGGTTATCAATTTTCTTTACCTCTGTATTATGATACTTATAAAAATACTTATACATCTAAAGGAAATTTTTGTTCACCTGAATGTTCTTTAGCATATTTGTATTCAGATACTACAATTTCTGATTCTACACGTTGGAATAAACATGTTCTTTTAAATAATATGTATTCAAGATTATATACAGAAGGTATATCTCCAGCACCACCTAGAAATCTTTTGAGATTATTTGGTGGTCCTTTAGATATTAAACAATATAGATCATATTTAACAACAAATGATTTAATTCATGAAAATCTTCCTCCTATTCGTTTAGTATTTCCTGTTATGGCAATTCAAGGACCATTACGTGATATTAAAAAAATTGTTTCTCTTTCAAATGAAGCTGTAGAAAAAGCTTCTGAATCTTTAAGATTGAAAAGATCTAAACCTGTAAATTTAAATGTTCCTACGTTAGATTTATGTATTAAAAGTTAAATTAAAATTATAAGAATGAATAATCAAATCTTAGATTTTTTGAAATTTCAGACAATCTTAGGTTCTCAAAATTCTATAAAAAATTTTATTTATATAACTTTATTTGAACGTTTAATGCAAAATATTCCTTTTATTCAAGATTGTTTTACAAGAAAAACTAAGGTTGAATTTAATCCTAAAAAAGTTTCATCTGAAATTTTATTTGAAAGAACTAAAGAAGATAAAAAACAACCAACACAATTTCAAAATAGAATGGATGCAGTAATACATTCAATTTCAAAAATACCTAAAATTTCTAATTTATTATCTATAATTAATCACGATTATTTACCTTATAATTTTGAACCCTTAGATGTAGATACATATATATATTTTCAACTTTTAGATATTAGAGTAAATGATGGTTCAATTGATTCTTTAAAATTTAAAATTTTTTCATATGAAAAAGATTCTTCTTTTTTACAAAAATATGTTGAAACTTGTACTACAGAATATGATAGATATATGTTAAATAAATTAGGAACACATAAATATTTTTTTAATATGATGGTTCAACAGAAAAAAGGTCTTCAAAATCCTCTTCCATCAACATATATAATGTTTACAAAACATATATTTAAAACTTCTAGAACTTTTGATAATGTATTTTTTGATTCTAAAGAATCTGTCCAAAAACATACTGAATTTTTCTTACAAAGAAAAGATTGGTATAATAAAAAAGGTATTCCACATACTTTGGGTTTTATGTTTCATGGTGAACCTGGATGTGGAAAAACTTCAACTATTAAAGCTATTGCTAATGTAGGTAATAGACATATTATAAATATACATTTATCAGAAATTAAATCTAAAGAACAATTAAGTCATTTATTTTTTAATGATGAAATTCATGTATGGGATAATGGTAAAACTGAACGTTATAATATTCCTGTAAGTGAACGTATGTATGTAATTGAAGATATTGATGCTATGGGTGATTTAGTTCTAAAACGTGAATGGAAAAAACCCGAAGTTAAAAAGCAAATAGAATTTGATGAACGTGGAAATATTATTGAAGAAGATGTTCCTATTGATTTAGCATTTATCTTAAATCTTTTAGATGGTACTTTAGAATCTGAAGGTAGAATTTTAGCAATATCAACAAATTTTCCTGAAAGAATTGATAGAGCTCTTATACGACCTGGTAGAATTGATATGATTATAGAATTTAAAAAATGTTCAACAAAAATTTTATGTGAAATGCTTCAATCATTTTATGAAAAAGAATTTTTAGAAATAAGTGAATTAAATCATAAATGGACACCTGCAGAAGTAAATCAAATTTTATTTAGAAATTTTAATAATTCAGAAAAAGCAATTGAAGAATTAAAAAGTTTAAATCCTGAAACTGAATTTTAAGAATTATTCAAGAATTTTTAAAGTAATTTTAGTTATTATTTCAATATAAGACCAAACGGCTTCTTTATTTTGAGATGACATATCTTGAATATATGATTTTAATTTATATACAATATCAATATCTGCACTTTGTTTAATTTCTTCAGATGTCAAAAAAAAACTTTCATCTCTTGTAAGAATTTTTTCTTTATATTTATCTACAACATCAGTCTTAACAAAATTTATTGGATACATAGGATTCATATATTTCATCATACTTAAATTTGAAGCAAAAGAAGGAAAATCTTTATCATCTGGATACATTTTTGTAAGCTCATTTAAAAATTCACCAAATTGAGTATAAAAAGCTTCAATAAAAAGTTTTTTAGACATTCTTTATATTATGTTCGCGAGATACCAGAAAATTCATTTTTACGCTGATTTTCTAATGCTTCTAATCTTGATGAAACATCATCATTTGAACCAGTTTTAGATTTAGCAGTATTTTCAGATTTTGTTGCTTCTGCACCTGATTTTCCAGATAAATCTACAGAAATTGGTCCTGAACTTTGTCCTAAAAATGTATATAGACTATTACCTTCTCCTGAAAAAGAAGTAGGTTTATCCCATGAAGAAAATGATTCAGATAATTTACCCATACCTTCAAACCCCCATGCAGATATATCACCTTGAGGTGTGCTTCCAGTAGGAACACCTTGTTGATCTTTAGTAGGTAATTCCTTTCTTGAATTTGTAGGTTTACTAATGTAACCAAATATATCTTTACCTATAATAACTTCTTTAGAATCTGGAACATATAAAGTAGGAACTTTCTTTAAGAATTGTGGAATACTTTCTCTAGCTAAAGATTCAACTAAAACAAATTTATATAATCCAGTTTTATTTAAAGCTTTTAATGTTTCAATAATTTGTTTACTATGAGGACAACGTTCACTATAAAATAAATAAGGTTGTGACATTTTAGTTTGATCTAAAGAAAAAACGGAAATAACATAAACGAAATAAGTATAAGAAAACAATGGCGACCTTCGAAGTTACAAAAAATCAAAAGTTTCTACTTACAACTGAATTTAGAAATTTCCCTTTAACATTCGTTAATGGATTACGTCGTATTCTTCTAAGTCAAATTCCTATTGTAGTTTTCAAAAATGTTGAAATTATTACTAATACTTCACAAATGCCTTATGAAATGTTGAAACATCGTGTAGAACTTCTACCAGTAAATGTATCACCTGAAGACACACAAATTATTAAAAATGCTTCTATTCATCTTGAAAAAAATACTAAAGATTCTGTAGAAATTACTACTGATGATTTTATTATAAAAGATGGAAGAGATAATCTTATAATGAAAGATCGTGATCTTGGAACTCCTTTGCTATTTCTACGCTTAAATCCTAATGAATCTATACATCTAACTGCTAAACTTGCATTGGAAAAAGGTTCGCAAGTATGTACTGCAGCAATGGCTTATCATCTAGATCCTCAACGTGTAGAAAATGAAAGAAAACTATGGATTGAAAAAGAAAAAGATCCTAGAGAATTTGATAATTTCTATTATCAGAAATGTTATTCAATTGATGACATTGGTAGACCAAATTGGATTGATCTTCAAGTAGAATCGGTTGGTGTTTTAACTTCACAAGATATTATGAAATATGCTATAAAAGAATTGCGTTTTATGTTAAATGAATGGTTTTCTCAAGCAGTAGATAATATTTCTAAAGAAGGTGAAAAAACTTATAATATTAAACTAAATATTGGAGGTCATACTGTAGGAGCTTTGTTACAAGAAGTTATCTATCATTCAGGAGCACAATTTGTATCTTATGATATTCCTCATCCTTTAAGACCAGCACTAGTTGTAAGATTTGTTACAGAAAAAGATGCTGTAAAACTCTTAAAAGAAATTAATGAAACAATTGAGGAATATTGTCAGATAGTTGAAAAGTCCCTATAAAATAATGGCAGACACACTAAAATTTGAACAAGGTGATTTAGAAATACTAGAAACCTTTGATCATGAAGAAGAAATTCAAAGACCTGAAGAACTACGTTTTTATACGTTAGATGAACAATTAACTGATTTATTTGAAAAAATGATGCCAGCAAAATTATCACGTTTTGAAGAAAAAGAATTAAGAAAATTTAGAGATCGTGCACGCTTATCATATGAAAAAACTGTTTTAGTTACAGATACTGATTACATAGTTGATTTGCGTCGTAAAACTTTAAATGTTTCATGGATTCATCCTGTATATTCTGATTTTGAATATCAAGAATATTCTTATGATAAACAATGGTTACCTTTATTTCTTAAAGAACAGCGTAGAATACCTAATTATTATTCAAGATTATTAGGAGCTTTACCTAAACCATATAAAAGTATGGAATCGGGTAGACCTGCTAAAGGTGAATTATTAAATAAAGAAGGTAAAGAATCTATAAAAGTTTTAGATAATTACGTAACAACAAAAACACAAATAAATGATGATGGAACTTATGTAGTTATAAGTGAATATATTCAAAATACAAATGATGTTTTAAATACTAATGGTTATTATTTATCTGAACGTCCTTATGAAATTCCAAGATCTATAGATCATCCTTTTTTAAAATCAAGACATGCTTCTTATGTTGAAACTGATGTTTCACTTATGAATGCTTATCCTTCAATTGAATCTATTGTAGAACATGCTATTCCTACAAGCACAGATCCATATAATGAAAGTAAAAAATATTTAAAATTATATGATATTAATTTAGATCAAATTTCTTGGAATTCATGGAAAGAAAGATTTCCTCCTGTTGAATATCGTGATGTTCCAATACCTAGAAAACCAGTTGAATTAAATAAAGATGAAAATGAAAAACCATCTGAAATTCTTTTAAAATTATATAAGAATTGGAATTCAGCTTATGATCCAAGATATTGGTTATCATTACAACATGATTCTGGTATTTTAGTTTCAAAATTATTATTATCTGATGCAAATTCTACAGGAAGTTTAAATTCTTATCCAATTTCTGAAATTAATTATACATATCCAGATAGTGAATCTGATATTTGTCAAAATCTTTTTACTTCATTTGATACATTTTTAGAATCTGGATTATATAGACCTTTTAAACGTAAGATTGGTAAAAAAGAAGAAATTTTTGGAAAATGTATTCCTATAACTACAATCTTACAAGAAAAAACACAACTTATGTATGGAGGAAGAACATCATGGAAAGAATCTACAAAACATGATATTGTAACAAATTATCAAAAAGTTCTTAAACAATATTCTAAATATGATAATGAAATTATTAAGAAATATGAAAAACATGAATCACGTAGAGATTCTGAAAGAAAAACTGATGTTCTTGCAATTTTAAAAGATAAACAAAGAGAAGATGAAGATAAAGCTGAAGCACTTGAAAAAATAGTTAGAGATCTTGAATTAACAGATAAATTATATTTTGATGCAGCAAAAGATTATGTTATGTGTAGTCATACCTTAGAAATTCTTAGAGGAATATTAAAAGATAGTAAAACTAAACTTAAATTTTATATTGAATGGACTGCAAATATTGAAGGTTCAAGAATATGTAAATATTGTGGTGAAGATATTAATAATGATACCTTAGTTGCTGTAAAAGAATATGATTCTGAAGGACATGTAGTTATGGAATATGAACCATTAAATTCAGAAATTCAAACTATAAATTCTATAAATTCTTTAAAAGCTTTATTTGATGAAGGAAATAGTGGTGAATCATTAATATATATAGTTCTAACATTTTTACAAATTGTTCCAATTGAACAACAAATTATTCCAATTTTACAATTAATTCGAAGTATTACTGAAAATCTTAAAAAAAGATCAAAATTAGGAAAAATTTCACAAGATGATTCTGATTATGCAGAAGGATTAATGGGTATTGCTGGTTTAATAACTTTATTACAAACACATAATCCTTTTTTAATTCCTAAAAGAAAAGTTGGTCCTAAAATATTTGAAACTACTGGTTATCCAAGAGATGAAGGTGATCAAATATTAAAATCAATTATACAATTATTATTATTTGTATCTAAAACATTTCCAATATTATTTAAAGGTGGTATTTCTGTAGTAATACGTAAAATTCTAAAAGATACTGATAATTTTAAAATAGAAGCTCAACGTTTTATTGCAAAATTTTATGAACATTTTAAATCTAATTTTGAAGCTGCAAAAGATAGATATGTTGAACCTACAAAAGAAGAAGATAAAAATTTATGGTTATTACCTTTAAAGAAATTTAATATTACACCAGAAAAAACTGGTATATCATGTAAGATATTTAAAACTTTAGTTTCTACTAGAATGAAACGTTTATTAGTTTTACATAAACCTTTAAAACTAGATGTTAAATATCCATCACCTTTACATAAAATTATTAATGTTCA
>Ga0187844_10000531_pt1 | contig 29808 bp, 23 predicted proteins | sample SpaLakP09_SKY_50_FD_134517 | JGI IMG/M metagenome (GOLD analysis project Ga0187844, IMG submission 134517) | Oligotrophic lake water microbial communities from Sparkling Lake, Wisconsin, USA - SP09_SKY_50 | ecosystem: Environmental > Aquatic > Freshwater > Lake | place: USA: Sparkling Lake... | reverse complement strand
GCATTCGACCTCGTGAGCGGGCCCAGGTTCACCGATATCGGCTGGAACGTACACTATTCGCGCCAGGACATGACGGCCCAGCGCACGGGCAAGACGACCACCGAAAACAGTCTCCTGGGCCTGAACTACCGTGCCACGTCGCACCTGAGCCTGACGTCGACTGTCGGCTATGACAGCTACGACTACCATTCGATCTTGTCCCAAAGCACGCGCGGCCGCAGCTGGTCGGGCGGCTTCATCTGGCAACCGTCGACCCGCACCCGCGTGGCGGCCACGCTCGGCCGCCGCTACTTCGGCAGCACGGGCTCGCTCGATGCCAGCTACCGCACGCCGCACAGCGTGTGGGCGCTGACCTATGCCGACATCGTCACGACGTCGCGCCAGCAATTCCTGCTGCCCGCCGCGGTCGACACGGCCGCCATGCTCGACCGCGTGTTCGCCACCCGGTACCCGGATCCGGTGCTGCGCCAGCAAATCGTGCAGGCCTACATCGCGCAGCAGGGTCTGCCGTCCGCGCTGCTCGACAGCGTCAATTACCTGAGCAACCGCTACATGCGTAGCAAGCGCCTGCAGGGCAATGCGACGTTCAAGGGCGCGCGCAGCACACTGCTGCTCACCGTGTTCAAGGAGCGCATGAACGCCCTGTCGCTGCAGCAGGAGGACAGCACGCTGCTGCCGTCGCAACTGAGCTCCCTGAACGAAAACACCAAGCAGTACGGCGCCAGCGCGAATGCCGACTACCGGCTGTCGACGCGGACCTCGGCCCATGCGAACCTGTACGCCGTGAACATCAAATCGCTGCAGACCGGCCAGACCAACCATGTGCGCCAGATTAGTACGGGCTTGAGCAGCCGCTTCGACACCAAGACCACCGGATCGCTCGACCTGCGCCATTCGACAGGCCGCGCCGGGGTCTTCGACAACCGCGACTACCACGAGAATGCCATCGTGGCGACGCTTTCCGTCCAGTATTGAGCCAGCGGAGGCATACGATGTACGAGTCTTTCTACGGATTATCCGCCAAACCTTTCCAGCTGCGCCCGGACCCGCATTTCTTCTTCGGCAGCAAAGGCCACAAGCGCGCCATGGCCTACCTCGAGTACGGCCTGTCGCAGGGCGAGGGCTTCATCGTCATCACCGGTGAAGTCGGCGCGGGCAAGACCACGCTCGTGCGCAACCTGTTCAACCGGCTGCCGTCCGACCAGATCGTGGCTGCCCACATCGTCAACACGCACCTCGACCCGGACGATACGCTGCGCATGGTCGTGTCGGCCTTCGGCCTGCCGTACGAGGGCGCCAGCAAGACGGACCTGCTCACGCGCCTGGAAAAATTCCTGTGCGACGTCGACCACCAGGGCAAGCGCGCCCTGCTCGTGATCGACGAGGCCCAGAACCTGTCCGCGCGCACGGTCGAAGAGCTGCGCATGCTGTCGAACTTCCAGACCGACGACAAGTCGCTGCTGCAGACCTTCCTGCTCGGCCAGCCGGAATTCCGCGCCACCCTGCACAGCCCCGGCATGCAGCAGCTGCGCCAGCGCGTGATCGCCAGCTACCACCTGGGCCCGATGGATGCGCAGGAAACCCACGCCTACGTCGAGCACCGCCTCGCGACCGTCGGCTGGAAGGGCGACCCGGCGTTCGACGACGGCGCGCACGCCGCGGTCTACGCCTACAGCGGCGGCATCCCGCGCAAGGTCAACACGCTGATGGACCGTGTGCTCCTGATGGGCTTCCTGGAAGAGATGCATGCATTCGGCGAGCTGGACATCAACACCGTCGTGAAGGACATCAGCGAAGAATTCCAGGTGCCCGACCCCGTCGGCACGCCGGCCCCGGACACGGTGCCGGGCCACCTGCCCGAAGACGATGGGGACGCGGACTACAAGACCGACCTGCGCACCATCGACCAGCGCATCGGCGAACGCCGTGCCAGCAGCGTCGAGGTGCTCGACGAACGCATGATGCGCCTGGAGAAATCGATCGTTTCCGTGCTGTCGATCCTGAAGAAGATCGTCGCCACGCCCCAAGGGGCGGTAACCCACCCTATGGACAATCAAGAATGAACATGGTCGAACTCGCCCCGCGGCCCATGCCGGGCCCGGGACAACGCATCCGCAATGCGATGACCTGCGACGTCGAGGACTACTTCCAGGTCTCCGCGTTCGCGCCCTACATCGATCGCGCCAGCTGGCCGACCCGCGAATGCCGTGTCGAAGCCAACATGGAACGCATCCTCGCGCTGTTCGAGCGGAACAAAGTGCGCGCCACCTTCTTCACCCTGGGCTGGATCGCCGAGCGCTATCCGCAGGTGGTGAAGAGGATCGTCGCCGCCGGCCACGAACTGGCCAGCCACGGCTACGGCCACCTGCGCGCGTCGGATCAGACCCGCGCGGAATTCGCCAACGACATCCGCTCCGCCAAGGCGCTGCTGGAAGACATCGGCGGCCAGGCCGTGCTGGGCTACCGCGCGCCCAGCTTCTCGATCGGCCGCGACAACCTGTGGGCGCTGGACGAGCTGCTCGAAGCGGGCTACCGCTACAGCTCCAGCATCTACCCGGTCGTGCACGACCACTACGGCATGCCGGAAGCGCCGCGCTTCGCGTTCTACCCGAACGGCACCGACGGCCTGCTGGAAATCCCGATCACGACCGTGCAGATGATGGGCCGTAACCTGCCGGCCGGCGGCGGCGGCTACTTCCGCCTGCTGCCGTACGCGCTGTCGCGCTGGATGATGGCCAAGGTCAACCGCGAGGATTGCCAGCCCGCCCTGTTCTACTTCCACCCTTGGGAAGTCGACCCCGGCCAGCCGCGTCCCGAAGGCCTCGGCGCCAAGGCGCGCTTCCGCCACTACATCAACATCGACCGGATGGAACGCCGCATCGAATCCCTCGCGCGCGACTTCGCGTGGGACCGCATGGACAACATCTTCCTGAACCGCCCATGAACTCCATCATCGAAGCCGCACAGGCCAAGCGGGCCGCGCCCGTCATGGCCTCCTCGCCCATGACGCTGCACCTGCTGCAACCGCAGGACACCACCCGGTGGGACGCTTTCGTGCGCGCCTGCCCGGACGCCACCTTCTTCCACCTGTCCGGCTGGCAGAAGGTGATCGAAGGCTCGTTCGGGATCAAGACCTGGTTTTATTACGTGCAGCAGGACGGCCAGATCCTTGGCGTGCTGCCGCTCGCGGAAATCAAGAGCCGCCTGTTCGGCCACTCGCTCGGCGCGATGCCGTTCTGCGTGTACGGCGGCCCCGCCGCAACGAACGATGCCGCACGCAGGATGCTCGACGACGCCGCGCACGAACTCGCGCAGAAGCTCGGCGTCGGCCACCTGGAATACCGCGGCATGCAGCGCTTCCACCCGGACGACCCGGCCTGGCACACGAAGGAACTGTACGTCACCTTCCGCAAGGAGATCACCGGCGACGACGAGGCCAACATGAACGCCATCCCGCGCAAGCAGCGTGCGATGGTCCGCAAGGGCATCAAGCTGGGCCTGCGTGGCGAGGTCGACAACAACGTCGACCGCATGTTCGACGCCTATGCCCGCAGCGTGCACCGCCTGGGCACGCCGGTGTTCCCGAAAAAATACTTCGCCATGCTGCAGGAAGTCTTCGGCGACGAGTGCGAAGTGCGCACCATCGTCACGGACGACAACCGCCTCGTGGCCGCCGTGCTGTCGTTCTACTGGCGCGACGAAGTCGTGCCATACTACGGCGGCGGCACGGACCTCGCGCGCGAAGTGGCCGGCAACGACTTCATGTACTGGAACCTGATGCAGGCGGCGGCCGCGCGCGGATGCCGGCTGTTCGACTTCGGCCGCAGCAAGCTGGGTACCGGCGCCTACGACTTCAAGAAGAACTGGGGCTTCACGGCGCAGCACCTGCCGTACGAGTACAAGCTGTACGGCTCGACCGCGCTGCCGGACAACAATCCGCTGAACCCGAAATACCAGCTGTTCATCAAGATGTGGAAGAAGCTGCCGCTGCCGGTGGCGAACTTCATGGGACCCTACATCGTCCGTAACCTGGGGTAAGCGATGGAAGACCTGCTGCTGCTGATCCACCGGATCCCATATCCGCCCAACAAGGGCGACAAGATCCGCTCGTACCACCTGCTCAAGCACCTGGCGCGCCACTACCGCGTGCACCTGGCCACGTTCGTGGACGATCCCGACGACTGGCAGTACGTGCCGCACGTCGAGGCGCTGTGCGCCAGCAGCCATTTCGCCGGCATGAAACCCCTGCTGGCGCGCGTGCGCAGCCTGCAGGCGCTGCTGAAGAACCGCTCGCTCTCGCTCGAGTACTACCGCGACGCCGCGCTCGCGCGCTGGGTCGACGACACCGTGTCGAAACATAGAATCGAGCGCGTGCTCGTGTTCTCGTCGTTGATGGCGCAGTACGCCGACCCGTACCGCTCGGCGCGCCGCGTCGTCGATTTCGTCGACGTCGACTCGGACAAGTGGCGCCAGTACGCCGAACAGAAGTCGTGGCCGATGAACTGGCTGTACCGCTACGAGGCGCGCCAGCTGCTCGCATACGAACGCCGCGTGGCGCGCGACTACGATGCGTCGCTGTTCGTCTCGGCGCCGGAGGCGGACCTGTTCCGCCAGCTGGCGCCGGAAAGCACGGCCAAGATCGGCCACTTCAGCAACGGTGTCGACACCGATTACTTCTCGCCCGACCAGCCGCATGCGAATCCGTACGCGCCGGGCGAACGCGCCGTCGTGTTCACGGGCGCGATGGATTACTGGCCGAACGTGGATGCCGTGCAGTGGTTCGCGGCCGACGTCTTCCCGCAACTGCGCGAGCGTTTCGGCGACGTGAAGTTCTACGTCGTCGGCTCGCGCCCGGCACCGGCCGTGCAGGAACTGGCCAAGCTGCCCGGCGTCGTCGTGACGGGCACCGTGCCGGACGTGCGGCCGTACATCGCGCATGCCGCCGTGTCGGTGGCGCCGCTGCGCATTGCGCGCGGCATCCAGAACAAGGTGCTGGAAGCGATGGCGATGGCGACGCCGGTCGTCGTATCGCCACAGGCGCTGGAAGGCATCGATGCCATACCGGGCAGCGAACTGGTGCTGGCCGGGGATGCCGGCGCCTTCGTCGACGCCGTGAGCACGCTGCTGGCCGGCCAGGACAGCGCGGCCGCCGCGATCGGCGCCGCCGCCCGCGCCAAGGTCCAGCGCCGCTACAGCTGGTCCAGCAACCTGGCCTGCATTGGGGAGAGTCTCGAATGTTCCTGAACCCGCCGCCCGGCGTCATCAACGCCACGTCCGCTCCGATCTCGCGTCAGGCCTCGGCACTGATCGTGCTGGCCCTGCTCGCGCCGTTCCTGCTGTACCTGGGCACGGTGCGCTCGATCGTCTCGGTGTGGAACAGTTCCGAAACCTTCGCGCACGGCTACGTGATCCTGCCGATCAGCCTGTGGCTCATCTGGCGCCGGCGCGAGAACTTCAGCCTGTATCCGCCGCAGCCCTGGCCGCCCGCGCTGCTCCTGCTGGGCGTCCTCGGCGCCGGCTGGCTCGCGGCCCAGCTGGGCGAGGTGCAGGTCGTGTCGCAATACACGTTCGTCGCGATGTTCCCCGTCGCCGCGCTGGCCCTGTTCGGCCCGCGCCTGGCCGGCTCGCTGACTTTCCCGCTGCTGTTCCTGCTGTTCGCGGTGCCGTTCGGCGAAATCTTCGTGGCACCGCTGATCCAGTTCACGGCCGATTTCACGGTGTGGGCCGTGCGCGCCACCGGCATTCCCGTGCTGCGCAGCGGCACCCGCTTCGAACTGCCGACCGGTAACTGGTCCGTGGTCGAAGCCTGCAGCGGCGTGCGCTACCTGATTTCCTCGATCACGCTGGGCTGCCTGTACGCCTATCTCACCTACCGGTCCACGGTCCGCCGCGCCCTGTTCATCGGCCTGTCGGTCATCGTCCCCATCATCGCCAACGGTCTGCGCGCCTACATGATCGTGATGATCGGCCACCTGTCCGGCATGGAGCTGGCGACGGGCGTCGACCACATCATCTACGGCTGGCTGTTCTTCGGTCTCGTCATGTTCATCATGTTCTGGATCGGCAGCTTCTGGCGCGAGGACACCGTCGCCACGCCGGCCGCCGCTGCCGCAACTGCGCCCGCGTCCGTATCGGCGGCACGCGCCGCCGGCACGCCGCCCCGCCTGCCGGCGATGGTGATCGGTGTCCTGCTCGTGGCCGGGCTCTGGCCCGCGCTGGCACTGATGGGCGAGCGCGTCAACCACAATCCGGCTCCCGTGCACCTGGCCGACGTCGCCGTGACCGCGCCGCCGGCCGCCGACTTCGCGGACTGGAAGCCCTTCTACATGGAACCGGATGCGCGCTTCCACCGCGCCTACCAGGCAGGCGGCGCCCCCGTTAGCCTGACCGTCCTGTACTACCGCAACCAGAACCCGGACAAGAACCTGATCAGCTCCCTGAATCGCCTGAGCGGCTACGAGGATGCCTGGCACGAAGTCGAAGGCACGTCGCGCTTTGAAACGGTCGCCGGCACGCCGGTGACCCTGCACGAAGGCATCCTGCGCACGCCGCAAGGGGCGATCATGGTCTGGGCCTTCAAATGGGTCGGCGGCCATTACACGGGCAGCGACTACGTCGGCAAGCTGTGGCAGGCCGCGAACAAGGCGATGCTGCGCGGCGACGACGGCGCCGCCGTGATGCTCGCCGTCCCGTACGACAACGACAAGGAGCGCGCGCGCGCCACGCTGCACCGCTTCCTGGCCGAACAGGGTCCGGTGCTGGACCAGGCGCTGAACGCCACCCGCACCCGCCAATAACATAACGCGTCAACCAGAACGGAAATCAAGACCATGCGTGTACTGCACGTCCTCGACCACTCGATCCCGCTGCACAGCGGCTATACCTTCCGCACCCGCTCGATCCTGCGCGAGCAGCGTGCACTCGGCTGGGAAACCTTCCACGTCACCGGCGCCAAGCAGAATTCCGGCGACATGCTGGAAGAAACCGTCGACGGCCTGCATTTCTACCGCACGCCCGAATCGAAGGGCGCGCTGGCGAAGATGCCGGTGCTGAACCAGGTGAACGTGATCGACGGCCTGGCCAAGCGCCTGGCCGAGATCATCCCGCTCGTCAAACCGGACGTCCTGCACGCGCACTCGCCGTCGCTGAACGCGATCGCCGCGCTGCGCGCCGGCAAGCGCTTCAACATCCCCGTCGTGTACGAAGTGCGCGCGTTCTGGGAAGACGCCGCCGTCGACCACGGCACCAGCACGGAGAACGGCCTGCGCTACCGCCTCACGCGCGCGCTCGAGACCTATGCGCTGAAGCAGGCCGACGCCGTCACCACGATCTGCGAAGGCCTGCGCAAGGATATCGTCGCGCGCGGCGTCCCGGCCGACAAGGTCACCGTGATCCCGAACGCGGTCGACATCGAAAAATTCTCGATGGGCGGCACGCCCGACCACGCACTGAAAGACAAGCTGGGACTGTCCGGCTCGCGCCTGATCGGCTTCATCGGCTCGTTCTACGCGTACGAAGGCCTGGACGTGCTGCTGCGCGCGGTGCCGACACTCGTCGCACGCATGCCGGACCTGCGCGTGCTGCTCGTCGGCGGCGGCCCGCAGGATGCCCAGCTGCGCCAGATGGCCAAGGACCTGAACATCGCCGACAAGGTCGTGTTCACGGGCCGCGTGCCGCACGACCAGGTCAACAAGTACTACGACCTGCTCGACGTGCTCGTGTACCCGCGCCTGTCGATGCGCCTGACGGACCTCGTCACGCCGCTCAAGCCGCTGGAAGCGATGGCGCAGGGCCGCATCCTGGCCGCGTCCGACGTCGGCGGCCATCTGGAACTGATCGCCGACGGCAAGACCGGCGTGCTGTTCCGCGCCGACGATCCGGACTCGCTGGCCGACAAGGTCGGTGCGCTGCTCGCCGCGCAGGAGACGTGGCCGCAACTGCGCCAGGCCGGCCGCCACTACGTCGAGACGGAACGCAACTGGAAGGTCAGCGTGGGCCGCTATCCCGCCATCTACGGCCGCCTGACGAAGAAAGCTCTCGCCGCATGATGAAGGCACGACGATGAATGCACCGGCACATGCACTCACCCCGGCCGGCGTCGACACCCGGCCGCTGGTCGTGCACCTCGTGTATTCGCTCGGCGTGGGCGGCCTGGAGACGCTGCTCGTCGACTGCATCAACCGCATGCCGGCGTGGCGCCATGCCGTCGTCTGCCTGACGACCTACACGTCGTTCGCCGACCGCATTGCCCGCCGCGACGTCGAATTGCACGCGCTCGGCAAGCCGCCGGGCCTCGGCCTCGGCACGCACTTGACGTTCTGGCGCCTGATGCGGCACCTGCGCCCCACCGTGCTGCACACGTATAACCTGGCCGCGCTGGAATACGCGTTCACGGCGACGATGGCCGGCGTCCCCGTGCGCATCCACGCGGAACACGGCCGCGACGCGAGCGACCCGCACGGCCTGAACCCGAAGCACAACTTCCTGCGCCGCCGCCTCGTCCCGTTCGTCGACCGCTTCATTCCCGTCTCGGAAGACCTGAACCGCTGGCTCGGCGACGTCGTGCGCATTCCGGCCGCGAAGACGCTGTTCATCAAGAACGGCGTCGACACGGACAGGTACGCGCCCGGCGGCACGCCCGCCGCGGATGCGCCGTTCGCCGCCGGCGACATCGTCATCGGCACCGTCGCCCGCGTGCAGGACGTCAAGAACCACCGCGCCCTCGTCGATGCTTTTGCACGGCTGCGCGCGCAACTGCCGGATCTGGCGCCACGCCTGAAGCTGGCGATCGTCGGCGACGGCCCGCTGCTGCCGGCCGTGCGCGACCAGGTCAAGCACCTCGGCCTCGACGGCGCCGTATGGCTGCCGGGGTCGCGCGCGGACATCGCGGCCGTGCTGCACACGTTCTCGATCTTCGCCCTGCCCTCGCTGGCCGAAGGCACGCCCGTCTCGATGCTGGAAGCGATGGCGTGCGGCCTGCCCGTCGTCGCCTCGCGCGTCGGCGGCATCCCGGAAGTCATCGACGAAGGCGTGCAGGGCCTGCTGGTGCCGGTCGGCGACATCGATGCCTTGACGGCCGCGCTGGCGCGCTACGCGCAGGATGCTACGCTGCGTACGAACCATGGCGTTGCTGCCCGCGCACGCGTGGAAGAGCGCTTCAGCCTGCGCGCCATGGTGGCCGCGTACGGCGCGCTGTACGACGGACTTTGCCGAAACAAGGCACACTGACGCGTTACCGTTTCACCCTAAGACAAGCAAGAAAGCCAAATCATGTGCGGAATAGTCGGAATCTTTGACACCCAGGGCAACCGGGAGATCGACCGCGAAGCGCTGCGGCGCATGAACGAAAGCCAGCACCATCGCGGTCCCGACGAAGGCGAGCTGTATCTGGAAAAAGCCCTGGGCATGGGCCACCGCCGCCTGTCCGTGATCGACGTGGCCACGGGCCAGCAGCCGTTCCTGAACGCCGCGCGCGACGTGGCCCTCGTGTTCAACGGCGAGATCTACAACTACCGGCTACTGCGCGATGAACTGATCGCGCTGGGCCACGTGTTCCGCACGAAGTCCGACACGGAAGTCGTCATGAACGCGTGGATCGCGTGGGGCGAGGATTGCGTGCGCCGGCTGCGCGGCATGTTCGCGTTCGGCGTGTGGGACCGCAGGAAGCAGACATTGTTCCTCGCGCGCGACCACGTGGGCGTCAAGCCGATGTTCTATTCGCTGCTGCCCAGCGGCCTGTTCGTATTCGGCTCGGAACTGAAGTCGATCATGACCTTCCCCGAACTGTCGCGCAAGCTGAACCCGCGCGCCGTCGAGGATTACTTCGCCTACGGCTACGTGCCGGAGCCGAACACGATTTTTCATAACGCCTATAAACTCAGTCCCGGCCACTCGATCCTGCTGAAGGTCGGCGACCGCGCCGTCCAGCCGAAACGCTGGTGGGACCTCGCCTTCAACGTCGCGCCGGCGCGGCCGGAAGCGGACGTCGAGGCCGAACTGATCGAGCGCGTGCGCGAAGCGGTGAAAAGCCAGATGGAAGCGGAGGTGCCGCTGGGTGCCTTCCTGTCCGGCGGCGTGGATTCCAGCGCCGTCGTCGCGATGATGGCGGGCGAGCGTGACGGCACCGTCAGCGAAGGCGTCACCACGTGCTCGATCGGCTTCGACGATCCGGAATTCGACGAGACCCAGTACGCCATGCAGGTGGCGCAGCGTTACCGCACGCATCACCACGCGCAGATCGTCGACAAGGACGACTATGGCCTGATCGACACGCTGGCGCACCTGTACGACGAACCGTTCGCGGACAGCTCCGCGATCCCGACCTACCGCGTGTGCCAGCTGGCGCGCCGCCACGTGACGGTGGCGCTGTCGGGCGACGGCGGCGACGAGAATTTTGCAGGCTACCGCCGCTACCGCTTCGCGATGGCCGAGCACAGCGTGCGCTCGAAGGTGCCGGAAGCGATCCGCAAACCGCTGTTCGGCACCCTGGGCAGCCTGTATCCGAAAGCCGACTGGGCGCCGCGCGTGTTCCGTGCCAAGACAACGTTCGAGTCCATCGCGCGCGACCTCGTGGAGGGTTACTTCCACGGCGTATCGCGCCTGCCGGACCGCCAGCGCGACCTGCTGTTCTCGGACGGGTTCAGGAGCGACCTGCAGGGCTACCGCGCGATCGACGTGATGCGCGCGCATGCGAAAGAGGCGCCGACCGACGATCCGCTGTCGCTGATCCAGTACCTCGACTTCAAGACCTGGCTGCCGGGCGACATCCTGACGAAGGTCGACCGCGCCAGCATGGCCCACTCGCTGGAAGTGCGCGTGCCGCTGCTCGACCACGAGTTCTGCGAATACGCGGCGACGCTGCCCACTAGCCTCAAACTGCGCGGCGGCGAAGGCAAGTACATCCTCAAGAAGTCGCTGGAGCCGCATCTGCCGCACGACATCATGTACCGCTCCAAGAAGGGTTTCTCGATCCCGCTGGCGGCCTGGCTGCGCGGCCCGTTGCGCGGCGCCGTGCGCGAGGCCGTGCTGGGCGCGCGCCTGATCGATACCGGCATCTTCAACCGCCGCTATCTGGAAAAGCTGGTGGCCGAGCACCACGCCGGCACGGCCGACCACAGCGTGGCGTTGTGGTCGCTGATGATGTTCGACGCGTTCCTGCGGGTCAGCGTCGAGTCGTAACATGGACTTCCTGTTCGCACCCATTTCTTTATAAGCTCCCGCCATGCGTGATGTGATCGTGCTGCTGATGATGCTCGTCAGCCTTCCTTATGCTTTCAAGCGCCCGATCGTCGGCGCTCTGGTGTACGCCGTCTACAGCCTGATGAGCCCGCATCGCCTCTGCTTCGGTTTCGCATTCGATTTCCCGTTCGCGATGGTCCTGGCTAGTGTCACCCTGCTAAGTCTTTTGGCGTCGAGGGAGCCAAAGAAACTGCCGTTCACCCCGCCTGTGATCCAACTGTTCATTTTGATTGCCTGGATGACCGTGACAACAATGTTTGCACAAAATGCAGACAATGCATGGAGTGAGTGGAGTCGCGTCATGAAAATGATGATGATGACGCTCCTTACCATCATGGCTGTCCGCACCGTCAACGATGTCAAAGGATTATTGCTTGCCGTCAGCCTGTCACTCGGCTTCTGGGGTTTCAAAGGCGGTCTCTGGACCATCTTGAGCGGCGGTCACAACGGCGTTATTGGCCCTTACGGTACTTATATTGGCGATAACAATACTTTGGCATTAGCCATGGTGACGACGGTACCTTTATTGGTCGCGCTCGGTGCCGTTGCGCCAACCAAATGGACTAAGCGGATTAGTATCGGCTTGGCTGTTCTGACCGCTATTTCCGCATTGGGATCTTATTCGCGCGGCGCATTGTTGGGTGGCTTGGCTATGGCTTTCTTCCTATGGCTGAAATCACATTCCAAGATCAAGACGGGCGTGCTGCTGCTGATGCTGATTCCGATCCTGATTACTGCGATGCCCGACAAATGGATGGGCCGCATGCACACGATCGACAATTATCAAGCGGACGGGTCGGCCCTTGGACGTATCAATGCTTGGAAGTTCGCGATCAATGTTGCAGATCATTTCCCGATGGGCGGCGGTTTTCTGACGTTCACGCCGCAAATGTACAAGATATTTGCACCCGACCCCAACTACGTTGTCGTAGCACACAGTATCTATTTCCAAGTATTGGGCGAACACGGCTATTTCGGACTATTTCTTTATTTAACCCTTTTCTTCCTCACGTGGCGCACAGGTTCGCGCATTATTCGCAAATGCGGAACGAATCATGAATATGCCTGGGCGGTAACAACCGCCAAAATGTGTCAGGTCAGTATTATTGGTTATATGACTGCGGGTGCTTTCCTAGCAATGGCTTACTATGATCTGGTCTACTACATTCTCGCGATCCTCGTCACCATTGAAAAAGTTTTGTTCATTGCTCCCCAGCCCGACAACACGCCACCGTTAACTCTTCCGTTCTTCAAGAAAAAGACGAAACCCCGACGCTGGAACCACGGAGGTGCCGTAGCATCTACTCCTGGTCCCGAACTCAGCAAAAATAATGTGACAGGCGCTGCCCTTCGCGATCGAAAAGATTAATGGTGCTCAAGACAGTTACAAGTCGGGTGGCTGCCAGTGCAGATGTTTCGACTTGGGCCAAAGTGTCCCAGCCGCTCCAGCCGTCGCATACGGTATAGACAGCAACTGAAAACTGTTGCGAATCTGCGCCACGTTATCCCACACCTGCTTAGTTAGCGTTCCTGCCAATTGCGATGATGGCGCCATCACATGTTGACTTGCAGTACAAAAAATGCTCTCATCTGAAGCAAAAAGCAGTGCGGGCACCGTGCAAACACGATTTTTGTCCAGTCACCTCATGAATGTGACTTGCCCCCTCCCGTCCGAAACATTCAGGCCAATCACAAGCGCTCCGCTCTACAATAAACACAGGGATCGATAAATGAACAAGTCTCGCGCGAATGAAATCGACTTACTGCGATTTTTGGCCGCGCTTGCGGTGGTAATTTTTCACTACGCATTCCGGGGCTATGCAGCGCATAGTTCGGCCATGCCCTACCCTTTGTTGGAATCCGTAGCAAAATACGGTCGCTACGGTGTTGATCTGTTCTTTTTGATCAGTGGGTTCGTTATCCTGATGAGTGCTTCAGGAGGAAGCCTCAAGCATTTCATTGTGTCGCGTGTTGTCCGTCTGTATCCTGCGTTTTGGATTTGTTGTACCTTGACATTTCTAGTTCTGCTGTTATTTGCAGATGGCAAGCCTACCGTGGTGCAATATTTGTCGAACATGACCATGCTGAGCAGCTTCAGCTTTATGCAAAAAATTTCGTCGGTATCACATATCGACGGTGCATATTGGTCTCTCGCCGTTGAAATGCGTTTCTACATGCTCGTGGCAATTGTGCTCATGCTGCGTCAGATTCACCGCACCGAACTAATTCTCACCGGTTGGTTGTTGACCCTCATTTTTTTCGAAGTGGCCCGAGTGGATCACTTGCGCGAAATCCTAATGGTTGACTATGGTGCTTATTTTATTGCTGGCGCGATGATGTATCGTATCTGGTCAGAGGGATGGTCGCCTTTGCGTGGGGGCGTTATTCTTGGGAGTTGGGCGCTGTCTCTGTATGAAGTCTGGATTTCGCTACCAAAATTTGAAATAGCCACTGGTGCGACCATGAACCGTAGCGTCGTCCTAGCGGTGATCACCGCTTGTTTCCTCCTCATGGTACTGGTAGCGTTAAGAAAAACTTCCTGGGTTGGTCGCCGCAACTGGCTGTTGCTCGGCAGCTTGACCTATCCTCTATATTTGATCCATCAAGCTATTGGCTACGTCATCTTCAATCATTTTTACCCTACCGTAAATCCTCACTTGCTACTCTGGGGAACGGTAGCGATCATGATTGCGGTTGCCTATCTGATCAACGTTTATGTCGAACAGCGTTATTCGACTCCGTTCAAGCAACAGCTGAACAATAAATGGAATTCCTTGTATTCTTTTGTCATCCCAGCAGCTCGCCCAAGAGCAGACTGAGGGTCAAGTCTGGCATCCGCCTGCCTTAATGGCGGGTGAGCGCTAGACCAGCACTTCGAGTGCCGCCGGGTGCCCTAGGAACGCACCCGGGCTGGCCGACGGGCCGTAGGCGCCGGACTGGAACACGACGATCAGGTCACCGACCTGTGCATGCGCGAGTTCCATGCGGTCGGCCAGGATGTCGAGCGGGGTGCACAGCGGCCCCGTCACGCTGGCCGGGCCGCTGTCTACGGCCGCCACGCGGTTGCCCACGGCGACCGGATAATTCTTGCGGATGACCTGCCCCAGGTTGCCGGATGCGGCCAGGTGGTGGTGCATGCCGCCGTCCGTCACGAGGAAGACTTCGCCGCGCGAGACCTTGCGGTCGACGACGCGCGCCACGTACACGCCGCATTCGCCGACGAGGTAGCGGCCCAGTTCCAGCGCCAGCCGCGCCTGCGGCAGCGCCGCCGTCAGTTTTTCCACCTCGGGCGCCAGGCGCGCGGCGATGGGCGCCACGTCGAGCCGTTCCTCGCCCGGAAAATACGGGATGCCGAAGCCGCCGCCGATGTTCACCTGGCGCACGGGCACGGGTGCCGCCTCGGCCAGGCGCAGCGCGAGCCCGATGCTGCGCGCCTGCGCGTCGATGATGGCGTCCGCGCGCAGGCTCTGCGAACCGGCGAAGATGTGGAAGCCCTGGAAGTCGACGGAGAGCGTCCCCGCCACGCGCAGCAGGCGCGGGACGTCCTCGGCATCGATGCCGAACGGCTTGGCGCCGCCGCCCATCTTCATGCCGGACGATTTCAGTTCGAAGTCCGGATTCACGCGCAGGGCGATGCGCGGTGCGATCCCGAACGCGTCGCCGATGCGCGCGAGGGCGATCAGTTCGCGTTCCGATTCCACGTTCACACATAGGCCGGCAGCGATGGCCTGCGCCAGCTCGTCCTCCTGCTTGGCCGGCCCCGCGAAGCTGATGCGCTCCGGCGCCATGCCGGCGTCCAGCGCCGTTTTCAGCTCGCCGCCGGACGCGACGTCGAGCCCGTCGACGAGGCCGGCCATGTGCTGCACGAGTGCCGGCATCGGATTGGCCTTGATCGAGTAATGCAGCAACACCCCTTGCGGCAGTTGCGCGCGCAGGTCGCGCACGCGCTGCGTGCACACGGTGCGGTCGTAGGCGAAGAACGGCGTGCGGCCCACACGCTGCGCGAGCCGGGTCAGCGGAATGCCGCCGACCTGCAGGACGTCGCCGACGACGGGAAAGTGGATCTGCGGTGCGTGGCGCGGTTTGTTCATGATACTTCGTTCGTATGCAGGGTTAGCCTTAGCAGGTTGCGGTCGATCTTGCCGTTCGGGTTGCGCGGCAGCGGGCCCGCACGCAGGTCGATTCGGGCCGGGACCATGTAGGCCGGCAGGCGGCGCTTGCATTCGGCCAGCAGGGCGGTGGCGTCGATGACGTCCTCTTCCACCGGCACGGCGATCACGGCGATCGCCTGGCCCAGTTGCGGATGGTCGATGCCGAACGCGGCCACTTCGGCGACGAGGCCGGTCGCGTGCAGCACGGATTCGATCTCGGTGGGACTGACGCGGTAGCCCGACACCTTGATCATGTCGTCGCTGCGGCCGACGAAGTACAGGTAACCGTCGGCGTCGCGGCGCACGGTGTCGCCCGACCACACCGCGAGTTCCGGCACGGGCAGGCCCGGATCCTGGCCGGGCGCGGGACGGAACCGCTGCGCCGTGCGGGCCGGGTCGTTCCAGTAACCCAGCGCGACGAGCGCGCCGCGGTGCACGAGTTCACCCGGTTCGTCGGCATCGCACAGCGTGCCGTCCGGACGCACGACGAGGATTTCGGCGTTCGGGATCGCGCGGCCGATCGAATCGGGACGGCGCGCGACTTCCTCCGGCGGCAGGTACGTCGAGCGGAACGCCTCCGTCAAGCCGTACATCAGGAAAATCCGCGCATCCGGCAGGATCTCGCGCAACGCCTGCACCGACGGCACCGGCATCGCGCCGCCGGAATTCGTGATGAAGCGCAGCGTGCAATCGGCCGGCCAGGCGAGACGCGCGAGGGCGATCCACAGCGGCGGCACGGCGGCGAGGCCCGTGATGCGCTCGCGCGCGACCATCGTCACGATGTCCTTCGGGAACAGGTAGTTCATCAGCACGACGCAGGCGCCGCGCAGGAAGGCCGTCGTCAACTGCGACAGGCCGTAATCGAAACTGAGCGGCAGCACCGCGAGCAGGCGGTCGTCGGCGCGCAGGTCCAGGTAGCTGGCCACGCTTTGCGCGCCCGCGACCATGTTCCGGTGCGACAGTACGACACCCTTCGGCTGGCCCGTGCTGCCGGACGTGTACAGGATCGCGGCAACATCGCTGTCGATGCGGCGGTGCGGCGCGAAGGCCGCGGCGTCGGCGCGTGCCGGCCACGCCAGCACCGGCAACGCGGCAGGTGCGGATGCGGCGTCGCCGTCGGCCAGCAGCACGGCACGCAGGTCAGGACACCGTTCCAGCACGGGTGCCAGCTGCGCGAGGCGTTCGGCCGTCGTGGCCAGCAGGCGCACGTTGCAATCGGCGAGGATATACGCCACCTGCTCGGGCTTGAGCAGCGGATTGACGGGGACAAAGACGCAGCCGGCCGCCGCGGCGCCGAACATGGCGGCCACGTTCTCGATGCGCTTTTCCATGTACACGGCCACGCGCGCGCCGGGCTCCAGGCCGGCGCCCAGCAGCAGCGCAGCGACGGCGCGCACGCCGTCGGCCAGTTGCGCATAGCTGCAGCGCCTGTCGCCGTACGCAAGGGCTTCCGCGGCAGGCGTGTTCGCCGCGGTCTCGAACAGGGAGTCGTGGATCAGGTGGTTCATCGATGCCATATGTAACGCCGCAATGCTAGGCTGGAAGGCAAACGCTCATCTTACCAGTTTGCATCTGGTAAGCGTTACAACCGCCACGCTGCCTGCCGTGGCAGCTGGACGATAGCGATATCAAAACAGCCTAGTGTCGCAAACAGACACAACGCTACAGTTTACGTTGTAAAATATACAACTAATTACACCCTTCCGACAAAACCGGTTATCGTAGGCGAACTTGACCCGTCAGCAAAATAATGGAAAATAAAGTAAATTTTTTGCAACCCGCCAGCGTGCTGCAACCGAACCTTTCGGTGTATCTAGACCTGCTCAGGTACATGGCCGCCCTGATGGTCTACCTCTTCCATGCCGGTCACTTTGCGCATTACAAGCTTCCGTTTTTCGGTACCTACGGCAGCCTAGGTGTGGCTGTATTTTTCGTACTGTCCGGCTTCGTCATCGCTTTCTCTTCGTCAGGAAAACGCCGGGACATTGTCGACTACTTCATTGCGCGCTTCGCCCGGCTTTGGTCAGTCGCGCTTCCGGCCATTCTCCTAACTCTGATTCTGGATACGCTCGGTCAATGGATCGCGTTATCGGCATATGCACCGATGCAGCCCTATTCGGCGTTCAAGTGGATCGCCGCCTCAGGCATCACTGCGCTGTTTCTCAACGAGATCTGGTATCTCGACATTTTCCTGGGTACGAACGGACCGTTCTGGTCATTGTCCTACGAATTCTGGTACTACGCGATATTTGCGACCCTGATCTACTTTCGCGGCTGGAAGCGCGTTGGCATGGTAGGCATCACGATGTGCATTGCCGGGCCCGGCATCATCGTCGCGTTTCCGGTATGGTGTATTGGCGTAGGGCTATATTACTTACTAAAAAAACAAGCATCAGCGGATAAAACGACAGTTGGTATGGTTGCAATAATCGCATCCATGGCGGGCTTGACTCTATACCTCATGATGGGGGGCTCGAGGTTGTTTGCTGCGCTTCCGATCACTTTCCCACTAGTCACACTCAAACCTTGGGGTATCAATTTTTGGCCGCAAAGCTATCTGGTAGGCTTCCTAATTGCACTGAACATTTACGGCTTCGCTAGTATCCAAAAACTCTTCACGAAGCCTTCAGAAAAGATAGTTAATGTTGTGCGCAAGACAGCGGAAACGAGCTTTGGCCTGTATCTTTTCCATTATCCATTGATGTATTTTTGCAAGGCCCTCCTCGCTGGGGCTTATGTCCCCCAAGGCACGCTCTACATCCTGGCGATGTATGTGACTCCATTTGTTGCCGCAACGTGGCTCTCGCTAAAGTGCGAGCCGCTCAAATTTGTCATGTCCGATGTACTGAAAGCCGCACTGAAAAAGGGCAACGCACGCAAGGGGCACGCAGTCGCGTCGGACTACCGGATCACCGCGCCGTTGGCTACTGGTGACATTGAGCGACGCACTGACGTCTGACTCTACCTGCATCGATACACAGCACCAGCTGGCATATCGCTTTTCCAGCAGTGTCGCAAATATGTGACTCCGGGATAAAAGTCTTGTTGGAAAATAAACAACAAGTTACACTTCCTTGTTGAACCGGGTCTGTTCGGCACCGGACGCCAATTACAAAACAACCGGACGTACGCTTTGAATAGAAATTGTTAAGCGTTTTCCCGGCATGTTACTCTGTTGCATTTCTGCCAAATCGACCTGCGCTGAATGTAAACCGATTTGCAATGACAGCGTAAAAATTATCGCTGATTATCTGAACTTCAAGATTGAGAGAACGCCACGCGTTCGGCATCGGAATGTCAAAACTACTACTGTCTTTCAATGAATTTGTAGCGAGCCGAAACGCCAGTGCGCAAATATTCAAGTTTGTTCTTGTCGGCGGAACCGGCACGGCATTACATTATTTGGTGTTTGTCCTGGCGGTTGCGGCGCTTTCCGTACCGCCTGGCTATGCCGCGTTCATCGGCGCCAGTGTCGGCGCATTTGCAAATTATGTGCTGAATCGCCGTTTTACATTCGACAGCCAACGTCCACATCGCGAAACCCTGCCTCGGTTTGCCCTGATGGCGGCCGTCGGGGCCGTGCTGAACGGTCTTCTGGTCGGCGCGTTGAGTACGGCGGGGCTGCATTTTCTGCTGGCGCAGGCGATTGCAACCGTGGGCATTCTTATCATCAATTTCGTTGTGAGCAAAACATGGATCTTCCGGTAGCCCCGCCACACCATCCTGCGCTTTCGCCCCGTCCGGCGCAGACAATGCCGAGTATTTCCGTGGTGGCGCCAGCGTATAACGAGCAGGAAGTGCTCGGTGAGTTCTACCGCCGTGTGTCGGAAGTGCTGACGGGTACCGGTTGCGAATATGAAATCGTATTGGTCAACGATGGCAGCCGGGACAATACCCTGGCCCTGATGCATGCCCTGCGCATTCGCGACCCGCGCGTCACCGTGGTCGATCTCTCGCGGAATTTTGGCAAGGAGATTGCACTGAGCGCAGGTCTCGACCACACGAAAGGCGACGTTGTCGTCGTGCTCGATTCCGACCTGCAGGATCCACCCGAATTCATTCCGCAGATGCTGGACATCTGGCGTGAGGGATACGACGTCGTGTACGGCAAACGCACGATACGCGACGGCGAGACATGGTTCAAAAAGACGACCGCGAAATACTTCTACAAGTTGATCAAGCAGGTCAGCCGGGTCGACATTCCGGAAGACACCGGTGATTTTCGTCTGATGTCGCGTCGCGCCGTCGTGGCGCTCAGCAAGCTGCGTGAAGAACATCGCTTCATGAAGGGATTGTTCGCCTGGATCGGTTTTCCCGCAGCGGCTTTTCCTTATCGTCGCGATCCGCGTGCCGCCGGCGTTACCAAGTGGAATTACTGGAAGCTGTGGAATTTTGCGCTCGAAGGGATCACGTCCTTTACGGTCGCGCCACTGAAGGTCAGTACCTATGTGGGTCTCTTCGTTGCAGTGCTGGCGCTGCTGTATGCGGTTGTCGTCATCTGGAAAGCACTGGTGTATTCCGATCCCGTCCGCGGCTATCCATCGCTCATGACGGTCATCCTGTTCCTCGGCGGTGTGCAACTGATTTCGGTAGGCCTGCTGGGTGAATATGTCGGACGTATTTTTAACGAAGTCAAACGCCGTCCGCTGTACCTGCTCAATCAGCTGCTCGATTCCGAACTGGGCGGCAGTTACAGCAAGGAAAACGAAAAGGAAACGCAGCCATGACGATACTACGCCGCGCGTCCCCGCTCGGATTGGTGGGCTTCGCACTGTTCATCGGGTTGATCTGGCTCTATCCTTTGGCGACCCTGCGCCTGCCTGATCAGCACGACATTCCGACGCACTTGCGTTGGGCCGAGCAATTCGCCGCGGCGTTGAAGGATGGATGGCTCCTCCCCCGGTGGGCGTATGGCGCCCACTACGGACTGGGCGATCCCAGCTTCGTCTACTATCAACCGTTGTTCTATTACATCACCGGTCTGTTCGCACTGCTGGGGATACGGTCGGAATATGCTTTGCTGCTCGCAATCATCGTTCCGTACCTGATCCTGGGCGTGGTCGTTTATCGGGGCTTCCTCGGCAGCTACCCGACGCGCTATGCATTCGCTGGCGCGGCGTTTGTCGTCGGCGGACCATTCTTTTATTTCCTGTCGACGAATCTGGGCGCTTTCCCCTGGACTTTGGCCATACCTTTCTGCGTCCTGTTCGCCGCGGAAAGCGTCAAGGAGCGCCCGCGCAAGCTGATCCTGGCTATCCTGTTGAGCCTGATCTGCCTGAGTCACCTGCTGAGCGGCCTGATGACGTTGTGCGCCACGGGCGTGGCCAGGCTGGTGCTGGACTTCCCGAGCCGGCGCACGATCCCGGGCCATATCGATTGGGCCTGCGGCATCGTACTCGGCCTGGCGCTGTCGGCATTTTTCATGTATCCGGCCGTGACCCAGCTGCGCCTGATCACGCCTGCCGGCTGGGGTCTGGACAATACGATGTGGCGCACGGCGTTCGTTTTTCCGCTGGCGCACGCGGGTGCCGGCGCGCGCTGGGCAGCGATCCAGTGGCCTCTCGGCGCGGTCGCGCTTGCGACGATTTCGCTGTGTTTCGTGTCGCCCAAGCCCACCAATGCGGTGCAGATCCGATCACGCCGACTTGCCGTGGTGGCGCTCGCGTCATTGGCATTGTCGACCGAACTGGCGTACCCGTTGTTCAACTACATTCCGCAGTTGCAAATGCTGCAGTTCCCGTATCGCTTCCTGTTCCTGGCGGCGATCCTGGGAGCCCTTGCGCTGGCAATCCAGGTGAGCGAAGGCGCATGGTCGCACTGGGGTAGAGGGTTGCGCGCCACCGCCGTTCTGGTTCTTGCCGCGCACTGCGCGCTGACGGCATTCCTGGTGTTCGGGATGGTCCGGTCCGGCGTCCATCTGCCGGACCGCGCAACGTTCATGAGTGGCCGTTTCGGGCAGCCGGAATACATTCCCGCCGTGCGCGGTCCACACTGGAAGAACTATGTCGACGCCGGCAAACTACCGGGCGAGTGCAAGCGTCTCGGCGTCCAGTGCGAATCGATGACCCAACGCACCCACGGGTTATCGGTGATCGTCGATGCGCCGGCGCTTGTCACGCTGCGCCTGCCCTTGTACGCCTACCCGGCGTGGTGCGTGCTCGTGGATGGTCACGAGCAGCACCTGCGTGCGGATCCGGATACCGGCTTGATCAGCGTCGACCTGATGCCGGGACGTCATGCCGTCGACGTGGCCTAGGCGGGCCTGCCTGCCGACATCATCGGCAGGCGTATCAGCGGTGTCGCTTTGTTGATTCTCCTCGGTGGACTTGCGGCACAGGCCATGCGGAAAGTCAGGGTACCGGCCGTTCAGGATCCGCTGCTCGCGCGATCGTCTCCGGACGATGACCAGGACCCGATGCCGGTTTGAGAACCTAGTTCCCCGACCCCTCTTTACGCAATGCCGGCGGCGTCGCCGCCGGTTTTTCCGCCCGTCCTCCAAATACTTTGCCGAGGATCTGTTTCACGTCCTGCAAGAACGGTTGCGGATCCTTCCGGTCGAATACGAAGTAATGGCTACGGGGGCGGACGAAGTCGGCCAGATAGCTCAGCACCTCGGGCACGCGCCTGAACGACAGCGATCGGTCGGGAATCTTGTGTGCCGCAAACAGGACGCGCGCCAGACGCTTCGTCTCGGGCACCATGTAGCGACACCGTACGCCCGCCCGGTAGGCCGGCCCGTCCACCGGCAAGCCGAGGCCGAACAAGCGGTAGTACAGGTAAGGGAAATGCGCGCCGGCATGGTAAGCCAAGGGCAGGCTTCCCCAGAAACGTCCATTGATTTCCATCAGCGCCGCATCGCCGGTAGCCGGGTCATACCGGTATTCGACCATGGCCACGCCTTCCCAGCCCAGTTCACGCAGCAACGCGATCGACTTGTCCATCAAGTCGCGGTGCAGGTGCGCCGGCACGGATTCGCACAGGCTCGAGGCACCACCTTCGGGCGGCCATTCATGCACGCGGTAATGCTGGAACGTGTAGTGCGCCTGGCCATCCTTCATCAACACGAACTGGCCTAAACCGTTACCGGCGGCGTATTCCTGGATCAATGGATAGGTGCCCGCCGGTTCGAACCGGCGCAGGCATTGCATGAGCTCATCGAAGGTCTGGCAATAGTAAGTCTTTTCGGGTTTCACGCCGAATGGAGAGAGCAGTTGCCAGGCTTCATGCGGATTCGCCCATTTGAGCACGACCGGAAAGCGCAATTCCGTTTGCAGACGCTCGGCTTCCCGCATGGTCTTGATGATGGCCGTACGCGGCGCGCGGATGCCGACTTTTTCCGCGGCGACGTAGGTCTGCGCCTTGTCGAGGACGCTGGCCAATCGCGGCGCATCGGCAAACAGGCATTTGAAGTTGCCCAACCGGTCGCGATAGCGATTCAGCAGAACGATGTCCGACTCCGAAATGGCAAACAGGCAGGCTTCGCCCAGTTCCTTGCCGAGCTCGACAATCTGGTCGATGAGCGCCTCGGCGGACGCCGGACGCACCAGGCCACGGCGCAGGAAACGCGAATGCATGCCCAATGCCGTCTGCGTGCGGCCGATACCGTACACAGGCACGCCATGCATGCCCAGGTCGCGGACCACGGTCAGGCCGATCGGTGTGTCGATGCCCAATACGATGGCCGGTAAGGTAGATGTCGTCATAGCGCCCTTTCGCGTTCAGAGTTGGATACGCGCGGCGTGGTTTTCAGGTGCGGCAGACTTGCGCAAAGGCGCCTCACCGCCTGGTCGACCCGGCGGAAATTGGTGTCGAAATAATCGCCGCTAAGCGTGTGCGGATCGTGCAGGTGGGGCACGACCGGATCGCACCACATGCCCAGCAGGCAAACCTGCACATCGTCGCGCGGTCCCAGGCGGCGGCGCAGCTCATGGGCCTGGCGAATTTCCATGACCAGCAACAGGTCTCCGGGCAGGACCTTGAAATCGGTCCAGTCCACCGCGCGGTGCGCCGTCATGTCGACATTCAGTCGCGCTGCGGCCGCGATTGCTTCCTTCGGCGAAGCGCCGCCGGTATGCGTCGACAGGCCGAACGAGGCGACGGGCAAGCCGCATTCGACGACGATATGGTGCGCATACGCGCTGCGACAGATATTGCCTTGGCAAATCGGAACGATGCGACGGACCGCTTCCGGATGCTTCAGCATGAACGGACGCAGGCGGCCGGTGCCCAGCTCGAGATAGGCCAGCATCAGGCGAACCAGACCGCGCCAGGTGCCGAATCGGCGATTGATCCATTGTTTCATGCTGCAAGCCTCGTGCGTGCGAGCGCCCAGCGCCCAAAATAATCATATGCAACCTGGGTACCCATCCGGGGCACACTATGCCAGATTGGCGTAGTCAACAGTAAATTGCGTTCATCGCGGCAGGCCGGGTCATCAGCTGCCTTGACCATCCCACAGGCGTCGAAGCGATCGGCATTCTCCTGCAGGAATGCACACAAGCGGCTCAGGCGCTGTTGGGTGACGCCGTGACGGCGCGCGTGGCGATAGGCCAGGTCGTCTTTCTGCACGAATTCGAACGGATGGGTCAGGATGACCACCAGCGGAATGCCTGCAGCCTGTGCGTCGTTCAGCAGCACACGCATTTCCGCAAAACTGGTACCGGCAATACTGAGTGCCTTCAGATGCTGGCGCTTGCCGATTTTCCAGTCCGAATACGTCAGAACAGGGCATTCCAGCACACCCTCGCGTTCATGCGTACCGCTGTAGAGCCGATAGTCCGGATGCCCGCTGTCGAATACCGACACGGCCACATTCGAGCTGTACGGGATGCCGACCTGGGCCAACGCCTTGAACAAGTTAACGTCATGCTGGAGATTGCCGCTACGGAAGGCGCGCGGACGCGGCAGCCCCCAATCGGCAAAGGTATCGATCCCCTGCTGGAGGAGCTTCACGGAGTTTTCCAGACTGCGTCCGAAATAATTGTCGGGCGCCTTGGCCGTGCGGGCGCGCTCGCGCCAGTCTTCATGTTCGAACAGCGACCAGCATGGGTGCGAATGCAGTTGCACTTCATGGCCTGCGTCGTGGATCTGGCGCGCAATGGCCCGCATCGGGTCCGCGTCCTTGAAGTAATAGCGCTGGACCGTTTCGGTAAAGAAGGTCGCCTGCACCTGATGCTTGCGGAAGGTATCGAGCATGAAGCCCAGCCCTTCCGACTGTCCCTTGACATTGCACCAGACGTTTTGTTCCGCTACAGGAACGCGCGAGGCGTCCGCGAAGGCACCACCGATGGAAAATTCCGTATCGATCGTAATACAAACCTTGGTGCGCATAGTCTTACATTCTTGCTAAAAGTTAAATACTACCATGACCTTCATTGCGTCCCGATGACCGTGGGCACGAGGACATCCTTCGCGAACTGGTCGGACGCCGGCGTGGCCAGGTGACCATAATCGTAGGTCGTGATCCCGGCTTTGACGTCGTCGCCGTAGTAGATGAGGCAACCGTCCGCACGGCAGAAGTAGTCGAACAGGCTGACATAGCGTGCGTTCGACGTCTGGGGGAACTCGTGTTTCAACAGAGCATCGTGTTCGCGCACGCTTTGGTCGAGTCCGACCGTGGAGTAACGCGGCGGTTCGCCCTTGAACTTGTAGGCGACGACCGATGGCAGCCCGCCCTTCAGCCAGTGCGGGCTCGGACCCGCGAAGACGACCTTGCCGACACCGGCACGTGTCAGGCGCTCCGTCATCTCGCGCATAAATGCCAGGTTATGCCCGCCGTCCTGGCCGATAATCACCACGTCGGGTTTTGTATCGAGAATGGTCTGGTAAGCGAAATAATTCGAATAGGGGCAATAGTTCCTGCTGTCCTTGTCGAATTTCAGGCTAGGCCGGCACGCGGAACTGGCCACCTGCATGATTTGCCAATCGTCCGGAATATTGTTCTTGAGACCAATATAGAAGTGCTGGGCGTGGCTGTCGCCCCATAGGAAAACCGCATGCTTCTTGGCCGGATCGCGCGTATAGCAGGACGACGCAATGGTTTTACGTTCCTGGGTGGGATGTCCACTCCACTCTTTCGGAATATCAAAGAAATCGCACTCGATGCGGAACTTGCTGTACCAGTTTACCTTCTTGAAATACTGCCAGTCGGGATAGCTGTTGCTGAAATATTCCAGCATCGCCCGCTGCGCCAGACCAAAGCGATTCTGGTGCCCATGGTCGAGCTTGCCGTATTGTCCGATCGCCGCCACCGTAAGGCTGCCGACGACTGCGAAAATGAAGATCGTGTTGCGGCTGACCTTTTCGCGATTGCGAAATGGCGCTTCGATATATTTCCATGTGAAATAAGCAAGAATCAGTGACGCTGCCACCAGCAAGGCGTATACCGATCGGCTCGGCTGATCGAAGCTGGCGTGCCGGGCGAAGGCGAGCAGCGGCTGGTGCCACAGGTAGGCGCTATAGCTGATCAGGCCGATGCCGACGAGAACCTTGCTCCCCAGCAGTTTGCCGACGACTGTCTCTTGCGTCGCCGACAGGATGATCAGGGCCGCGCCGACGGTAGGCACGAGGGCGTAGAGGCTCGGGAACGGCGTGCGCTTGTCGAACACAAAAAGGGCAAACAGCAGCAAGCCGAGACCGATTGCGCTAAGAATCTGGTTTTGCAGGTTGGTCAATATCCGCTTGTTATCCGCGGAATCGTAAAAAGCGACGAATGCGCCGATCAGCAATTCCCAACCGCGGGTCGGCAGGAGATAAAAAGCGGCATCGGGATTCGCGACCGAACCCCATTGTGCCAATGCCAGGCTCACGCAGCCCACGATCAGCAGAACGCCCAGGATGGCACGCTGCCCAAAGCGCCAGGCAATCAGCAGAAATATCGGGAACAACACATAATATTGTTCTTCGACTGCCAGGCTCCAGGTGTGCAACAAGGGCTTGAGTTCGGCAGCAGATTCGAAATAACCGCTTGTTTTCCAGAAAAAGATGTTTGAATAAAAACCGGAAACGGTGACCATCGTATGGGAAAAGTTCCACATATCGGACGGCAGCAGAATGAACCACGCGGCAGGCAGGCAAGCCAGCAGCACCAGGAACAATGCCGGCAATATCCGGCGCGCCCGGCGCTCGTAAAACTTCAGAATACTGAAGCTTTCGTTTTTCAGCTCCAGCAGAATGATCTTGGTGATCAGAAAACCACTGATGACAAAAAAGATATCGACGCCGACAAAGCCGCCCGAAAAGAACGTGAAACCTGCGTGGAAGAGAATGACGGGGATGACTGCAATGGCGCGCAGACCATCGATTTCCGAACGATAACGCACGATGATTCCCTTACATTCCAAGATTTAATACGGTCATGATGTCTTTCTGGCCGGCATGGATGACATGTACAAGCGAGTGCATCCAGCGGAGGTGATTCTGCGAATCATTTTCAAATTGAAAACTTTTTAGATTGTATGTCACCTCTACCCTGTCTTGCTACCGTCAGTTTGCAGAAAGGTCGCTCAGCCGGTTAAAAGTGTTGTTGGCGCGCTCAGAAGACGGTCGGTCGCACGTGGACGCGCATGTTATATTTAATGCATGTCGTCGATTACCACGCAGTCGTCTTCGCGCCGCGCCATTCCCCACGTGCCCGTGCTGTCGCTGTCCGCCTTCACGGACGGGCGCCGTGCCGCCTTGCCGTCGCTGCTGGACGGCGCGGACGTGCGCCTCGTCACGAGCGGCCGCATCGCCATCGGTCTCGCGCTGCGCGCGCTGGGCGTGGGCAAGGGCGACGTCGTGCTGGTGCCGGACTACCACAGCCCGTCGATGGTGCCGCCTGCCCACTGGTGCGGCGCCGAGGTGACGTTTTATCGCGTCCATCCGGACACGGCGCCCGACCTGGCGGACATCGACGACAAGATCGCGAGGGGGAAGGTCAAGGCGATCATCGCCACGCATTTCTTCGGCATCCCGCACGACCTGGCACCGCTGCGCGCGCTGTGCGACCGCCACGGCATCGGCCTCGTCGAAGACTGCGCGCATGCGTTCTTCGGCGCGCGCGACGGTGTCCCGGTCGGCAGCACGGGCGATTATGCGATCGGCAGCAGCATGAAATTTTTCCCCATCTATGAGGGCGGCTGCCTGGTGTCGCGCCGGCACGCGCTGGACGTCACCTTGCGCGGCGCCGGCGCCGGCTTCGAACTGAAGGCTGCGCTGAACGCGCTCGAAGCGGCGTTTGCCTACGGCCGCCTGCCTGTGCTGCGCGTGCTGCTCACGTTGCCGCTGCGCCTGAAAAGCGCGCTGTGGAATGCGTTCAAGTCGCGCGGCCCCAGCAGCAGCGGCACGGCGCCGTCCGCGCCCGCGCTGGCGCCCTCGTCGTCGGACAGCAGCTTCGACTTCGATGCGCGCTGGGCCGACAAGCGCTCGTCCTGGTTTTCGCGCGCGGTCCTGCGCGGCGTCTCGCCCGCGCGCATCGTCGCGCGGCGCCGGCGCAACTACGTCGAGCTGCAGCGCGCGCTGGACGGCCTACCCGGCTGCCGTCCCCTGTTCCCCCGCCTGCCCGACGGCGCCTGCCCATGGATGTTCCCGGTCGTCGTGGACCGTCCCGAGGCCGTCGCGGCCGCCTTGCTGCGCGCCGGCGTGCCGATCACGCGCTTTGGTGCCACGTTGTGGCCGGGCGTCGACGCGAACGTGTGCGCCAACAGCGCGGACCTGGGCCGGCACCTGATCGCCTTCCCCTGCCACCAGGCGCTGGACGACGACGAGCGGGCGTGGCTGCATGCGCAGGTGCGCCAGGCGCTGGAAACCTGCGCGGCGGTGCCGGCATGAACTGGACCATCGTTCCTGCGCGCGACTTCGAACGGCATGCCGCCCGCTGGCAGCGGCTGCATGCGGCCGGTCCGGCCTCGCCCCTGCTCGCGGTCGACTTCGTGCGGCCCCTGCTCGACGTGTTCGGCACAGGCCGCGAACTGCTCGCCTGGCATGACAGCGACGGCGACACGGATGTCATGACAATCGTGACACCCGGCCGCTTCGGCGCCTGGAACACGTTCCAGCCGGCCCAGGCCCCCGTCGGCCTGTGGCTGCAGCGCGAGACCCGTCTCGCCGACGATCTGCTTGCAGGCCTGTTGCGCGCCCTGCCCGGCCCGGCACTGATGCTGGGCCTCACGCAATGCGACCCGATGCTGACGGCACGCCCGAATGGCAGCCACAGCTTCGATTACATCCGGACCGCGCGCATCACGCTGCAGGGCACGTTCGACGATTATTGGAATGCCCGCGGCAAGAACCTGCGCAGCAACCTGAAAAAACAGCGCAACCGGCTGCGCCAGGACGGCATCGCGACGCGCTTTGAAATCGTGCGTGATCCCGCGCTCATGGCCGGCGCCGTGGCCGACTACGGCAAACTGGAAACGAGCGGCTGGAAGGCGTCCGAAGGCACCGCCGTCGCCGCGGACAACGACCAGGGCCGCTTTTATCGCGCGCTGCTGGAAGGGTTCGCGCGGCACGGCGCGGCCAGCGTCTACCGTTACTGGTTCGACGGCCCGGACGGCCCACATTTGGCCGCGATGGACCTGTGCGTCGAAGGTGGCGGCTGCATCGTGATCCTCAAGACGGCCTACGACGAGGCACTTGGCCAGCAGCTGTCGCCGGCCCTGCTGATGCGCGAGGAAGCCACCCGCAGCCTGTTCGACGAAGGCCGGTTCGAACGCATCGAATTCTATGGACGGGTGATGGAATGGCACACCCGCTGGACCGACGAGATCCGCACGATGTACCACCTGAACGGCTACCGCTGGCCGTTGCTGGGCCGGTTGCGCGCCGGCGCGGCCAAGGACGCGCCCTTGCCGTCCGCAACGTAAAAATTACGCACGACCACGCACTTTATTCGATTGACATATATCGATGTCCGGGGGAAACTGGATTGGTACCCATACGCCGGACCCCCATGACGCGCCGAGAAGCTCAGCAATTCAACCACGCCGCCGCCACGCAGGCAGGCCCTGGCGACGGTCACGTCCCGGTCGCGCGCCCGGGTCTCCTGAAGCGTTTTTACGACTGGGTACTGGACGAGATCGCCCCACCGGCCAACGAGCCGTTCGACGACTGGGCCGACCGTCAGTGGTGACCCGCCCGCAGGCGCACGGCTGATCCGTCCGGGTTGGCGTCGTGCCGCAATGCCTGCTGCAGCTGCGACAGGCTCATGAATTCGCCGCCGACGCGGTCGCGGAACCACGCGCAGTAATCGTGCACCGTCGTGATCAGGTCTTCCAGGTCCGCCTCGCTGCGCACGTACGGCGTATGGCCCGGCATCATCGACGGGCTGTGGTACGTCAGCGAAAAAACCTGGCAGCCGCCGGCCAGCAGCGCATCGGTCAGGCGGCGCATTTCCGAGCCGGTCGCAACTTCCGGGCTCAGGCGCACGCGCTCGAGCGCG
>Ga0187844_10000529_pt1 | contig 29889 bp, 16 predicted proteins | sample SpaLakP09_SKY_50_FD_134517 | JGI IMG/M metagenome (GOLD analysis project Ga0187844, IMG submission 134517) | Oligotrophic lake water microbial communities from Sparkling Lake, Wisconsin, USA - SP09_SKY_50 | ecosystem: Environmental > Aquatic > Freshwater > Lake | place: USA: Sparkling Lake... | reverse complement strand
GCGGTTGACCTCGGCGCGGATCTGGGCGTGCATGGTGCGGATGGCGTCGATGACGCCGAAGTCGAGATAGCGCCGGAACACGAACGGCCGCACGATGGCGTCGAGTGCCGCGATGTCGGCCGGATCGCCGGTGACCGCGCGCGCCTTGACCCAGGCATAACGCTCCCATTCGCGCCCCTGTACGATCAGGTAGTCCTCGACCATGTTCAGGCTCGCCACGAGCGGGCCCGACTTGCCGTTTGGACGCAACGCCATATCCACGCGGAACGTAAAACCGTCTTCCGTGACTTCGGACAGCGCGGCGATCAGCTTGCGGCCCAGGCGCGCGAAGAATTCGTGGTTCGACAGCGATTTCCGGCCGGGGCCCGCTTGCGTGTCGCCGTCCTCGGGGTAGACGAAGATGAGGTCGATGTCCGACGAGACGTTCAGTTCGCCGCCGCCGTGCTTGCCCATCGCCAGCACCATCATCTGCTGGGGGCGGCCGGACTCGGCGCCGACCGGTTCGCCGTGCAGTGCGGTCATTTCCGCCATCAGCTCGGCCAGGTGGGTCTGGACGGCGAAATCGGCGAAGCGGCTCATCGCCGTGACGACTTCGTCGAGGTCGGCCTGGCCGTCGAGGTCGCGCCGGATGATGGTGCAGATGAGCAGGTTGCGCAGGCGGCGCATCGCGCGAATTGTCGGCAGGACCGTGCCGTTGGGACCCGAGGCGGCCTCGGTCTTCAGCGCTGCGCCGAAATCGAGGGAGGCCAGCGATAATGCAGACAGGGTATCGACGCGCCCGGCACGGGCCGGATCGGCGGCGAGCCAGCGTTGGTAAAAGCGCGACGTTTGCGCCTTGGACTGCGGAGAAGCTTGGAGCATAGGGCGATTTCCAGACGAGTTGTGCGTTTCGGGACGCTTGCTATGGGGTAAAATTGCCCGCCATGCTGCCCTGGGTCAGCTCGATGGTAAGGTAGACGCCGCGGATGTTGCAAGCGCTCTCTTAATTTACAGATTAACAATATTCGGCGAGTCTTTGACGCTTTTGATGCACAACCCGGAACCGCAGGCGCAGCGCGAACCCGTCGCGCACGAGCAGGCGCATCCCCAAACGCACGCGCATGAACATGTGCCGCTGGTGGAGCGCTGGGTCCGCGCGCGTGCCTGCTACCGCTATGCGAACCTCGCGTCGCATCACGTGCTCGGCTTCACGATCAAGGCCGTCCTGCTCGTCTACTTCGCATTCATGATGCTGTTCCTGGTGCTGCGCTACGCGGTCCTGCCGAACATCGACATCTACAAGCCCGATATCGAAAAGGCCGCCAGCCGCGCGCTGGGCAACCAGGTCACCATCGCGCGAGTCTATGCCTCGTGGCGCGGCCTGCGCCCGAACCTGTACCTGGGCGACCTGCGCCTGCACGACCGCGCCGGGCGCCAGCTGCTGGCGCTGCCGTCCGTGTCCGCCACCGTGTCGTGGTGGTCCGTGGTGGCGGCCGAGCCGCGCTTCGAGGCACTGGAAATCAACCGGCCGGAACTGGACGTGCGCCGTGGCGCCGACGGCATCATCGCCGTGGCCGGCGTGCGCATCGATCCCAATAAAAAGGAAGAGGGCGGCGGCGCCGACTGGCTGCTGCGCCAGCACGAAGTCGTGATCCGCGAAGGCCGCCTGACGTGGACGGACGAGCTGCGCGGCGCGCCCACGCTCGCGCTGTCGGACGTGACCCTCGTGCTGCAGAACCGCTGGACGACGCACCGCTTTGCCCTGAAGGCCGCACCGCCGCCGGGCGCGGGCGATCCGCTCGACCTGCGCGCGCGCTTCTCGCATCCACCGTTCGGCGCCAAGCCGTCCGATGCACGGCGCTGGAAAGGCCAGGTGTACGCCGACCTGCGCAACACGGATCTCGCCGCCTGGAAGCAGTACGTCGATTACCCGTTCACCCTGCAGGAGGGCCGCGGCTCCGTGCGTGCCTGGCTCGACTTCGACCACGCCCGCCTGGCCGGGTTCACGGCCGACCTGGCGCTGGCCGGCGTCAGCGCGCGCCTCGGCCAGGACACGCCGCCGCTGGCGCTGGCGCGCGTGTCGGGCCGGCTGTCGGCCAGCGAGACCATCGCCCCGAACGTGGACGACGGCAAGCCGACCTTCGGCGCGCTGGGCCACACGATCGGCCTGGAGAATTTCTCGGTCGTCACGGAAGGCGGCGTCGTGCTGCCGCCGGCCACCCTGAACGAATCGTGGCATCCCGCCACGCGCACCCAGCCCGAGCGCTTCGAAGTGCGTGCCGGACAGCTGGACGTCGGCGCGCTGGCCGCGCTGGCCGTGCAATTGCCGATCGCGCCGGCGCACCGCCAGCTGCTGACGGAACTGGCGCCGCGCGGCCGCATCAACGACGCCGACGTCGAATGGCAGGGCCGCTTCCCGCACGTCACGGGTTACCGCGTGCGCGGCGAGGTCGTGAACCTCGGCATGAATCCGCTGGCCGCGCGCGCCGAGCTGGCCGCGACCGATGGCCAGCCGGCCCAGGGCGCACGCCCGGCACTGCCGGGCTTTAAAAACCTGTCGGGCCGCATCGAAGCGAGCGACCATGGCGGTAGCGTCGACATCGATTCCGACAAGCTCGTGCTGGCGCTGCCGGCCTGGTTTGCCGATCCGGAAATGCCGTTCGACCAGTTCGCGCTGCATGCGCGCTGGACACACCTGGCGGACGAGCAACTGGCCGTCGACGTCGACAACCTGAACCTGGCCCAGGGCGCGCTGAAGGCGAACCTGACGGGGCGCCACGTGCTGTCGCTGAAAGCCGGGCACGGACCGGGCACCGCCGACTTCACGGGCACCGTCGACAATGTCGAGATCGCCAGCATCGGCCGCTGGCTGCCGCTCGCGACGCCGGAGGGCTTGCGCGACTGGCTGACGGGCGCACTGCAGGGCGGCATGCTGCACGACACGCGCCTGCGCCTGCGCGGCGACCTGGCCCATTTCCCGTTCCGCGGCGAGAATGCCGTCCAGCGCGCCAGGGGCGAGTTCCGCGTCGCCGGCCGCATCGAGGACGGCAGGCTCGAGTACGCGCCCAGTCACAAGGCGGCCGACGGCAAGACGCCGCTGTGGCCGCTGCTGGAAAACATCGACGGCGCCATCGTGTTCGACCGCGCCCGCATGGACATCCATGCCGACACGGCGCGCACGCAGGGCATCGCCCTGTCGAACGTGCGGGCCGTGATCCCCGAGCTGGGCATCCACGAGATGATGCTCGACATCGACGGCGCGGCCGCCGGTCCGCTGCCCGACTTCCTGCGCTACGTGGCGGCCAGCCCGGTGCTCGAATGGATCGGCCATTTTACCGAGGACACGAAGGGCACCGGTCCGGCCAAGCTGGGCCTCAAATTGCACCTGCCGCTCGCCAGCCTGCACGATGCGAAGGTGCAGGGCGCGCTGCAGCTGCAGAACAACGAGGTCGTGCTGTTCCCCGACCTGCCGCCCATCGAAGCGGCGCTGGGCCGCATCGAGTTTTCCGAACACGGCGTGAACCTGAACGGCGTGGGCGCCAGCTTCCTGGGCGGACCGCTGCAATTGTCCGGCGGCACCCAGCGCGACGGCAGCATCCAGGTCCGCATGGCCGGCAGCGCCACGGCCGAGGGCCTGCGCCAGACGCGGTCCATGCCGGCGCTGCAGCGCCTGGGCAATAAACTGTCGGGCGGCGCCCGTTTCGGCGGCACCGTCACGGTGAAGGACCGCCAGACCCAGGTCATCCTCGATACCAACCTGGCCGGCCTCGGCATCGAGCTGCCCGCGCCGCTGAACAAGCCCGCACCGGACGCGCTGCCGCTGCACTTCGTCCTGACGGGCCAGCCGACGGGAGCGGACGGTGTCGGCCACGACGACATCCGCATCTCGCTGGGCAACCTCGCCGCCGCGAAATACGTGCGCGAGCGCCAGCCGCACGGGCCGTGGATCGTCAAGCGGGGCGGCATCGGCGTCAACGTGCCGGCGCCCGAGCCCGACAGCGGCATGATGATCAACGTGAACATGAAGGCGCTGAACGTCGACCGCTGGCTCGCGGCGGCCGCCGACATTGCCGGACCGGGCGAGGCCGCGCCGGCCGCAGGTGGTGCAACGTCGGCCGACAACGGCGGCGGCATGGCGCAGTATGTCGTGCCGGAGATCGTGGCCGCGCGTGCCGGCGAACTGGTCATCGGCGAGCGGGCGCTGCGCGACGTCGTCGTCGGCGCCACGCACCAGAACAATACGTGGCAGGCCAGCATCGATTCGCGCCAGGTCGTCGGCTACGTGACGTGGGCCGAATCGGGCCAGGGCCTGGGCAAGGTGACGGCGCGCCTGGCGTCGCTCGTGATCCCGGAATCGTCCGCGAACGAAGTCAAGGACCTGCTCGAATCGAACAAGGGCGCCAGTGCCACCATCCCGGCTCTCGACATCGTGGCCGACCGCTTCGAACTGTTCAACAAGCAGTTCGGCCGCCTGGAACTCGTGGCCAGCAATGCGCAGGCGCTGGCCGGGCGCGAGTGGCGCATCGAAAAGCTGGCAATGACGAATCCGGACGGCCAGCTGAAAGCGAACGGCCGCTGGCTCACGCGCGACGGCAAGAGCAACACAGCACTGAATTTCACGCTCGACATCAGCGACGCCGGCCGCCTGCTGGACCGCCTCGGCTTCCCGGAGACGCTGCGCCACGGCAAGGGCTCGCTGTCCGGCGACATCTCGTGGGCCGGCCTGCCGTATTCGCTCGACATCCCGAGCCTGTCCGGCCAGATTCAGATGAATGTCGAGGATGGGCAATTCCTCAAGCAGGACCCGGGCGCCGCGAAACTGCTGGGCGTGCTGAGCCTGCAGATGCTGCCGCGCATGCTGAAGCTCGACTTCCACGACGTGTTCTCGGAAGGCCTCGCCTTCGACGGCATCACGGCCAACGCGATGATCACGCGTGGCGTCGTGCGCACGGATAATCTCAAGATGCACGGCGTGGCGGCGACGGTGCTGATGGATGGCACGGCCGACATCGCCAACGAATCGACGAATTTGCACGTCGTCGTGATCCCGGAATTCAACCTCGGCACCAGCTCGCTCGTGTACGGCCTCGCGGTGAACCCCGTGATCGGCCTCGGCAGTTTCCTGGCCCAGCTGTTCCTGCGCGCGCCCGTGATGAAGGCGCTCACGTATCACATGCAGGTGACGGGGCCGTGGAAGTCGCCGCACATCGTCAAGCTGGACAATTCGCCCGCCGTGACCGCCGCCGCCGCGAACGCGGCCGCGCAGGACCGCAACAAGGACAAGAAGGGAGCCAAATGAAGACGATCGTTTCTGCAGTGCAGATGGTGTCTACCCCTGTCGTGGAAGAAAACATCGCCACTGCACGCCGCCTGATCGCGGACGCCGCCGCGCGCGGCGCGCAACTGGTCACGTTGCCGGAATACTGGCCCATCATGGGCATGACGGACACGGACAAGGTCGCCCACGCGGAACAGCCGGGCCACGGCCCCATCCAGGATTTCCTTGCCGGACAGGCGCGCGAGCACGGCATCTGGCTCATCGGCGGCACGCTGCCGCTCGTGTCCGGCGACGCGGGCCGCGTGCTGAACACGACGCTCGTCTACGATCCGGCAGGGCAGCACGTCGGCCGCTACGACAAGATCCACTTGTTCGGTTTTAACAAGGGCAGCGAATCGTACGACGAAGCGCGCACCATCGTACCGGGTGAGACGGTCGGCAGCTTCGAGGCGCCGTTCGGCAAGGTCGGGCTGGCCATCTGCTACGACCTGCGCTTCCCGGAACTGTTCCGTGCGATGGGCGATTGCGCGCTGATTGTCGTGCCGGCCGCGTTCACGCACACGACGGGTCTTGCGCATTGGGAAGTGCTGCTGCGCGCCCGCGCCATCGAGAACCAGTGCTATGTGCTGGCCTCGGCCCAGGGCGGCGAGCACACGAACCGGCGCCGCACGTTCGGCCACAGCATGCTGATCGACCCGTGGGGCGACGTGAAGGACGTGTTGCCGGAAGGCGAGGGCGTCGTCAGCGGCGAGATCGATCCCGACTACATCGCGAAGGTGCGCGAGAGTTTGCCGGCGCTGAAACACCGCAAACTCTGACGTGTGGCAGAATAGCCTATCCTTATCTGAAAGACCCGACGCAATGACTCCATTCGAACCGAATCTCTCCTCCCTCGCTGTCGCGCGCGACGTCCTGTTGACGCCATTCGGCCTCGACGAAGGCAAGCTGATCACGACGCTGGGGACCATGTTCACGCACAAGGTCGATTACGCCGACCTGTATTTCCAGTTCACCAAGAGCGAAGGCTGGAGCCTGGAAGAGGGCATCGTCAAGAGCGGCAGCTTTTCGATCGACCAGGGTGTCGGCGTGCGCGCCGTGTCGGGCGACAGGACCGCCTTCGCCTACTCCGATGAAATCTCGCAGGCCGCCCTGCTGGACGCCGCCGCGGCCACGCGCACGATCGCGCGCGCGGGCGCCGGCCGCGTGAAGGTTGCAGCGAACGTCCAGCCGTCCGGCGGCCGCTCGCTGTACCTGCCGCATGACCCGCTGGCTTCGCTCGACGCCACGGCGAAAGTCGCGCTGCTGGAGCGCGTCGAAAAGATCGCGCGTGCCAAGGATCCGCGTGTCGTGCAGGTGATGGCCGGCCTGGCCGGCGAGTACGACGTCGTACTCGTCGTGCGCAGCGACGGCGTGCTGGCGGCCGACATCCGACCGCTGGTGCGCGTGTCCGTCACCGTCATCGCCGAGCAGAACGGCCGGCGCGAGGTCGGATCGTCGGGCGGCGGCGGCCGTTACGATTACGGCTATTTCAGCGACGAGCTGCTGGAAAAATACGCCAGCGAAGCCGTGCAGTCGGCCCTCGTGAACCTGGAAGCGCGTCCGGCGCCGGCCGGTCCGATGACCATCGTGCTCGGCCCGGGCTGGCCCGGCGTGCTGCTGCACGAAGCCGTCGGCCACGGCCTCGAAGGCGACTTCAACCGCAAGGGCTCGTCCGCGTACGCCGGCATGATCGGCCAGCGCGTCGCCGCCAAGGGCGTGACCGTCGTCGACGACGGCACCTTGCAGGACCGCCGCGGTTCGCTGAACATGGACGACGAGGGCAACCCGACCCAGTGCACCACCTTGATCGAGGACGGCATCCTGAAGGGCTATATCCAGGACACGATGAACGCGCGCCTGATGAAGATGCCTGTGACGGGCAATGCGCGCCGCGAATCGTTCGCCCACCTGCCGATGCCGCGCATGACGAACACGTACATGCTGGCCGGCGACAAGGACCCGGCCGAGATCCTGGCTTCGGTCAAGAACGGCCTGTATGCGGTGAACTTCGGCGGCGGCCAGGTCGACATCACGAACGGCAAGTTCGTGTTCTCGGCCAGCGAAGCCTACATGATCGAAGACGGTAAAGTGACGTATCCGGTGAAGGGCGCAACGCTGATCGGCAACGGTCCGGACACGATGAACCGCATTTCCATGATCGGCAACGACATGCGCCTGGACTCGGGCGTGGGCGTGTGCGGCAAGGAAGGCCAGAGCGTTCCGGTGGGCGTGGGCCAGCCGACCTTGCGCATCGACGGCGTGACCGTCGGCGGCACGGCCTGACGTCGACCGCAGTAATGGCGAGTGCCTTGGCAAACATGACGCCCGCCCTGTGCGGGCGTTTGTTCATCCGGACTGTCGTCGCCATGCTAGTGCTGTCGATGCATTCGTGGTGCACCGCAGCTGACGCTCGCACGAGCGTTGCGACCCGCTTCGGTCCGGTCGAGACGCGCACCGTCGCGGGCGCCGACGCAGACAGTTCCAATATCCTCGTTCGCGGCGCGCCGCTCGGCCAAGTCGACGGCGATGTCAACCTTGTCAAGCTTTCCGTGCAGGATGACGCCGACTACGTGATTGCCGACGCCTTCCTGCCGGGCTTGCACTGCCATCACCGTTTCACCCTGCTGCAAATTGGCCCTGGCGATGAGGCGACGATGTCGCAGCCGTTCGGTGATTGCATGGCCCTGTTCGGCGCCCGTCGCGCCGGCAATAGACTGGTCATACAACTGGCGCATGAGACCACGGCGCAAGTGCACGAGTTCGTCTGGATGCAGGACCGCATGAAGGAACTCACCAACGTGCTCACGCGCTGCGAAGCGGCGCAACTGACGGCGGCGTCGCGCTGGCTTCCGGTGGCCACCGAGCAGGCCGCGCGTGTCATCACCGGCACCGGCCGCGCCTGGTTCCACACGGCGCCGCTGGACGAATGCAAGCTCCCGCAACTGTTCGTGATTCCCGGCGACGTGCTGACCGTCCTGCACACGTATGGCGAGTATGCGGACGTCACCTACCGCAATCCGCGCACGGGCCGCGAGGCCAGCGGGTGGATCAAGGTCGATCGGCTCGCGCCGATACGGACGCCATCGGAGCCGCCCTTGTGACACACTGGCTTCGACCGATCTACCATCGCAAGGAGCGCAACATGGCCACCGATCAAGCACAGTCCCCGCAGACCAACGCGCCGCAACAGCAACCACCAGCGCAGCAGGAGGCGCAGCAAAAGGTTCAGCAAGAAGCGCAGCAGGAGGCGCAGCAAAATGCGCAGCAGCCCTCCGACTTCGACGGCCTCGAGGGCAAGAAGCCGGAGGAGCTGACGCCGGAAGAGCTGCGGCTGATGGCCGACACCATGCCGGGCGAAGGGCCCGGTGACTGAATTGGGCCCCGGCCTTCGCCGGGGCGACGGTTTCAAGCCGCGTCTTAGAACGAGTACCGCGCCCCCAGCGTGAAATAGCGACCGCGCGCACCTTCGTAATCGAGCGGGTTGTACGCCTGCGCACCATACGTCAGCGGGTCGAGCGGCGCGATCTTGTCGAACAGGTTCTGGACCGAGCCGAACAATTCCCAGCGCTGCTGCGGCTTCCAGCGCACCACCAGGTCGACCGTCGTGAACGACGCCAGTTCGCAACCGTTCGGCGCGTCGGCGCCGTTGGCGAACGTCACGGCGCAACCGCTCGGGTCGCCCCGGAAGAAGCGGTTTTCCAGCACGCCGCGGTAGTTCACGTTGGCCGATACGCGCAGGTTGTTGCGATCCCAGCCGAAGCGCATGTTGACGCGGTCGGCCGGCGTGCCGGTGCAGTTCGTCACGTCGCAGTTGCCGTGCGTGCCGGCGAATTCGCGCGACGTGCCGTCCTGTTCGGTGCGCAGCCATTCGAAGATGCGCGTGTACTTCACGTCGAACGTGGCATTGCCCCAGGTGTCGGGCAGGCGGTGGTTGTAGCGTGCGTCCACGTCGAGGCCGCGCACCTTGCTCTGGGCGGAGTTGACGTAGCGGGTCAGCACGGCCGTGATCTGCCCCGGGTCGCCCGGGATGCCGCTCACGCTGCCCGGGTCGCGCGCCACGCTGCCGGCCGCGATGGCGGCATCGACCTGCTCCTGGTTGATCTCGTTCTTGCGCTTGATCTTCCAGTAGTCCACGGAAACGCTCGTGCGCGGCAGCGGGTCCCAGATGACACCCAGCGTGTAGCTCTTCGACCGCTCCGGCGACAGGTTCTGGTTGGGCGACGTGATCAGCGCCACCGATGCGGGGTTGCAGGCGTTGGTCACGCCCAATGCGCAGCGCACGGGGTCGGCCGCGGTCGAGAAGGCGGCCAGGCCGCCGACGCCGTTCTCGGCCGGGCTCGGCGCGCGGAAGCCCCGCGCGAATGTGCCCCGGAGGGCAAATTGGCGCACCGGCGTCCACTTCAGGCCGAACTTCGGCGTGTACGAACTGCCGACGTCGGTGAAGTGGTCGTAGCGCAGGGCCGCCGACGCTTCGACGTTGAACGGCAGCGGCGCAAGGCCTTCGCCGTACAGTGCGAACACGTTACGCGCGCCGGAATACGCGGAATAGCCCAAGCCGATAATATTGCCGCGCTCCGTGCCCCTGGTGGGCAGCAGCTCCGTCATCTCGTGGCGGAACTCGGTGCCCAGCGCCAGGCCCAGGTTGCCGGCCAGCCAGGAAATGCCGCTGAACTCGCGCGTGGCCTTGAAGTCGATCTGGCCGATCTTCGTGTTGGCCTTGTTGCCGATGGTCGGCGAAAGCGCGGCGTACACCGCGGGCGAATTCAGGCCCGCGTTCTCGGCGATGCGCCAAAACGTACCCAGCGGCAGCGCCGCATAGGCCGGGCTGTTGGCCGCCGCCGTCCCGATGTTGGCGGGCGTGGGATTGAGCAGGGCGAAGGCGACGTCGCGCTGCAGGAAGCCGTTTTGATTGTTGTTGACGTGGTTGTGCGAGAACAGCAGGGAGGAGTCCCAGTCCCAGCCGTGGTTCGTGCCCTTGGCGCCGCCGAGCCAGCGCAGGAAGTTGGAATCGATGTTGGACTTGCGCGGCCCGACGTCGGCTGCCAGGTAGCGGATCCGCGCGGCCGTGCCGAAATACGGGTTGTCCGGATGGTTCGCGCCGATCTGGACGACGGCATTGTTCACGGGCCCGCCGGGAAAGCCCACGGAGGCGCTGACGGAGGAGGGTGTCGTGGCGGTATCCGTCTGGCTCGTGTACCAGTTGAATTCGCTATACAGCTGGGTCGACGGATTCAGCTGGAGCGTGCCGCGCAGGAAGAAGCTCAGGTTTTCCTGCTTCGGCTCGATCTGGTTGTACTGCAGCGACGCGTCGATCAGGCAGCCGCCGCCGGGATCGCCCTGCGGGTGGTTCGTGAAATTGGAGCAGGCCGCGCCGGGGAAGGTGCGCGTGAAACCGGGGCCGGCCAGGTTGCCGCGGTTGTAGTAATTGGTCGGGTCGGCCGGATTGCGCACGTTGCCGTTGATGGCATTGCCGGCCGTACCGGTGCCGGGCAGGATGGCGCCGGTACCGCCGAGCGCCTGGTCGGCCGAATAGCCCCAGCGGCGCAGGTCGTTGCGGCCGATCCAGTCGCGGTCCGCGCGGTCGCGGTACCAGATCTCGTCGAACTTCTTGTACTCGATGCTGAACAGGACGTTGTAGCGGTCGGTGTCGAGGCTGCCGATGCCCTTGGTGAAGGCGACGTTCGTGCGCTTGCCGTCCCAGTCGTTGGTGGCACCGCGCGAGAAGCGCACCGTGTTGCCCTGGAAGTCGCGGCGCAGGATGATGTTGACGACGCCGGCGATGGCGTCCGAACCGTAGATGGCGGACGCGCCGTCCTTCAGCACCTCGACGCGTTCGACGGCGTCCGTCGGGATCACGTTCAGGTCCGTAAATTGCTTCTGGCCGTCGTCGGCGAGGCCGTACGGGGCCATGCGCCGGCCGTTCAACAGCACGAGGGTCGACGCCGCGCCCAGGCCGCGCAGCGAGATGCCCGAGGCGCCGGCGGCAAAGCCGTTGCCGAAGGTGGTGGGCACGGAACCCTGGTTGTCGACGGCCAGCGTCTGCAGCAGCTCGGCCACGGTGGCCTTGCCGGACCGTTCGATGTCGGCGCGGTTGACGGTGATGACGGACGATGCCGTTTCCGCCTCGGAGCGGCGGATGTTCGAGCCGGTGATCTCGACGCGCGGGACCGGTTTCGGCGCCACTTCCTGGGCCGGCGAAGGCAGTGCCAGGATCGTGAGGCCGATGGCGCTCCCGCCCGCGAACAGGCGCCGGATCGTTCGGGATATCGGGGTTTCAGTCATGTCCAGACTCCAATGCGATTTGGGAAAACGACCCGGTGTGCATGCGTCCGGGGCTCGTTGCGACTTTTACATCCCGTCTGGAAGGACAACTGACATCTCTCAAGCGTCTCTGGTACAGCGGAATAGGGTGTCGGGTTGACGCAACCGATTGCCTGTATAGGCAACCGTAACCGACAGATCACAGGGCAAATAAAGTCTTGCCAACGTCGCTGCAATGTTGTTATAGTCAATCGACTACTTCGGAACCTCTCCATGCGCCACGCCGTTTTCTTTACCTTTTATTTTTGGTTTAGCCATTCCAGCCCAACGGCGGTGGAGTAGCGGCAGGTTCACGCAGCAACAGAACAGAGTCCGACACAAAAATCCAGAAGACCGCCGAGCAGGCGGTCTTTTTTTTTTAGGCCCCAGAATTTCATACAGATCAGAACGGAGAACAGCAATGCCTCGCACCGACGACTTACGCATCCGCGAAATGAAGGAACTGACGCCGCCCTCGCACCTGATCCGCGAATTCCCGGTGACCCCGGAGGCCGAACAGGTGGCGTCGCAGGCACGCGTGGCGCTGCATCGCATCCTGCACGGCCAGGACGACCGCCTGATGGTCGTGATCGGCCCGTGCTCGATCCACGATCCGCGCGCCGCGATGGAATATGCCCGCCGCCTTGTCGAGCAGCGTCACCGCTTTGCCGGCGAGCTGGAAGTGATCATGCGCGTGTACTTCGAGAAGCCGCGCACGACGGTCGGCTGGAAGGGCATGATCAACGACCCGTACATGGACAACAGCTTCCGCATCAACGACGGCCTGCGCATGGCGCGCGAACTGCTGCGCGACATCAACGAACTGGGCCTGCCGGCCGGCACCGAATTCCTCGACGTGATCAGCCCGCAGTACATCGCCGACCTGATCAGCTGGGGCGCCATCGGTGCCCGCACGACGGAATCGCAGGTGCACCGCGAGCTGGCGTCCGGCCTGTCGTGCCCGGTCGGCTTCAAGAACGGCACGGACGGCAACATCAAGATCGCGGCCGATGCGATCAAGGCGGCGTCGCAGCCGCACCACTTCCTGTCCGTGACGAAGGGTGGCCACTCGGCGATCGTGTCGACCGCGGGCAACGAGGATTGCCACATCATCCTGCGCGGCGGCAAGGCGCCGAACTACGACGCCGCCAGCGTCGAGGACGCCTGCAAGCAGCTCGCCGCCAACGGCCTTGCGAGCCGCCTGATGATCGACGCGTCGCACGCCAACAGCAGCAAGAACCCGCAGAACCAGGTGCCCGTGTGCGCGGACATCGGCAGCCAGATCGCGGCGGGCGATACGCGCATCGTCGGCGTGATGGTCGAGTCGCACCTCGTCGGTGGCCGCCAGGACCTGCTGCCGGGCAAGGAACTGACGTATGGCCAGTCCGTCACCGACGGCTGCATCGATTGGGAGACGAGCATCGCCGTGCTGGAGAACCTTGCGGCCAGCGTGCGCGCGCGCCGGTTGCGCGACGACGCGTAAAGGGCGGCAAAATAAGTTCTTGCCAACCGAAAGCCATCAATCCAGAATCGGTATGGACATGTACATACTTGAAGGGACGGCATGGTTTTCGACGATGGTGAAATCGCGGCCTGGGAACGCGCAGCGCAGGCGGCGCTGAAGGGCGCCAATCCACGCCTGGCGGCGCAGCTGTGGCAGCGCATCCTGGGACACGTGCCGACGCACGGTCCGGCGCTGCTCGGCATGGCGCAGCTGCACTACCGGTCCGGCGCGCTGACCGAGGCGCGCGCGCTGCTCGAGCGGCTCGTCGCGGCCGACGGACGCGACAAGCAGCAGTGGATCCATCTCGCCGTCGTCTGCATGGCCCAGCGCGACGAGGCGCGCGAGGAAGAAGCGATCAGGCGCGCACTCGTGCTGGAGCCGACCGACCTCGTTGCCCTCATCCTGCGTGCCGGCCTGCTGACGCGCCAGGGCAAGCGTCACGCGGCCGCGCGTGCGCACGGCGCCGTCGCCGCGGTGGCGCCGCCGCTGCAGCAATTGCCGCCCGAGCTGCGCCCGGCCGTGCAGGAAGCGCAGGCCTACCGCGAACAATACGACGTCGACTTCGGCCGTTTCCTCGACGACCACATGGCGCCGCTACTGCGCGACCTGCAAGGCGAGCGTGTGCAGCGCTTCACGGAATCGCTCGACATCATGCTGGGCCGCAAGCGCCGCTACGAGCCGCAGCCCGCACTTTTCCACTTCCAGGGCCTGGCGCCCGTCACCTTCTTCGACCGCAAGGACTTCCCCTGGCTCGACGCGTTCGAGCGCGAGACGGACGCGATCCGCGCGGAATTCCTTGCCGCACAGGCCGGCGACGAGGGCTTCACGCCCTACATGCAGTACGGCGACGACCAGCCGCTGCGCCAGTGGGCCGAACTGAACAACTCGCTGCGCTGGAGTGCCTTCCACCTCGTCGAGGCGGGCAAGGTCAATGACGCGAATGCACAACGCTGCCCGCGCACGATGGCCTTGCTGGCGGGCGCGCCGCAGCCCGACCAACCGGGCCGCACGCCCGTCGCGATGTTTTCCGTGCTGAAGCCCAGGACGCGCATCCCGCCGCACTGCGGCGTCAGCAACGTCCGCCTCGTGACGCACGTGCCGCTCGTCGTGCCGCCGGGCTGCGGTTTCCGCGTCGGCAACGACGTGCGCGCGTGGGAAGAAGGGAAGGCGTGGGTGTTCGACGACACCATCGAGCACGAGGCGTGGAACGACAGCGATGCGCCCCGTGCGATCCTGATGTTCGACATCTGGCATCCACACCTGACGGGGCCGGAGCGCGCGCTCGTGACGGCCATGAGCAACGGCATGAATGCGTTCTCGGCGGACGAAGGCAGTTTCGGGCTGTAACGCCGCCCCAAAACAAAACCGCCGCCGGCCTTGCAGCCGGCGGCGGTTTTTTTACGACGTCCGATCAGGCGATCAGAAGCGGTAGGTCACGTTGGCGTAGATGAAGCGGCCGTACGAGTCGTAGATCTGCGGGAACGTGTTGCCGTTGCCGTAGGTACCCGTCACCGAGCTGGACGATGCGATCGGCGGATCCTTGTCCAGCAGGTTGTTGATGCCGAAGCTCACGGCCAGCTTGCGGTTGAAGCGGTACACGCCGTTCAGGTCGAAGTAGCTGCGCGAAGCCAGGTACGAGTCGCGCGTCGTGTCCAGGTCGCCGTGCAGCTGGTCGTTCGAGTCGAGCATGTCGTTCTTCAGGCGGTCGATGTAGCGCCAGGTGAGCGACAGGTCCAGGTTGTACGGGCTCGACCAGGTCGTGCGCAGCTTGTGACGCCATTTCGGAGTCGGGGTGCCGCAGGTCGCGCCGTACAGGCCCGTGCAGTCGTAGCTGCCGTTGCCCGGCAGGTTCTCCACGGTGTAGCTGTGCACGTAGGTGCCGTTCATCGTGAAGTCCAGGTTGCCGTAGCTCTGCGGCAGGCGGGAGCGGTAGCTCAGGCCAACGTCCAGGCCCGACGTGCCCTGCGAACCGATGTTCGTGGTGCCGGCTTCGACGTAGCCGTTGGTCGTCAGCCACAGCGAACCGAGCTGGTCGCGATGGATCAGGTTGCAGTACAGCGGGTTGCCGGTCTGCAGGCACTGGGTGTACACGCTCTGGGCGTTGACGGCCTGGATCGCGTCCTTGATCTTCAGCTTGAATGCATCCAGCGTGATGGTCAGGTTCTTGATCGGGTCGATCACGACACCGATGGTGTACGTATTGGCGGTTTCCGGCTTGACGCCAGGGTTGCCTCCGGTACGGCCGTTGTACTGGTTGGTCGAGTTCTCCGGCACCTGGCCGTACAGCGAAGCGGGCAGGCCCGTGAAGGCGCACTGCGCCTGCGTGGCTTTCGGCTTGTCGCCACCGCACAGGTCGTCGTTCGGACCGGCCAGCACCACGGCTTGCGGCGTGTACAGTTCATAGATGTTCGGAGCGCGCACGGCGCGTTGTGCCGAACCGCGCACGCGCAGCATGTCGACCGGCTGCCAGTCGAGGCCCAGGCCGAACTTGTTGGTCTTGGCATCCGTGCTGTACTGCGAACGGCGGTACGAACCGGACAGGTCCATGTGCTTCGAGAACGCCATGTTGTCCAGCAGCGGCAGCTTGAATTCGCCGAAAGCTTCCTTCACGTTGTACGAACCCGCGACGGCCGGGGAGGCGCCGCCGGCGCCGGACAGGTCGCCGGTCTGGTTTTCGTAGTCGGGCTCGAACGCCAGTTTTTCGACGCGCTGCTCGTAGCCGAACGACACGCCGGCGCCGCTTTCCGCAGTCGGCAGCTTCAGGCCGAAGCGGGTCAGGTCGGTGCCGATGTTCAGGCCGAACACGGATTGCTGCGTGAAGCCGCCGTTCGAGCCGGTGGCGTTCAGGTAGTCCAGGGCGGCCTTGGTGACGCCGCCCTGCTTGTACAGGTTGTACGGCACGCAGTTCGGATCGGAACCGTTGACGACGGAGCGGCACACGGCGTTGCCCGTGACCGGATCCTTGACCACGTCCAGCGCGTTGGCGATCAAGCGGGTCGAGAAGTAGCCGGTCGCGCGGTCGCTGTGGTTGACGCGCGCGAACTGGCCGAACACGTCATACGACCAGTCGCCGACCATGCCCTTCACGCCCAGCACTTCGCGGAACGACGAGTCGGTGATGCTGGTGGAGCGCGGGCCGCCTTCGACGTTACGCTTGCCGACGGAGAAGGTCTTCGTGTCGCCCGGCTTCGTGAGGCCCAGCGCGGCCTTCCAGGCATCGTTCAGCAGCGGGTTGTCGTAGCCGATCGTCGCCTGCTGGCCGTAGAAGATGCCGCCCGGCGCGATCTGCGCGTCGGTCGTGTAGTTGTGGAAGCTGAATTCGCTGTAGATGCGCGCGTTCTCGTTGATGTCGAGGTGCACCATCGAATTGATGTTGTACTCGTCCGACGGACGCTGGAAGAAGTTCAGCGGGCCGAAGTTGTAGGCATCGGTGGCCGACACGTACTTGCGCGGATTGCCGTTCGCATCCGGGGTGTACGAGCCCACGCGCGGGATCGAGGTGCCGGAACCCGAGCAGGCGAAGCCCGGATCGGACGCGCCCAGCGAGCAGGCCGAGAAGTCGCGCTGCGATTGCAGCAGGGCGTCGGCGTGGCGGTGCGAGGCGAAGAACGTCGCGTTACCCTTGTTGTCGGCGAAGTTCGAGCCCATCAGGATGCTGAAGTCGTACTTCTTCGCATCGAACGCGTGGTTGCCCGGCAGCGGGAATTTCTTCTTGTTCACGACGCCCTGGATCTCGTCGTTGTGCTGCTGGTGGTTGGCGCCGGAGATGTTGGCTTCCAGTTCCACGCCTTCGTAGTTGTCCTTCATGATGAAGTTGACGACGCCCGACACGGCGCCCGAGCCGTACACGGCGCCGGCGCCGCCGGTCAGCACGTCGACGCGGCGGATCAGTTCACTCGGGATCTGGTTCAGGTCGGCTGCGACGCTGAGCACGCTGCCGGACGGCAGGCGCTTGCCGTTGACGAGCACCAGGGTACGCTGCGAGCCCATGCCGCGCAGGTCGACGGTCGCGGTACCGCTGGCACCGTTCGAGATGGCGGCACCTTGCGACGCGAACACCTGGGGCAGGTTGTTCAACAGGTCTTCGGTATTGCGCACGCCATCGATCTTGATGTCCTTGGCGCTCAGGGTGGTGATGGGGCTGGAGCCTTCCGTGTTCAGCGATGGAATGCGCGAACCCGTCACTTCCACGCGCTGCATCGACGTGGTGGCCGGTGCCGCGTTGTCCTGTGCGTGAGCGACGGACGCGCCGAGCGCCATGCCGCCGGCAAACATCAGTCGTACCGACCGAGATAAAACTTTTTCCGACATCATTTGTCTTGAGTCCCTTCTGAGCTGGGCCGGTGCGGACTAAGCCCCGGCTCGCAGATCCTGTTATTGATCTACCCCCATCCTTTTGGGAGGGAATTTTTATTTGCTACAAGACAATGACATCATTGCTAATAAACAAAGTCAACGAGTAAATATGCATATATGCATCAGTGCCGTAAATATCAAACTTTGTTTTCCAAACGACAAAAATACCTAAAAGAAATTTTGCTTTGGATGTTGTATTTAGTTTTTTATTCGAAATTTTCTTGATGCGTAATTACAACGTTTTGCACCGTTCCGGTGCGGCGCTGCACCAAAAACAAACGGGACAGTGAGTGCTCACTGTCCCGTTTTTCATCGTCCGACGATCAGCCGGCGAACCGGCTGTGTTTGATTACAACTTCATCAGAACTGGTAACGCACGCCAGCCTTGAAGAAGCGGCCGATGGCGCCGCTGGCGTCCATCGGGTTGTAGCTCAGGCCGCCGTAGGTCAGCGGATCCAGCGGTGCGATCTTGTCGAACAGGTTCGTGATCGAGCCGTAGACCTGCAGTTGCGGCGTGACCTGGTAACGGGCCGACAGGTCGATCGTCGTGAACGACGCCAGGCGGCAGTTGCCCGGTGCCGGCGAGCCGTTCGCGTACTGCGAGGCGCACTTGTCGCCTGCGAAGTACACGTTCTGCATGTCGGCGCGGTAGTTCGCGGTGACCGTCACGTTCAGGTTCTGGCGGTCCCAGGACGCGGTCGTGCTGATCTTGTCCTTCGGCGTACCTGCGCAGTCCGACGTATCGCAGTTGCCGTGCGTGCCGGCGTACTGGAAGCGCGTGCCGTTCTTCTCGGCGCGCACCCACGACGCCACGTGCGTCCAGGTCAGGCCCACGGTGGCGCGGCCATAGTCGCCCAGGCGGAAGCGCTGCTTGACATCCAGGTCGATACCCTTGACTTCGGTGAAGCTGGAGTTCTGGTACGGTGCCTTCGACAGCAGCAGCGTGCCCGTGTTCGGGATCGCCTGGCCGTTCACGACCAGGTTGTTGTCGTTGCGGATCGCGGTCGGCAGGGCAGCGGCTTCCACGTACGACAGCGGGTTGATCTCGTTGGAACGCTTGATCTTGAAGGCGTCCAGCGACAGCGCGGTGCCGTCGAACGGATCCCACACCATGCCCAGCGTGTAGCCCTTCGATTTCTCCGGCTGCAGGCTCGGGTTGCCGACCTTGACGGCGCCGATGGTGATCGAGCAGTCCGCCTGGGTGGCGCCGCCGGCTGCCGGCGTGCCGCCCGGGCAGCGGATCGGGTCACGCACGGCCGAGTTGCCGGTGCTCTGGGACGACGGGCTGAATTCGGCCGGGCCCGGGGCGCGGAAGCCTTCGGTGTAGGTCGTGCGCAGCGCGAACGTCTTCAGCGGGGTCCACTTGGCGCCGAACTTCGGCGTGGTCGACGAGAAGTCCTTGTACTTGTCGTAGCGGACGGCGGCGTTCAGTTCGACCGTCTTGATGATCGGCGCGGCCACTTCGAAGAACACGGCCGACACGTTCTGGGTGCCCTGGGCAGCCACGTACGACGAGTTGATCGAGCCGTCCGACGTGCCCGACAGCGATGGGTTGTCCAGCGACTGGTGACGGTATTCGCCGCCGACCGCGAGGCCCAGCGCGCCGCCCGGCAGTTGCATCAGTTCGCGCGACGCCTTGAAGTCCAGGATGTCGAGCTTGGTCGTCGAGTGCGACACTGCGTTCGTGACCATCGCGGCGTACAGCGACGCCGGGTTCTTGCCCGCCTGCGTGCCGATGTAGTACGGGAAGTACTGGCTCTTCGGGTCGCCCAGCGCGGCCTGCAGCACCCTCATGTTGATCATGTTGCTGTAGTTCAGGTCGAGCGCAGACTGCGAGTGCGTGAGGCCCGAGTCGAAGTCCCAGCCCGCCACGGTGCCTTTCAGGCCGAACACGAAGCGCGAGAATTCGTTGTCGGCCGAGCGGGTGCTGGGGCCGACGTCAAACATCGAGTAGCGCACGCGCGCGGCGGCGCCGTACGGGTTCTGCGGGTGATTCGGCGACATCAGGATCGCGTTGCCGTAGTTGATGATGCCGGTCGGGTTGGCGGCGTTCGGCGGGAACGCGATGGTGCCGCTGGTCGACGGCGGGGTCAGCGTGAATTCGGTGTCGCGCTTCGAGTAACCGGCTTCCGCGTAGAACTGCAGGTCGTTGTTCAGGTTCTTCGTGAAGCGGGTGTAGAAGTTCATGCCGCCGATCTTCGGCTGCATCGAACGGAACTGGTCCGAATACCACAGGCAGCCGCCGGCCGGATCCTGCGCGGTCGTGACGGAGAACTGCGAGCAGCCCGGCAGCGAGACGTAGTTGCCGGTCTTCGGATCGCGCAGTGCGCCGGTCGGCGTCGGGCTCGATGCGCCCGGGGTGATGTAGCCGGCGGCGAACTGGGTGTTGGCCGGGTAGCCCCATGCACGGATGTCGCCGTGGCCGATCCATTTACGGTCGGCGCGGTCCTTGTTCAGCAGCGACTGGTTGCCGTAGAACTCGGCGTTGACCATGACGTTGTAGCCGTCTTCGTCCAGGCGGCCCTTGCCCCACGTGAGGGCGGCCTTGCCGGTGCCGGCGTCGTGGTAGCGCGACTCGCCCGCTTCGGCCTTGAAGACCGTGCCGGTGAAGTCCTTGCGCAGGATGATGTTGACCACGCCCGCGATCGCGTCGGCGCCGTAGGTCGACGAGGCGCCGTCCTTCAGGATCTCGATGCGCTCGACGGCTTCCATCGGCACGGTCGACAGGTCGGTGAAGCTCTTCTGGCCGTCGTCGGCACGGGCGAACGGTGCCATGCGGCGGCCGTTCAGCAGGACCAGGGTCGAGGTGGCGCCCAGGCCGCGCAGCGAGATGGCGGTGGAACCGGCGGCGAAGCCATTGCCGAAACCGGTCGGCAGCGAACCGGCGCCGTCCGACGTCAGCGTCTGCAGGTATTCGGCGACGGTGCCCTTGCCGGACTTGGCGAGGTCTTCGCGGCTGACCACCTGCACCGGCGAAGCGGTTTCGGCGGTTGCGCGCTTGATGCTCGAACCGGTGATTTCGACACGCTGGATCGGGCCTTGGGCGTCTTGCGCCACGGCCGGAGCAGCGCCCATTGCCGCGTAGGCGAGGGCGAGCGTCACTGCTTGTGCGATAGCTTTCTTCTGATACATTACAACTCCAAATGGGGCTTCGATGGCAAGGCTAAACATCGATGCATTCCAGATTCCGGACATTCATGGTATGCATATGCCGAACCGGAAAATCTAATGATGTAGGCTCTCTCTCATTGGCCAAAAAGTTAAAATTTTATTTTGGCAACGCATCAGACCATCGCTGCATGCAATATGTCAATACGATGACAATACATATTGCGTAAACGCCACAGCTGCCCATCCTTTTGGTTATGGCCCCATGCCATCTTTTCCCGGCAGGGGCGCCGTAATCTGGTCTATAGTTCCGAACGCGTTCGATGACTCACCCGGGAATCCCGATGTTTGCTTATATCCTGCGGCGCCTGTGGCAGATGTTGCCGACGATGGCCGGCGTCGTCGTGCTGGTGTTCGTGCTGTTCAACTGGGTCGGCGGCGACCCGTCGTACCTGTTGGCGGGCAAGATGGCCGACGCGCGCGCCATCGCCAATATCCGCGCCCAGCTGGGCCTCGATGCGCCGTGGTACGTCCAGCTCGGTATCTTCGTGAAACAGATCGTCACGTTCGACTTCGGCAACGCCTGGGCGACGAGCGAACCGGTAGCGCACATCATCGCCAGCCGCCTGGGGCCGTCGCTGACGGTGCTCGTGCCGCTGACGGTGCTGGAAACCGCGATCGGCATCGCGCTCGCGCTCGCCGTCGCGTTCGTGCGCGGCTCGCTGACGGACCGCGTCGTGATGGTCGCGTGCACGGTGGGCATGTCGATCTCGATCCTCGTCTACATCATCGTGTTCCAGTACGGCCTCGCCTATGAACTGGGGCTGTTCCCCGTGCAGGGCTGGGGCGAGCACTTCACGGAAAACCTGGTGCGCTACGCCACGTTGCCGATCCTGATCGGCCTCACCGTGTCGCTGGCGCCGACCCTGCGCCTGTTCCGCAGCTTCGTGCTGGACGAGGTCGGGCAGGACTACGTGCGCACGGCGCGCGCGAAAGGCCTGCCGGAGCGGCGCATCGTGTGGGTCCACGTGCTGCGCAACGCGGCCATCCCCATCATCACGTACGTCATGGCCAACCTGCCGGCCCTGCTGATCGGCGCCTTCCTGCTCGAACGCTTCTTCGGCATCCCGGGCATCGGGCGCGAAGTGATCCTCGCCGTCGAGCGCAGCGACTTCCCCGTGATCAAGGCGATCACGGTCTACGTCGCCGCCGCCACGATGGTGTTCAACCTGCTGGCGGACCTGATGTACCAGGCCGTCGATCCGCGCGTGCAGCTCAAATGAATCACCCTGCAACTTCTGCCGGCCTGTGGACGCTGGCCTGGCGCCGCCTGCGCGCGGACCGCGTCGCGATGGTCGCGCTGGCCGTCGTGGGCCTGTTCTTGCTGTCGGTGGTCCTGTCCGCGACGGGCCTGATCGCGACCGACTGGGAAGACGAGGTGGCCGTCAATTACGCGCCGCCTTCGTTCGTGGGACCTGATCCGGCGCTGGCCGCGCTCGCGCAGCCGCCGCGCCCGGCGCCGCCGAATGCGTTCGATCCGCTGGCACGCGACATCGCCGATTTGCAGACGCAGCTGGCACGCCAGGGCCATGCGGCGCATGCCGTCAAGCGCACCACGCTGCCGTTCGGCGCGGACAAATGGGGCCACGACATCGTGAGGAAGACAATCAAGGGCGGGCAGACGTCGATCGTCGTGGGCCTCGTCGCCGCGTTCGTCGCCGTGCTGCTCGGCACCCTGTTCGGCGCGCTGTCCGGCTTCTACGGCGGGCGCGTCGACGACCTGTTCAACTGGTTCTACAACGTGTTCACGGCGATTCCCTCGATCCTGATGATCCTTACCGTGGCCGCCGTGCTGCAGACGAAGGGCGTGCTGACGATCGTGCTGGTCCTCGGCCTCACCGGCTGGACGGGGCCGTACCGCCTGATCCGCGCCGAGTACATCAAGCACAAGGCGCGGGAGTACGTGATGGCGGCCGACGCGATCGGCGCGTCGGGCTGGCGCAAGATGTTCGTGCACATCTTCCCGAACGTGTCGCACGTGGCGCTCGTGCAGATGTCGATCCTCGTCGTCGGGTTCATCAAGGCCGAAGTGATCCTGTCGTTCCTCGGCTTCGGCGTGCCGGTGGGCGTCGTCTCGTGGGGCAGCATGCTGAACGAGGCGCAGAACGAACTCATCCTCGGCAAATGGTGGCAGTTGACGGCCGCCGCCAGCGCCATGGCCATCCTGGTCACGGCGTTCTCGCTGTTCGCCGATTCGCTGCGCGATGCGCTGGATCCGAAACTGAAATGAGCACCATGAATCTTCTCGAGGTCCATGACCTGCGCGTGTCCTTCCGGACCGACAAAAAGAACACGTTCGAGGCCGTGAAGGGGGTCTCGTTCAGCCTGCCGCTCGATGCGACCGTCGCCCTCGTCGGCGAATCGGGCAGCGGCAAGTCCGTCAGCTCGCTCGCCGTGATGGGATTGCTGCCGCCGGAGACGACGATCATCCACCCCGGCTCGTCGATCCGCTTCGAAGGCCGCGAGCTGCTCAACCTGCCGGTCGCGGAACGCCGGCGCCTGTGCGGCAAGGACATCGCGATGATCTTCCAGGAGCCGATGTCGTCGCTGAACCCCGTGTTCACGGTCGGCTTCCAGATCGGCGAAGTGCTGCGCCTGCACCTGGGGCTGGACAAGCGCCAGGCGCGCGCGCGTACGCTCGAACTGCTCGACGAAGTGGGTATTCCCGATCCGGCGCGGAAGATCGACGCCTACCCGAGCCAGATGTCGGGCGGCCAGCAGCAGCGCGTGATGATCGCGATGGCCATCGCGTGCGAACCGAAACTGCTGATCGCGGACGAGCCTACGACGGCGCTGGACGTGACGATCCAGAAGCAGATCATGGAACTGATCGCGACGCTCCAGCAACGCCGCCGCATGGCCGTGCTGTTCATCACGCACGACCTGGGTCTGGTCGGCGAGATCGCGGACCGCGTGATCGTCATGCGCCACGGCGAGGTGAGGGAAGAGGGCGCTGCGGCCCAGGTGCTGGGCGACCCGCGCGACGCGTACACGCGCGCGCTGCTGCATTGCCGGCCGCCGCTGGATGCGCGGCCCGTGCGGCTGCCCGTCATCGACGACTACATGAGCGGGCGTGCCCGGCCCGGGGACGTGCTGCCCCAGCGTGCGCGCGGCTATGCGGCGGACGACGAGGACATCCTCGTCGTGAACAACCTCGCCAAGAGTTTTTATGTGCGCGAAGGCCTGTTCGGCAAGCGCGAATTCCAGGCCGTGAAGGACGTGTCGTTCACGCTCCCGCGCGGGAAGACGCTGGGCGTCGTCGGCGAATCGGGATCGGGCAAGACGACGGTCGGCCTCACCCTGCTGCGCCTGCACCGCGCGACGGGCGGCAGCGCGCTGTTCGACGGCCGCGACCTCGTCGCGATGAGCGACGCCGAGTTCCAGGCGTATAAACGGCGCATCCAGATCGTGTTCCAGAATCCGTATGCGTCGCTGAACCCGCGCTTCACCGTCGGCCAGATCCTGCTGGAGCCGATGCGCATCCACCGCATCGGCGCGAACGACGCGGAACGCACGGAACACGCGCGCCATCTGCTGCAGAGAGTGGGCCTGCCGGCCCATGCGTTCGACCGTTACCCGCACGAATTCTCCGGCGGCCAGCGGCAACGCATCGCCATCGCGCGCTGCCTGACGATGAAGCCGGAGATCCTGGTGTGCGACGAATCCGTATCCGCGCTCGACGTGTCCGTGCAGGCCCAGGTGCTGAACCTGCTGCAGGACCTGCAGGACGAGTACAGGATGAGCTACATCTTCATCTCGCACGACCTGTCGGTGGTGAAGTACATCTCGGACCGCGTGATGGTGATGCACCACGGCAGTGTCGTCGAAATGGCCGACGCGGACGAGCTCTACCGCAATCCGCAGCATCCGTACACGCAGCAATTGCTGGCCGCGATCCCGCGCGGCGCTTGAAATTCGGGGTCAGAGCACTTTTTGTGGCTATGGCTCCCGGTAAAGTTTATCGGGATGCTCGGGTTCACGCCGGCGCGCTGTGACTGGTTCGTCGAAGATTGATGATCACAGACCATTGATCGAAAATGTGCTCCGACCCCGAATTGACGGTGTTGCGTGCGTGTCGCACGTTGCCGCTTTCGCCACGCCGGTGTCTGTTTTCCGCTACCATACGGGGATGGCCCAGCTCTCCCACCTGATTCACGTGTATGGCGTCCTGATCGTGTTCGGCGTCGTCCTGCTCGAACAGATCGGGTTGCCCATTCCCGCGTTTCCGGTGCTGATCATCGCGGGTGCGCTGGCCGTCGACGGTGGGGCCAGCTGGCCGTTGTACCTGGCCGTGGCCGTGCTGGCCTGCCTCATCAGCGATTACTTCTGGTTCCGCGCCGGCCGCTACTACGGCAAACGCATCCTGCGCCTGCTGTGCAAGATTTCGCTGTCGCCCGATTCCTGCGTCAGCCAGACCGAGGACAATTTCAGCCGCTGGGGCGCGAAATCCCTCGTCGTCGCCAAGTTCATCCCCGGCTTCAACACGATCGCGCCGCCGCTCGCGGGCGCCATGGGCACGACGACCCAACAGTTCATCTGGCTGTCCGTTGCCGGCGGCCTGCTGTGGAGCGGCGTCGGGATGGGACTGGGGGCGTGGTTCCACAACAGCGTGGACGACGTCATCGCGTGGTTCGAGACGCTGGGCAGCACGGCGTTGATGGTCGTCGGCATCCTGCTCGCGCTGTTCGTGTTGTTCAAGTACATCGAGCGCAAGCGCAACCTCGGCGGGGCCAACCTGCCGCGCATCACGATGGACGAGCTCAAGGACCTGCTCGAAGCCGGACACGATCCGCTGATCGTCGACGCGCGCGGCGTCACCGCGCGCCAGCTGGAAGCGGGCATTCCCGGCGCGCTCGTGTATGGCGATGCCGTGCCGGAACGCCTGATGGCCACGCTCGACAAGGACCGCCACATCGTCATCTATTGCTCCTGCCCGAACGACGTCACCGCGGCCCAGGTGGCCAAGGAATTCGTCAAGAACGGTTTTCATCGCGCCCGTCCGCTGCTCGGCGGCCTGGACGCATGGAACGACCACTGCGCCGCCGCCCCGGCCGACGCCGAGCTCAAGCCCAAACACGGCTGAGCCACGTACATCATGTCCGACCGCGCGGCGCCGCCGCGTGGCCATGCTTTCATTAAATTTCCCGTGTTGGTAGCTGGACTACTCGCCAGTCAATCGAGGTTTTACGCAAATTCACCCGGATTTTGCGTGCGATGTACCTAAACTACAATAAATGCTTGCGCTGCAGCCAAGAAATCCTTAAGCTTCGAGGAATCTGTTTCTTACGGCCTGCCATGATCGTTTCGCCCGTTGCCATCGTCGATCCGTCCACCGAACCGCGCCTCGACAGCGCCCGATATTCAAGCCCGCGCCTGCTGGCCGACATCGGCGGCACGAATGCCCGTTTCGCGCTGGAGACCGGTCCCGGTATGGTCGGGCTGATCGAAGTCCTGCCCTGCGCCGCGTACGCGACCCTTGCCGACGCCCTCCGCGCCTACCTGGCGCTGCCGCACGTGGCGGCCGCGGGCGCCGTCCGTCATGGCGCGATCGCGATCGCGAATCCCATCGTCGGCGATTTCGTGCGCATGACCAACCATCACTGGGCATTCTCGATCGAGGCGCTGCGCCTGGAGTGCGGATTCGACGCGCTCGCCGTCGTCAACGATTTCTACGCGCTGGCGATGGCGTTGCCGCACCTGGCGGACGGCGAGAAGCGCCAGGTCGGCGGCGGCGCGCCCATCGCGGGCAGCCCGATCGGCCTGCTGGGCGCGGGGACGGGCCTGGGCGTGTCCGGCCTGGTGCCGGCCGAAAACCCCCCGGCCGGCGCCAAGCCGCTCTGGACGGCACTGCGCAGCGAAGGCGGCCATGTGACGTTTTCCCCGGCCAACGAGACGGAAGTCGCCATCCTGCAATTCGCATGGCGCGAGTTCGGCCACGTCTCGGCCGAGCGCTTCCTCTCCGGCTCCGGCCTGGAACTGATCTACCGCGCGCTGGCGAACCTGCGCGGCGGCGCCGTCGAGGCGCTGGATGCACCCGAGATCACGCGCCGCGGCCTGGACGGCACATGCGTCGTGTGCGACGAAGTCATCGAAGTCTTCTGCGGCATGCTGGGCACCATCGCCGGCAACCTGGCCGTCACGCTGGGCGCCCAGGGCGGCGTCTACATCGGCGGCGGCATCGTGCCGCGCCTGGGCGAGCGCTTCGCCGCCTCGTGCTTCCGCGCCCGCTTCGAGCAGAAGGGCCGCTTCGCCGGCTATCTGGCGCAGGTCCCGACCTATGTGATCACGGCCGACTACCCCGCTTTCGTGGGCGTGGCGGCGATCCTGGCGGACCATCCCGGCGTGTGATTCCGGCCGCGCCGTCGCGTTCCGGTGCATGGCAATGTTCTTTTCCCGGTTTTATCGGGTACAATGGCCGTCAGTTGGAAGAAACGATGTCGTTCGCTTAGCCCGACGCCAGGAGCCGCGCCTCCAGAGCCCAGTCTCCCGATGGTGCCGGCAGCCACGTTTCTCTTGAAAATCAACCGTTTGCGGTTCGCTTGCCGGTGAACCGCCCCGTGACAGGGCGCAAACCCTCACGGTATCCCGTCCGGTACGCCAATCCGGACGATGGAACCCCGTTTCACAGCATGAGTCTCAGTCTGGTGGCTGCCGCGCAGCTGTCTGTCCTGGCCGGCCGCCTGAAATGGGGTTATGTTTGATGATTCTTAGCACCCAGAGTTGCACACTCCGCTGACGACATCGTTATGAACACTGATGAGGCCAAGAAGGTCCTCGAGACCGCCTTGCTGTGCGCGCGCGAGCCGATGACGATCCACGCCATGAAGAAACTGTTCGTCGACGTGGACAAGGACGGCCAGCCGCTCGGCGTCGGCGTCGGGTCGGATACGATCAAGATCCTGCTCGAAGAATTGCGCCAGGATTGGCAGGATCGCGGCATCGAGATCGTCAGCCTGGCATCGGGCTGGCGTTTCCAGAGCCGCCCGGAAATGAAGCCTTACCTGGACCGGATCGCGCCGGAAAAGCCGCCGAAATACTCGCGCGCGACCCTGGAGACCCTGGCGATCATCGCCTACCGCCAGCCGGTGACGCGCGGCGACATCGAGGAAATCCGCGGCGTGGCGGTGAATTCGCAGACGATCAAGATGCTGGAAGACCGCGGCTGGATCGACGTGGTGGGCCACCGCGAAGTGCCCGGGCGCCCCGCGCTGCTGGGAACGACGAAGCAGTTCCTCGACGACCTGGGGCTCGCCGCGCTGTCCCAGTTGCCGCCGCTGCAGCAGGTGGCCGACGTCGGCGCCGGTCGCAGCCTGGAAGCGCTGGAAGCGGCCCTGCAACAATTTGACGACACTTCACCCGTTGAAGTCCCAATACACGACCAAGCGCTCGCGTCCAACGACTGATCGTCGCGCCAGGTCAGCAAAACCAAGAAACGAATGATGAATCCAACTGACATGAACGAGACGAGCCCTGCCGAGGCAGGAACGGAGACGGCCGCCAAGCCGAAGCGTCGCACCAAGCCGAAGGCGGAGGCGGCGCCCGCACCCGCATCCGCAGCCGAAGGCGCGCAGCCGGACGCCACGGAAAAACCGAAGCGCACGCGCAAGACCGCCGCCCAGAAGGCAGCCGAGGCAGCCGAAGGCGCGGCCCCGGCCGCTGCAGCGGCACCTGCCGCCGCGGCATCGGCCGCCGAACCTGCGCCGCGCAAGCCGCGTACCCGCAAGGCCGCCGTGGCCGACGCTGCGCCTGCAGCGGCCGAGCCGGCACCTGCGCCGATCGCCGCTGCACCCGCCCCGGCGCCCGCGCCGGCCGCACCCGCTCCGGCGGACGACGGTGCCACCGGCGAGCGCAAGCCGCGCGGTCCGCGCCAGATGCGCGAGCAGCGCCAGCAGCGCGAAGCCCGTCAGCCCCGTGTCGAAGCCGAAGCGCCGGCAGCAGAAGCTGTCGCAGCCGAGGCGGCACCGCTTGACGCCGGCCGCAACGAGCAGCGCCGCGACCAGCGGGGCGGCAAGCAGCAGAAGAAGAAAGGCCAGCAGGGCCAGCAGCGCGGCCAGCAGGCACAGAATGCCCAGGGCGGCCAGAACCCCCAGGGAGGCCAACCGCAGGGCCAGAACCAGAAGCAGCAGGGCAAGGGCAAGAACGCCAGGCAGGGCAACAAGCCGGCCAAGGGCGGCAGGGGCAACGATGCCGACGACGTGTTCTCGTTCGTCACGTCGGAAGCGTTCGACGCCAACGAGGGCGGCCGCGGCCATTCGCAGCCGACGAAGGCGCGCCGCGACCTGACGGCCGAGGACGACGCGCCGAAGCTGCACAAGGTGCTGGCGGAAGCGGGCCTCGGTTCGCGCCGCGACATGGAAGAACTGATCATCGCCGGCCGCGTATCGGTGAACGGCGAGCCGGCGCACATCGGCCAACGCATCCTGCCGACGGACGCCGTGCGCATCAACGCCAAGCTGCTGCAGCGCCGCGTGAACAACAACAAGCCGCCGCGCGTGCTCGTGTACCACAAGCCGGCCGGCGAAATCGTCAGCGCGGACGATCCGGAAGGCCGTCCGTCCGTGTTCGACCGCCTGCCCAACATGAAGACCGGCAAGTGGCTGGCCGTCGGCCGCCTCGACTTCAACACCGAGGGCCTGCTGCTGTTCACGAATTCCGGCGACCTGGCGAACCGCCTGATGCACCCGCGCTATAACATCGACCGCGAATACGCCGTGCGCACGCTGGGCGAGCTGGAAGAGGGCATGCGCCAGAAGCTGCTGGCCGGCGTCGAACTGGACGACGGCACGGCCTCGTTCACCAAGATCGCCGATGGCGGTGGCGAAGGCGTCAACCGCTGGTACCGCGTGGTGATCGGCGAAGGCCGTAACCGCGAGGTGCGCCGTATGTTCGAAGCGGTGGGGCTCACTGTCTCGCGCCTGATCCGCACGCGCTACGGCGCCATGACCCTGCCGTCGGGCCTCAAGCGCGGCCGCTGGGAAGAGCTGGAAGAAAACGACGTGCGCAACTTCCTCGACGCCTTCGGCATCGAGAAGAAGGGTGGCGCCCAGGGCAGCAAGGGGCACGGCAAGGCGCAGGGTGGTCCCAAGGACCGCGGCAACGACGATCACCGCTCGAACGGTAATCGTATCGACCGCGCCGACGCCAACCGCAACGTGGATCCGTTCGGGCCGCCGGTCGTGCGTGTCGGCACGGGCCGCGAAGAAGGCGGCATCCTCGGTAATCGCGGCGGCAAGGGTCAGGGCCAAGGCCAAGGCCAGGGCCAGGG
>Ga0187844_10000528_pt1 | contig 29899 bp, 36 predicted proteins | sample SpaLakP09_SKY_50_FD_134517 | JGI IMG/M metagenome (GOLD analysis project Ga0187844, IMG submission 134517) | Oligotrophic lake water microbial communities from Sparkling Lake, Wisconsin, USA - SP09_SKY_50 | ecosystem: Environmental > Aquatic > Freshwater > Lake | place: USA: Sparkling Lake... | reverse complement strand
CGTCGATCAGGATCGAGTCCACTTCGTCGACGATGGCGAAGGCCAGCGGGCGTTGCACGCGGTCGGCCACATCGTGGACCATGTTGTCGCGCAGATAGTCGAACCCGAACTCGTTGTTGGTGCCGTAGGTGACATCGGCGGCGTAGGCGGCCTGCTTGGCCTCGCGCGTCATCTGCGGGCCGTTGACCCCGACCGTCAGCCCGAGGAAGTTGTACAGCCGCCCCATCCACTCGGCATCGCGGCGCGCGAGATAGTCGTTGACCGTCACCACGTGCACGCCGTTGCCGGCCAGCGCATTGAGGTAGACCGGCAGCGTGGCCATCAGCGTCTTGCCTTCGCCGGTGCGCATTTCAGCCACCTTGCCGGCATTCAGCACCATGCCGCCGATCAGCTGCACGTCGAAGTGGCGCATCTTCAGCGAGCGCTTGCTGCCTTCGCGGCAGACGGCGAAGGCCTCGGGCAGGATGTCGTCGACCGTCTCGCCACCGGCGATGCGCTGCTTGAACGCTTCCGTCTGGGCGCGCAGCTCGTCGTCACTCAGCGCCTCGTACTTGGGCTCCAGCGCGTTGATCTGCTGCACGGTGCGGCGGTACTGCTTGAGCAAGCGCTCATTGCGGCTGCCGAAAATCGAGGTGAGAAGCTTGGGCAACATGCTGCGGAAATGGGGCTGAGCGGGGCTTGAGCGAGAGCCGGTAAGACCGGGTGACGCGCGAATCTTGGGGCTGCGCGAGGCAATGCAAGGCGGGTTTGCCTGGCCGCGCAAAACGGCGCAGTTTAGCAGTGGGCCTGGGCCGGGCGGCTTGGCAGCCGGCACGCCTGACTACACTTCGCCCATGTCAGCGCCCCGCTATATCGCGCCCACGAAGGCCTGGTGCGGCTGGGCGAGCGGCTGGAAGCATCACGGCGCCGGCTGCGCGTCATCGCCCCTGGGCTGCCCGGCAACTTGATGGCCAGCATCCAGCCCGGCCCGCTGGACGAGGAAGGCTGGAGCCTGCTCGTCTCCAATGCCGCTGTCGCCGCCAAGCTGCGCCACCTGTTGCCGCGCCTGGAAGCGCTCCTGGGCCAGGCCGGCCTGCCCGGGCGCATCCGCGTCAAGCTGGCGCAGAAATGAGAAAACCCCAGCGCCGTCAGGCGGTGGGGTTTCAATAAAAGCCCACGGCCGTGAGGCGGTGGGATTCTTGTTGGTGCCGGCTATCGGATTCGAACTGATGACCTACCGCTTACAAGGCGGTTGCTCTACCAACTGAGCTAAGCCGGCGAAAACACAGGCGAGATTCTAAACCGTCACTTCACCCGCTTGAGCGAAGGCCGCGGGCCACCGCTCGGCGCATCGGGAGGCGTGTCATCACCTTCGGCGTCACTGGCCTCGGTGGCCAGACGCAAACCGCTGCGGCGCGGCTCGGCAGGCGCTGCGGTGATCGGCGTCGCCGGCGTGCCGTCGGCTGGGGCCTCGGGCGCCGGGAAGGCCATGCCCTGGCCGTTCTCGCGCGCATAGATCGCGACGACATGGTCCACCGGCACGATGATCTCGCGCGCAACGCCGCCGAAGCGAGCCTTGAACTGGATGAACTCGTTGCCAAGGTCCAGCCCGCTGGTCGCGTCGAAACCGACGTTCAACACGATCTCGTTGTTGGACACGTACTCCATAGGCACCTGCACCGAACGGTCGACGTGGACCGCGACGTAGGGCGTGAAGCCGTTGTCCGTGCACCAGTCGTGCAACGCACGGATCAGGTAGGGGCGGGTGGACGTGCCATTGCCCGCTCCGCCGGGAGCCGCAGTCTGGTCCATCAGCGGCGCATCACCTTTTCCGAGGGCGTCAGCGCCTCGATGTAGGCCGGGCGGCTGAAGATGCGCTCGGCGTACTTCAAGAGCGGCAGCGCGTTCTTGGACATGTCGATGCCGTAGTAGTCCAGGCGCCACAGCAGCGGTGCGATGGCCACGTCGAGCATCGAGAAGTCGTCGCCCAGCATGTACTTGTTCTTCAGGAAGATCGGGGCGAGCTGGGTCAGGCGGTCGCGGATCTGCGAGCGAGCCTTCTCGAGCTGCTTGTCGGTCGCCTTGGTCGTCGTGCCGCGGCCTTCGAGGATGTTGACGTGAGCGAACAACTCCTTCTCGAAGTTCAGCAGGAACAGGCGCACGCGGGCGCGTGCCACCGGGTCGCCGGGCATCAGCTGCGGGTGCGGGAAGCGCTCGTCGATGTACTCGTTGATGATGTGCGATTCGTACAGGATGAGATCCCGCTCGACGAGGATTGGCACCTCGTTGTACGGGTTCATCAGGGCGATGTCTTCAGGTTTCGCGAACAGGTCAACGTCACGGATTTCGAAGTCCATGCCTTTCTCGAACAGCACGAAGCGGCAGCGGTGCGAGTAGGGGTCGGTGGTGCCGGAGTAAAGGACCATCATGGCTTGGGCTCCCGAGGGGTCAGTCAATCAAAATAGCGCAGCGGTTGAGGCCGCGCTGAAAAGCAAACGCAGTGGGTGGCCGAAGCGCGCCCCACTGCGTGGTTCGGCACCGCCGTGAGGCGGCACCGGGACTCGGCTGTTACTTCACGTCCTTCCAGAACGAGGCGTTGAGGCGCCAGGCAAAGATGGTCAGGAAGCCGAGGAAGATCAGCACGATGACGCCAAGCTGGAAGCGTTGCGCCTGTGCCGGCTCGCCCATCCACTGCAGGTAGGCCACCAGGTCGGCAACGGCCTCGTCGTACTGACGCTCGTTCAGCGTGCCGGGCGTGAGTTGCTCGTAACCGGCGAAGACGTGGATCTTCTTGGCATGGTCGTGCGGGTCGGCGACCTCTTCGAACTTGGCAGCGCGCTGGCCCTGCAGTTCCCACAACACATGCGGCATCGCGACGCTGGGGAAGGCCAGATTGTTCCAGCCGGTCGCCTTGGTGTCGTCGCGGTAGAAGTTCCGCATGTAGGTGTAGAGATAGTCCGCACCCGAGCCCTTGGCGCCATCGGCGCGCGAGCGGGCGATGACGGTCAGGTCGGGCGGGTTGGCGCCGAAGAAGGCCTTGGCGTCCTTCGCATCCAGGCTGACCTTCATGGTCTCGCCGACCTTGTCAGCCGCGAACAGCAGGTTGTTCTTGATGTCGGTTTCGCTCAGACCGATATCGCGCATGCGGTTGTAGCGCATGTAGGCGGCCGAGTGGCAGTTCAGGCAGTAGTTGACGAACAGCTTGGCGCCGTTCTGCAACGCCGCCATGTCCGACATCTTTTCCTTGGGAAATTTGTCCCATTCCATGCCGCCGCCGGCGGCTTGAGCGCTGCCGACGAAGCCCAGGGCGGCCAGCAGGATTGCGATCAGCTTTTTCATTGGTGTTGTTGCTCCGCGGCTCAGTGGGCGTGGAAGGTCACACGGTCAGGCACGGCCTTGGGCGTACCCAGGCGACTCCACCACGGCATCAGCAGGAAGAAGCCGAAGTAGAACAAGGTGCCAACCTGCGCCACCAGGGTACCGATGTCGCTCGGCGGCTGGATGCCCAGGTAGCCCAGCCACACGAAGAACACGACGAACACCGCGTACAGATACTTGTGCCAGTCAGGGCGGTAACGGATGGACTTGACCGGGCTGTGATCCAGCCAAGGCAAGAAGAACAGGATGACGACGGCGCCGCCCATGACGACCACGCCCCAGAACTTCGCGTCAAAAACCTTGAGCAGGAAGATCGCCACGGCGGCCAGAACCAGCAAAGCCACCTTGGCCGCGCCGCCAAACTTGCCCTTGAGGAAGCTCACGACACCCGCAATGCCGATCAGGACACACAGCACGTTGACCATGGTGTCGGTCGTCGCGCGCAGCATCGAGTAGTAAGGCGTGAAGTACCAGACCGGGGCGATGTGCGCCGGCGTCTTCAGCGGGTCGGCCGGGATGAAGTTGTTGTATTCGAGGAAGTAGCCGCCCATCTCGGGCGCGAAGAAGATGATGGACGTGAAGACCATCAGGAACAGGCAGACGGCGTAGATATCGTGCACCGTGTAGAAGGGGTGGAAGGGCACGCCGTCCAGGGGCTTGCCGTTCGCGTCCTTGGGACCCTTCTTGATCTCGACGCCGTCGGGGTTGTTGGAGCCGACATCGTGCAGTGCCAGCAAGTGGGCCACCACCAGGCCCAGCAGCACCAGCGGCACGGCGATGACGTGGAAGCTGAAGAAGCGGTTCAGCGTCGCGTCGCCGACGACGTAGTCGCCGCGGATCATGAGCGCCAAGTCCGGGCCGACGAAGGGCACGGCGGCGAACAGGTTGACGATGACCTGGGCGCCCCAGTAGGACATCTGGCCCCAGGGCAGCAGATAGCCCATGAAGGCCTCGGCCATCAGGCACAGGAAGATCGCGCAGCCGAAGATCCAGACCAGCTCACGCGGCTTGCGGTAGCTGCCGTAGATCAGGCCGCGGAACATGTGCAGGTAGACGACGACGAAGAAGGCCGAGGCGCCGGTGCTGTGCATGTAGCGGATCAGCCAGCCCCAGGGCACATCGCGCATGATGTACTCGACCGACGCAAAGGCGAGGCCCGCGTCCGGCTTGTAGTGCATCACCAGGAAGATGCCGGTGACGATCTGGATCACCAGCACCAGCAGCGCCAGCGAGCCGAAGATGTACCACCAGTTGAAGTTCTTCGGCGCGTAGTACTCCGACATGTGGACCTTGTAGGCGTCGAACGCGGTCGGGAACCGGTTCTCCAGCCAGGTCATGGTCTTCACGCCTGCCGAGGCGCCTGCGGGCGCTTCCTTGAATTCAGCCATGTGTCGTCCCGTTTTTTCTCGTTAGGCCTTCTTGTCTTCGCCAATCAACAGCTTGGCGTCGGACAGATACACGTGGGGCGGCACCTCGAGGTTGTCGGGCGCGGGCTTGTTCTTGAAGACGCGGCCGGCCATGTCGAAGGTGGAGCCGTGGCAGGGGCACAGGAAGCCGCCCGCCCAGTCGTCCGGCAGCGAAGGCTGAGCACCCGCTGCGAACTTGTCGCTAGGCGAGCAGCCCAGGTGCGAGCAGATGCCCACGGCAACGAAGTACTCGGGCTTGATCGAGCGGTAGCCGTTCTTGGCATAGTCCGGCGTCGGATAGGCCTTGCGATCAGAGTTCGGATCAGCCAGCTGGGCGTCGTTCTTCTTCAGGGCTTCAAGCTGCTCTGGCGTGCGACGCACGATCCAGACCGGCTTGCCGCGCCACTCGACGGTGAGCTTCTCGCCGGGCTTGATGCCGGAGATGTCGACCTCGACCGGCGCGCCGGCCGCCTTGGCTCGCTCGCTCGGTGCAAAGGTGCTGACGAAGGGCACGGCAGTCGCGACGCCGCCCACGGCGCCGGCACAACCGGTTGCAATCAACCAGGTGCGTTTGCCTTGGTCCACTTGCTGGTCACTCATGAGGGTCCTCTAAGGAGACTTCTGATCAGGGGCAGCCCGGGATTCTAGCGGACGCTTCTCGGGCCCCTGACCGGCCCGCCTTGGCGAAAGAACGCAGGTTTACCCGGCTTCTGACCCGGCCGACTTGGCGTCAACAATGGCGCCCGCTTTCTACGACACCTTCAGCTGGAGCCAATGCATGAGTTTCTTTTCCGAATTCCGTGAGTTCGCCGTCAAAGGCAACGTGATCGACCTGGCGGTCGGCGTCATCATCGGCGGCGCCTTCGGCAAGATCGTCGACTCCCTGGTCGGAGACGTCATCATGCCGATCGTCAGCAAGATCTTCGGTGGCCTGGACTTCAGCAACTACTTCATCCCGCTGGCCGGCCAGGCTGCCACGACGCTGGCCGACGCGAAGAAGGAAGGCGCCGTGCTGGCTTACGGCAGCTTCATCACCGTCTCGCTGAACTTCATCATCCTGGCCTTCGTCATCTTCCTGATGATCAAGCAGATCAACCGCATGAAGCGCGAACCCGAGGCGGCAGCAGCGCCGGCCGAGCCCGCAGCCACGCCGGAAGACATCCAGTTGCTGCGCGAGATCCGCGATTCACTGAAGCGCTAGTCTCTTTTCCGCCCGCACGCCCGGTAAGTAATGGTTACCGGGCTTTTTTATGCCACGAATTTGGCGACTTGCTGAAAACCCCAGCTTGTTGCAGGCGTGATACTTTCGGCGCACCTGTGCCTATATGTGATGACCGCGCCCGAGATTCGCCTCAATCCGCACCTTGAAGCCTCGCTGACCCGCATCCGCCTTGCGGGTGAGCAGGCGGCCGAGCGCTGCGCGGAAGGTTTGGGGCTGTCAGCACTGTCGGCCGGGCAGGTCAAGAAGCGCGACGCGCTGCTCGCGGCGCAGTTCGTGTTTCGCCAGCAGCAGGGCATCTTTTCGCAGCGGTTCGTGCAAAGCCTGCGCAAGCAGGTCACGGCCGAGCAGTCAGACGCCAAGCCGGCCGCAGCGCCTGCGGCCAAGAAGGACTGGGGCGAGCTCTCGCTGATGGACGACGACCAGGTCAACAACCTCGTCGCCGCCGATCGCATCGGCCTGGCCATCGGCCACCACAGCGAGTGGGAGTTGCGCGAGGTCGAGTCCTATGTCGCCGGCATCCAGGTCGGCGGGCGCAACCCGCTGCGGCCCGAACTCGTCGGCCAGGCCTTGTTGGACGCAGTCCAGTCCATCACCGACGACGCCGTGACGCGCCAGACGCTGACCGACGAACTGACGCGCGCTCTGGCCCAGGAGATGCGCGGCTGCTATGCCGACATCGCCGAGCTGCTGCGCTCGCGCGGCCTGCGCCCCCAGGACCTGCGTGTGCGCGCGACGCCGGACGCCGCCGCCTCGCGCCATGGCGGCTTGGGCGGGCACAGCCAGCAGGGCGAGCTGGACTCCGGCCATGGCGGCATGTCGACCCGCAACGGCGGCTATGGCGGATCGGGCCATGGCGCCCTGGGTCAGGCGGGAGGCCGTGGCGGCTTTGCTGGCGGCAGTACTACCAGCTTCGGCGGCCGGGGTGACGGCGGCGGTGGCGGCGGCGGCGGTGGCGGCGGTGGCATCGGCCGCGTGGACCCGCAGATGATGGACTTGCTGCGCCGACTCGCGCACGCGCCTGCTGCCTACGACAGCCATGACAGCGGCCATTCCAGCCGCATGGGGCTGGACACGCTCTCCGGCGAGGCCAGCGCCTGGGGCCAGGCCCCGCTGCCCACCAACCTGATCCATCAGCACCGCGACGAGTTGCGCCAGGCCTCCACGGGCCGGCTGGACCACATGGTCATCGACGTCGTCAGCAGCCTGTTCGACCAGATCTTGTCCGACCCCAAGGTACCGCCGCAGATGGCGCGCCTGCTGGCGCGGCTGCAGTTGCCTGTGCTGCGCGCGGCGCTTGGCGACGAAACCTTCTTCTCCTCGCGCCGTCACCCGGTGCGCCAGTTCGTCAACCGCCTGGCGTCGCTGGCCTGCGCCTTCGACGACTTCAGCGACGACCCGGGCCGCTCCTTCCTGGCGCATGTGCGCGACCTGGTACAGGACGTGGCCCAGGGCGACTTCGACCGCATGGACGTGTACACGGCCAAGCTGGACGCGCTCGAAGCCTTCATCGCCGAGGAGACCCGCAACACACTGAAGGCTTCAGGCGACGCCGCCGCCGTCGTCGAGCGTCGGGAGACCGACCTGCGTCTGCAGCAGCGCTACGCCTTGCAGCTGCAGCAGCTGTTGGCCAAGGTGCCGATGCAGGAGTTCCTGCGCAGCTTCCTGGCCGGCGTGTGGAGCCAGGCCATCGTGCTGGCCTCGCGCGAAGGCGCGCCGGAGCGCGCGCTGCGCCTGCGCACGCTGGGCCGCAGCCTGGTGATGAGCGTGCAGCCCAAGGCCGGCACGTCCGCGCGCGCCGACTTCCTGCGCGAGCTGCCCAACCTGATGCGCACCCTCAACGAGGGGCTGGACCTGATCCGCTGGCCCGACGGTCCGCGCAAGGACTTCTTCGGCGCACTGCTGCCGGCGCATGCCGAGTCGCTGAAGGGCCAGGCACCGAGCGCGCTGGACACCAACCTGCTCGTCAAGCAGCTCGACCAGATCTTCGGCGCCGAGCCGCCGGCCGAGGCCGACCTCGCCAAACCCATCGCCGGCGAGAGCCTGCCAGCCGACCTGGACGCCAGCCAGCGCCTGACGCCGGCCGAGGCCAAGAGCCTGGGCCTGGTCGAGGAATCGGGCGTCGACTGGAACGGCGAACTGGACCTGGACCTGTCCGGCAACGACGCGGCGGCCGCAGCCGCACCGCTGCAGGCCGTGGACATCTCCATCGATGGCCTGCCCGCCTCCGACAGCGCGGCAGAGCCCAGCAGCGGCGCGCTGTTGATGGACAACATGCAGCTCGGCTTTGCCTACCAGATGCACACCGGCACCGAGTGGCAGAAGGTGCGGCTGGCCCACATCAGCGCGGGCCGCAGCTTCTTCATCTTCACGCACGGCAACCGCCAGCAGGAGACGGTCACGATGACGGCTCGCATGCTGAAGAAGCTCTGTGAGGCCGATCGCATGCGCGCCTACGAGCAGGCCTATCTGCTGGAGCGCGCCACGGCCCGCGCACGCGCCCAACTCGCTGCGCTGTCTCCGCCGCGCTGAGTTCCTGGAGTCTGTGCGGCGGCGGGCGCAGCCCGCGCCCTGCCCTTCAGGTTGAGCCCGGCGAGAACGCATGCGGCGTTGCTCGTCGTTGCGGGCATGGGCCCGCGGCCTCCTCACGCCTTGCCTGCGCCCTCGCCAGACTCAACGCGAGCCACGCCCGCCGCCGCACAGACTCCTGGCCATCGCGACGGCCGCCGCCAGGCTGGCCGGATCGGCGATGCCGCGGCCGGCGATGTCGAAGGCGGTGCCGTGGTCGGGGCTGGTGCGCACAAAGGGCAGGCCCAGCGTGACGTTCACGCCCTGCTCCACGCCCAGGTACTTCACCGGGATCAGCCCATGGTCGTGCGTCATCGCAACGACCACGTCGAACTCGCCACGCCGGGCACGCATGAAGACGGTGTCGGGCGCGTAGGGGCCGGTGGCATCCCAGCCTTCGGCGCGGGCATCAGCGATGGCCGGTGCGATGTGGTGAATCTCTTCATCGCCGAACAGCCCCCCCTCCCCCGCGTGCGGGTTGAGCCCGGCCACGGCGATGCGCGGCGCCGGCAGCCCCATGCGCTTGAGCGCTGCGCCTGTGATGCGCAGCGTCTCCAGCACGCTGCTTCGCGTCACGCGGGCGATGGCGTCGCGCAGTGAACAGTGGATGGTGACCAGCACCGTGCGCAGTTCCTCGTTGGCCAGCATCATGCGCACCGGCACGCCCCCCGCCAGCGCCTGCAGCATCTCTGTGTGGCCCGGGTAGGGCGAACCGGCCGCGTGCAGGGCCTCCTTGTGGATAGGCGCCGTGATCAGGGCAGCGGCCTCACCCGCCTGGATCAGCCCGACCGCCGCCGCTATGCACGAGGCGGCTGCCGCGCCAGCGCGGGCGTCGACCCGGCCCATCGGAGCATCAGCCAAGCCGGCCGGCAGCCCCTCGGGTTGCCAGACCGGCAGACAGCGCGGCGGCACGCGCCCCAACTCGTCGGGTGATTGCAAATGCGCCACGGCCAGCCCGCCGCCCGTGGCCGCAACGGCGCGCCGCAGCACGCCTACATCGCCGACGACGACCGCATCGCGCGGCGCCTCGGCACGCCACAAGCTGGCGATGATCTCGGGGCCGATGCCGCAGGCGTCGCCCATGCTGATGAGGTGAGGTCGGGCGGTGGTCATGCAGCATTCTTTCATCACGCCCCAAGCGGCGCTGGCAGACTGCGCCACCATGAACGACAAGCACCTCTATCCCATCGGCACGCCCGGTCAGCCCTGGGGCGCAGCAGAAATCACGGCCTGGCGCGCCTGCGTCGTCAAGCAGCGCAGCTACACAGCGGACGTGCGGAACGCCATCGAGCCGCTGCGCCAGCATTTCGACGTCAGCGAGTACGGCGCGCTGAACTACGACGGCGAGCACTTTCCGCTGCTCGCGGTACGCAGCCGCAGCTGGCGCGAGGATCTACCCACACTGGTCGTCACCGGCGGCGTGCACGGCTACGAAACCAGCGGGGTGCTCGGCGCGCTGCAGTTCGTGCGCGAGCACGGGCTGGAGACTGCTGGCCGCGCCAACCTGCTCGTCGTGCCTTGCGTGAGCCCCTGGGCCTGGGAGCGCGTCCAGCGCTGGAACCACGACGCGCTGGACCCCAACCGCAACTTCCGCGCGGACAGCCCGGTCGTCGAATCGACGGCGCTGGTGGCGCTGCTCGCGCCGCTGCGCGGCCGCGTGCTGATGCACATCGACCTGCACGAGACGACGGACACCGACGAGTCGGAGTTCCGCCCCGCGCTGGCCGCGCGCGACGGCGAGGCCTTCGTGCCCGACGTGGTGCCCGACGGCTTCTACCTGGTGGACGATGCCGACCACCCGCAACCCGACTTCCAAAGTGCCGTCATCAAGGCCGTCGCCCAGGTCACGCACATCGCGCCGGCAGACGCCAACGGTCACATCATTGGCTGCCCGCCGCAGTCAGCTGGCGTCATCAGCTTCGCCGTGGCGAAGAAGGGCTTGTGCGCCGCCATCACGGCCGCGCGCTTCAGCACGACGACCGAGGTCTACCCCGACAGCCCGAGCACGACGCCACAGGAATGCATCGCCGCCCAGGTGACCGCCGTGCGTGCGGCCATCGCCTACGCGCTGGCCCACTAAGCCGGATTCGGCACGTCGATGAAGCGATAGTCCAGGCCCAGCTCGGCCGCCACGCGCTCGCCGACGCCCTGCACGCCGTAGCGCTCAGTGGCGTGATGGCCCGCCGCGATGAAGGCGACACCGGTTTCGCGGGCGTAGTGGGCCTGGGGCTCGGAGATCTCACCCGTCACGAACACGTCGGCACCGGCAGCTATTGCCCCCTCGAAATAGCCCTGGGCGCCACCCGAGCACCAGGCGACGCGGCGCAGGGGGCGGCCGTCACCGGCAACGGTGGTCACCTCACGACCGCTCAGCTCGCGCAATTGCGTTGCCACGGCATCCAGCGTGCTGGGCGGGATGGTGGCCACGAAACCCAGATCCTGGTCGCCAAAGCGCGCCTCCGCCACCCAGCCCAGGCGCTTGCCGAGCTGAGCGTTGTTGCCCAGTTCGGGATGGGCGTCCAGCGGCAGGTGGTAGGCGAACAGGTTGATGTCGTGCTGGATCAGCCGCGCCAGGCGCTGCTTCATCCAGCCCGTCACGCGGCCGTCCTGGCCCCGCCAGAAAAGGCCGTGATGCACGAGGATGGCGTCGGCCTTTGCCTCGATGGCGGCGTCGATCAGCGCCAGGCTGGCAGTGACCCCGCAGACCAGCCGGTTCACCTGGGCGCGGCCCTCGACCTGCAGACCGTTCGGCCCATAATCTTTGAACCGTGCGGGCTCCAGCCATTGGTTGAGCTGGCGTTCCAGCGCGGCGCGATCGGTCATGGGCTTGTGAGGTGATGGGGTGTTGAAGCGGCTCTGGCTGATTTTCGCGCAGGCAGTCACGGTGGTGCTGGCCGCCATCTTCGTCGTCTCGACGCTGAAACCCCAGTGGCTGCAGCAGGCCCGCGGGCCAGCAGCGACCGTCGCCCAGACCGCACGCCAGATCGCCCTGCCCCCGGCACCGGCCGCGTCGGTCGTGCGTGCGGGCTTCGCCCAGGCCGCGAGGGCCGCGGCGCCGGCCATCGTCAGCATCACGGCCCGCAAGGCGCCGCAGTCGGCGCGGTCGCAGGACCAGACCTTCGGCCTGCCTGGCTTTCCCTTTGGCCCGCGCCCGCCACGCGGGAACCCACAGCTGGGCCTGGGCTCGGGCGTCATCATCGCGGCCGACGGCGTGCTGCTGACGAACAACCATGTCGTCGAGGGTGCGTCCGACATCGAGGTCCAGCTCAGCGACGGCCGTCAGGTCCGGGCGAAGCTGCTGGGCACCGACCCCGAGACCGACATCGCGGTGCTGAAGATCGAGCTGCCCGACCTGCCCGTTGTCGCGCTGGGCGACGCCACCACCCTGCAGGTGGGCGACGTGGTGCTGGCCATCGGCAACCCGTTCAACGTCGGCCAGACGGTCACGTCGGGCATCGTTTCGGCGCTGGGTCGCAACCAGTTGGGCATCAACGCCTTCGAGAACTTCATCCAGACGGATGCGGCCATCAACCCCGGCAATTCGGGCGGCGCGCTCGTGGACGCCGAAGGACGACTGGTGGGCATCAACACGGCCATCTTCTCGCGCAGCGGCGGCTCCCTGGGCATAGGCTTCGCTATTCCCGTAGACGTGGCCCGCCAGGTGGCCACGGCCATCCTGCAGGACGGCGCCGTCACGCGCGGCTATATCGGCGTGCTTCCACGCGAGCTGACGCCCGAACTGGCCGAGGTGCTGAAGGTGGGCTCTGCCCGTGGCGTGCTGATCGGCGGTGTCGTCGACGACGCGCCGGCCGCCAGGGCTGGCATCAAGCCGGGCGACGTGCTGACCCGCGTTGGCGAGCACCCGGTGTCCACGCCGGCCGAGTTGCTGGCCAGCGTCGCGGCGCTCAAGCCGCGCAGTCAGGTCGAGGTGGGCGTGCAGCGCGGCGGCAAGGCCATGAGCTTCCCGCTCACCGTGGCCCAGCGGCCCAAGCCACCACGGCCCAGGTCTCAGCCCGCGTCCGAAGAGGACTGATCGGCGCTGTCGTCAGGCGCCTTGCTGTACTTGACGAAGTAGGTGGCCGCGAACAGGCCCACCTCGTAGAGCAGGCACATCGGAATGGCCAGCGCCAGCTGCGAAACGACGTCGGGCGGCGTGATGACGGCCGCGATGATGAAGGCGACGACGATGAAATAGCCGCGCCATTCACGCAGCTTCTCGACACTCACGATGCCCATGCGCGCCAGCACGACGACGACGACAGGCACCTCGAAGGCCGCCCCGAAGGCGATGAACATGTTCATGACAAAGCCCAGATAGGCCTCGATATCCGGCGCTGCCGTGATGCTCTTGGGCGCAAAGCTCTGGATGAACTTGAAGACCTGGCCGAAGACGAAGAAATAGCAGAACGCCACACCGGAGAAGAACAGCAGCGTGCTGGACACCACCAGCGGCATCACCAGGCGCTTCTCGTGCGAGTACAGGCCCGGCGCGACGAAGGCCCAGGCCTGGTAGAGCACGATGGGCAGGGCCAGCATGAAGCCGGCCAGCATGGTGATCTTGATCGGCACGAAGAAGGGCGCGATGACGTTGGTCGCGATCATCTTGGTGCCTTCGGGCAGGTTGGCCACCAGCGGCGCGGCCAGCCAGTCATAGAGCTGGCTGGGGCCGGGAAACAGGCACAGCGCGCCGAAGCACACGGCGATGGCGATGACGGCGCGCAGCAGCCGGTCGCGCAACTCCATCAGGTGGGCGACAAAGGGCTGCTCGGTGCCGGCCAGTTCGTCGTGGTCGGGCTTCTGAAAGGAACTCATCAACGGATACCTGGGGGGCGAAAACGTGCGACCCGGGCGGCTCCGGACTGGGTGTGGCGCTTCACGCCGGCCTTCTGCTTGAACCACAGCGGCGTTGAACCGCGCTTGAGGCGCCAGTTCTTCTTCGGGTGGCGGTATTCGGGCGGCGGCGGAGCGATGCTGTGATGCTCATAGCTGCCGTCGCTGGTCACGTCACTCCAGGTCTGGTTCAGCGCGCTGGTGGCGCTGTCCACTTCCTGCCGCACGCTCTGTTCGACGTCACTCACCGCCGTCTGGAACTGGGTCTTCATCTTCTGAAGCTCTTCCAGCTCGATGGAGCGGTTGACCTCGGCCTTCACGTCGGCCACATAACGCTGCGCCTTGCCCAGCAGCGCGCCCACCGTGCGGGCGACGCGCGGCAGCTTCTCTGGGCCGATGACGATCAGCGCGACCGCGCCGATCAACGCAATCTTGTCAAAGCCGAAATCAAGCACTCGTCAGGCTCAGGACTTGGTCTTGGCGTCGACGTCGACGGTGTTGGGGTCGTTCACCTTGTTGGCGGTGACCTGCTGAGGCGGGGCGGCCGGGTCGGTGGCGCCGCCATCCTTCACGCCGTCCTTGAAACCCTTGACTGCGGCGCCGAGATCGGAACCGACATTGCGCAGCTTCTTCGTACCGAAGATGGCGATGACGACGACGAGGACGATCAGCCAGTGCCAAATACTGAATGAACACATGATGCTTGCTCCTTGTGGACTGGCTCAAATTCTAGGTGAGGGCTACCCCTAGCCCTTCAACCAGGGTCTAGGGCCGCCCATCACATGCAAATGAAGGTGGTGCACCTCCTGGCCGCCATCCTGCCCTGTATTGATGACATGACGGAAACCATTGGTGACGCCCAGCTCCTTCATGAGCCGCGGGCCAAGGGCCGCCATGCGGCCCAGCAGCTGGCTGTCAGCCTCCGTCACGTCGACCATTGAGACGATATGACGCTTGGGGATGACCAGAATGTGGACGGGCGCCCAAGGGTGGATATCGTGGAAGGCCAGGACCTCTTCGTCCTCGTAGACCTTCCTGCTCGGGATCTGGCCGGCGACGATTTTGCAGAAGATGCAGTTGGGGTCGTGTGACATGGTCGATCTCCATCAAACGGGCATGGGCCGGCCGTCGTTCCAGTTCAGGAAGCCACGCACCAGGCGGTAGACAAGCCAGCACCAGTTCAGGGCCAGGATGGCAAAGCCCACACCGATCCAGACGGTGACGACGCCCAACACCGCCCAGACAAGACTCCACCAGAAGCTGCGCATCTGCCAGCGGAAGTGGCTGCCGTAGAGGGTGCCGGTCGTGTCGGTGTACTTGACGTGGTTGATGATCACCGCGATGAATGCCGGCAACCCCGTGAACATGCCAACGCCATAGAGCAGGTAGAGCACCAGCGTGAGCTGGCGCAGACTCTGCAGTCGCTGCGCCTCGGGCGCCATCGTGTGGAAACCAGCTTCCTGCATGGAGATTCCCTCAACTCTTGGGGCGGGCGGCGAACTCGGCCAGCCCTGACAGGCCTTCGCGGCGAGCCAGTTCGGCCAGCACATCTTCCGGCTTGAGACCGAAGTGGGCGAGCGCCACCATGCTGTGGAACCACAGGTCGGCGACCTCGTACACCACCTTCTGCGGGTCGCCATCCTTTGCCGCCATGACGGTCTCGGTGGCTTCCTCGCCGACCTTCTTCAGGATGCTGTCCAGCCCCTTGTCGAAGAGCTTGGCGACGTAACTCGTCGAGGGATCAGCCCCCTTGCGGGACTCGATGACCGCACCGACGCGGCGGAGGATGTCGTCACTCATAGATCTTGGCCGGGTCTTTCAACACCGGCTCGGTGGTGCTCCAGACGCCGCTCTCCAGCTTCTGGAAGAAGCAGCTGTGGCGGCCGGTGTGGCAGGCGATGCCAGGCTCGTGGCCGAGCTGCGTGATGGTCAACAGCACGACGTCGTTGTCGCAGTCCATGCGGATGGCGTGCACCTGCTGGAAGTGGCCGCTCTCCTCGCCCTTGTGCCAGAGCTTGCTGCGCGAACGACTCCAGTACACGGCCTGGCCGCGCTCGGCCGTCAGCGCCAACGCCTCGCGGTTCATCCACGCGAACATCAGCACGTCGCCCGTGCCCTGCTCCTGGGCGATGACGGGCACCAGGCCCTTGTCATCCCACTTCACTTCGTCAAGCCAGTTCATGCTTTCAGTCTATGTGAGTGGGGCCGACGTGTTGCCGCTCCTGCGCGAACCAGTTCAACACGGGGATGGTGCCGGGCAGCACCGGCCTGACCTGCACCGGCAGGCTGGCCCAGGCCATCTGCTGGCCTTCCAGCATCTGGAACTCGCCGCTCCAGTCGAACACCTTGCAGAAGTTCAGCCGCACCCGGGCATGGGGATAGTCCATGACCAGAACCTGCCACGGGTGGGCGGCGCCGATGGCAATGCCCAGTTCCTCGTGCAGTTCGCGCGCCAAGGCCTGCTCGATGCTCTCGCCGGCCTCGACCTTGCCGCCCGGGAACTCCCAGTAGCCGGCGTAGACCTTGCCCTCGGGGCGCGAGGTGAGCAGGAACTGGCCGTCCGGGGCGACCAGGACGCCGACCGCAACCTCGGTGATCTCACGTTCCTCGCTCATGGCTGCTGACCCGCCAGATCCCGTGCGAATTGGTAGGCCACGCGGCCCGAGCGCGAGCCGCGCTCCAGCGCCCACACCAGCGACGGCTGGCGCGCCGCCTCGATGGCCGCTTCGCTCAGCCCAAAGTGCCGCAGCCACTGCGCCACGATGGCCAGGTACTCGTTCTGACTGAAGGGGTAGAAGCTGATCCACAGGCCAAAGCGCTCGGAGAGCGAAATCTTTTCCTCGACCGCCTCGCCGGGGTGGATCTCGCCGGTCTCGGCATGCCGGCCGGCGAGGTTATCGACCATCTTCTCGGGCAGCAGGTGGCGGCGGTTGCTGGTGGCGTAGATCAGAACGTTGTCGCCGGCTGCAGCGACGGAGCCGTCGAGCACGCTCTTCAGCGCTTTGTAGCTGGCCTCGCCTTCGTCAAAGCTGAGGTCATCGCAGAAAACCACGAAGCGCTCTGGCCGGTCGGCAACCTGCTCGACGAGGTCCGGCAGGTCGACGAGGTCGGCCTTGTCCACCTCGATGAGGCGCAGGCCCTGGGCCGAAAACTCGTTCAGCACGGCCTTGATGAGGGAACTCTTGCCGGTGCCCTTGGCGCCCGTCAGCAGCACGTTGTTGGCCGGACGGCCGGCGACGAACTGGGCGGTGTTGCGCAGCAGCTTCTCCTTTTGCGGCTCCACTTCCTTCAGGTCGGACAGTGCGATGCGGCTGACGGCGCGCACCGGCTCCAGCACCAGCGCGCCGTGGCGGCGACGGGCGCGGAAGGCGGTGGACGCGGCCCAGTCGGGCGGCGTGGCGGCGTGGGGCAGGACCGCTTCGAGGCGGGTCAGCAGACCCTCGGCGCGATCGAGAAAGGATTCCAGTGCGGCAGACATCGGCGAAGTTTAGGCGGCGCGGGTTTCATCCAAGGGTCACGACCCCTGGTTCCAAAGGCACGTCACCAGGCCGCAGCGCGTCAACAGCAGGACACCCCAGCGGCCGACGATGCCTGCATTCCAAACGCCTCCGAGGTCCACCATGCGCTCCACCCTGCTCGCCGCCGCCCTTGCGCTCGCCGCCCTGTCGCACGCCCAAGCCGCCACGCTGCCCGGCGACGGCAGCTGGGCGGGCTTCAATGTCGACGCCAACCTGGCCCCTTACAGCTTCGGCTGGCAGGACGATGACGGCAAGCCGCTGAGCTTCGAGGTAACCATCGCCGCCGGCCAGGTCGGCACGCTGACCGTCGTGGACACCGGCTTCTCGGGTGACCGCTTCAACGTCTACGACGGCGCAGCGCTGCTGGGCAGCACGGGCGCGGCCGTCAACGGCGACGCCGCCGGCGACATCACCTTCGACCCCGACGCAGCGCTGGCCAACAGCGACTTCAGCCGTGGCTCGTTCACGCTGGGTGCCGGCACGCACTTCATCACCGGCGTGCTGTTCGCGTCGACGGCACACCCCGACTACGGCCCGCTGAACGCCACGATCGGCAGCGTCCGACTGAGCGTCAGCCCCGTGCCCGAGCCCGCCACCTACGCCACCCTGCTGATCGGCCTGGGCCTGCTGCTGGGCGCGCTGCGCCGCCGCAACGTCTGACCCCAAGGAGACCTCCATGCGCTTCAAGCTCCTGCCCCTTGCCGCCGCGCTGATCGCCGCTGCAGCCCAGATCCCGGCTCAGGCCGCCACGCCGGTCACCGTGAAGATCGTCGCCTTCAACGACTACCACGGCAACCTCGAATCCCCTGGCACCTTCGGCCAGAACAGCGGCGTGCCCACGGCCCAGCGCCCAGCCGTCGGTGGTGCCGAGTACATCGCCGCCCATATCGCCCGCATGCGGGCGGCCAACCCCAACACCATCGTCGTCGGCGGCGGCGACCTGATCGGCGCCACGCCGCTGGTGTCGGCCCTGTTCTTCGACGAACCCGCTGTCGAGACGCTGAACCAGATCGGCCTGGACTTCTCCGCCGTGGGCAACCACGAGTTCGACAAGGGCAAGGACGAACTGCGCCGCCTGCAGAACGGCGGCTGCAAGTTCACCAACAGCGCGCCCGACGCCAACAGCTGCCGCGGCTTCGGCTCGTCGGCCCCAGGCACCTTCGACGGCGCGCGGTTCAAGTGGCTGTCGGCCAACGTCGTCGAGACGGCCACCGGCCGCACGCTGCTGGCCCCCTACGGCATCAAGAGCTTCGGCAACACCAAGGTCGCCTTTGTCGGCATGACCTTCAAGGGCACGCCCGGCGTCGTCACGCCGACCGGCGTTGCCGGCCTGCAGTTCAACGACGAGGCGGACACCGTCAACGCCCTCGTGCCGCGGCTGCGCGCCCAGGGCATCGAGGCCATCGTCGTGCTGCTGCACCAGGGCGGCTTCCAGAACCCCGCCACGGCGGGCACGTTGAACAACAGCGACATCAACGGCTGCCTGAACGACCTGCGCGCCAGCGGCACGAATGCGCCCAGCGACATCGCCAAGGTCGTCTCGCGGCTGGACAACGCCGTCGACCTCGTCATCAGCGCCCACACCCACGCCGCCTACAACTGCTCGCGCAACACCACCGACAACGGCGGCGCCGTGCGCACGGCCGGCCTGCCCAACAAGGCTGGCCGCATGGTGCCGGTGACCAGCGCCAGCGCCTTCGGCCGCGTGCTGACCGAGGTGGACCTGCAGATCGACCCGGTGACCCGCCACGTCGTCGACGTCAGCCCGAAGAACATGCTCGTCGCGCGCAACAACCCGCTCAACGCCAACGACCCGGCCATTGCCGCGATCAACGACTGGATCACGGCCAACCCGCAGGTCAAAAACACCGTCGCCGCCTACAAGAGCGCCGTCTCGCCGCTGGCCAGCCAGGTCATTGCCGCCATCACCGCCGACATGAGCAACGGCGCCAACGGTGCCGGCGAGATGCAGGCCGGCGACCTGATCGCCGACGCCCAGCTGCAGGCCACCCAGCCGCCCAGCCTGGGCGGTGCCGTCATGGCCTTCATGAACGCCGGCGGCGTGCGCAACCCCGGCTTCGTCAAGCCGGCTGCTGCAAGCTTCCCCTACAACCTGACCTATGGCGACGCCTTCACAGTCCAGCCCTTCGGCAACAGCCTGGTCACGATGACGCTGACCGCCCAGCAGCTTAAGGACGCCTTGGAGCAGCAGTTCAGCGGCTGCATGGGCCAGACGGCCAACCGCATCATGCAGGTCTCCAACGGCCTGAAGTACAGCTGGAAGAGCAGCGCCGCGCCTTGCAGCAAGATCGTCGACGTGGCCTTCACGCCGACCGACGTGACCGCCTACCCGCCGATCATCACTGGCCCGACTGACAACATCGTCATCGCCGGCGTGGTGCAGAACCCGACCAAGACCTACCGCGTGACGGTCAACAACTTCATGGCCACCGGGGGCGACGGCTTCGGCGTGCTGGTGGGCGGCACCAGCCAGCTGGGCGGCGCCCAGGACATTGACGCGCTGATCGCCTATCTCGCCGGCTTCAAGGCGCCGGCGGCGCCCTACAACCCGGCCAACCCGGTGCTGGCCAAGCCGCGCATCACCGCCACGCCGTGACCTTCAAGCGCCATGGGCTGGCACTGGCTGCGCTGCTGGCACTGGCCGGGCCGGCACTGGCGCAGGTCCGGATCGAGCAACTGCGGGCCTTGAATGGCGTCGGGCCGGCCCCGGCCAGCGAGATGGAGCGCCAGGCCAGACTGGACGAGGCGCGCGCGGCCTTGTCGCGCGGCGAGGCCGACGCGGCTGTCGTGCCGCTGGACACTGCAGCGGCGATGAGCCATGCGGCGGATACCGAGCTGCTGCAACTGCAGTCCTTGCTGCAACGCGGCCGCGTGCGCCAGGCCCTGGCCTTCGCAGCCCACACCGCTGCGGCCCACCGCGATACGCCCGAGGCGCGCGCGCTGCACTTCTGGCTGCTGGCCTTGTCCGGCCAGTCGGCGCACGCGGCGGCGCAGCTGGCGGCCTCGCCGCTGGTGGACTCCGCCGTCACCGCCGCCCTGCCCGCCCTGGACCAGCCCGCGCCGCTGGGCGCCGGCCTGCCCGGCCCATGGCCACATGGCACTGACCTGCCGGCCGCGAGCCGCCCCATCGCGACCGGCCTGCTGCTGGACGGCGGCGCGCTGGCCCTCGTGCCCGCAGGCGCCGTGCGGGGCGTCGGCACCCTCTGGCTGCGCAACGGCCTGGGCCGCGCCAGCCGGGCCAGCCCTGCGGTGACCGACTCCGCGCTCGCCGCAGCCGGCCTGGCGCTGCTGCAGGTTGAACCAGCATTGGCTGTAGCCACGCCGCTGCAGCGCGCACCGCGCCCCGCCTTCGCCGGCAGCCCGGCCCTGCGCGTTGCCACACTGCGCATCGACAGCGCCGCCCCCGCCTGGCCACTGCTGCAAGCCGGATTTCTTGGCCGCATGGACAGCGCAGGCCGCCAAGGCCTGGGCTGGTCCAGCGGCGCCACGGTGGGCGGCGGGCCGGTGTTCGATGGGGCGGGGCGCCTCGTCGGCCTGGCATTGGCGGGCGCGGACGGCCAGGAGCGGCTGCTGCCTGCCGCGTTGCTGGCCCCGCTGGCAGCCCTGCCGGTCGCCACCGAGGCCCGCCCGCGCACGCCCGACGAGGTGTTCGAGGCCGCCCTGCCCTGGGTGGCCCAGGTGCTCAGCTCGCCAGCACCCTGAGCGAGGCGTCGAGCTGCTCCGTCGGCGGCCGCTTGAAGCCCGAGCGGGCATAGCGCTGCAGCCGGCCGATGATGAAGCTGACCCACACCGAGGCCTGCGCGTTGGCCTGCACGGTGGGCGTGAGCGAGCCTTGCGCCTCGGCGGCCGTGCGCAGCACCTGGCGCAGCGACGATTCGATGCGGTCGAAGAACTGGTTGACGCGGGCCGTCAGCCGCTCGTTCTCGTAGACCAGCGCATCGCCCACCATGACGCGGGCCATGCCGGGGTTCTTCTCGCCGAACTGCAGGATGAGGCTGGCGATGCGCGCCGCAGCGCCCGGCGGCGGCAGCGGGTGGGGGCCCTCGACGACTTGACGGACCAGGCCGAAGACGCTGCTCTCGATGAAGTCGATGAGCGCCTCGAACATCTGCGCCTTGCTGGCGAAGTGGCGGTACAGCGCGGCCTCGCTGACGTCTAGCCTGGCGGCCAGCGCGGCCGTCGTGATGCGGTCGGCGCCCGGCTGCTCCAGCATGCCGGCCAGCACCTGCAGGATCTGCGTGCGGCGCTCGCCCGGCTTGGGGCGCTTCTTGGGGGTGGTGGGAGCGGCGGCGGGCTGGTCAGCGTCCATGCCGCAGATGCTAATCGCGCAACCAGCCCAGGCGGCGGGCCTCGTAGATCGCTTCCACCTTGGAACGAACGTGCAACTTGCGGTAGACCCGCTTCACATAGGTCATCACCGTGTGCGGCGAGACCTGCATGAACTGCGCGATCTCGTCGAAGGTGAAGCCCTTGGCCGCCAGGTGCAGCACGCGGGACTCCTGCTCGGACAGGGCAACCACCTCCTCGTCGGCCATCGTCGCGGCCATGGCCTCGGGCGACGGGCCGGTCGCGCCTTGCGCGCCGGGCGCCAGGCGCACCAGCAGGCGGCGGGCAATGATGGGGCTGATGGGGCTGCCGCCGGCACGCAGGCTGCGCAGCTGGCCGGGCAGGTCCAGCGCCAGGCTGTCCTTGAGCAGGTAGCCAGTCGCGCCGGCCTCGATGCTGGCCACCACATGCTGCTCGTCGCCGAACACCGAGATGACCATCACCTCGCACTGCGGGCGCGTCTGCGCCGCGTGGCGGATCAGCTCGATGCCGCTGCCGCCGGGCAGGTCCAGGTCGACGAGCAGGACGTCGGGCTGGAGCTGGTCGAACATGCGCCGGCCCTGCGGCAGGTCGGGCGCAATGCCCAGCAGTTCGATGTCGGGCACACTGCCCAGTGCATGAGTGAAGGCCTCCCGGAACCGGGCCTGGTCTTCGACGATAAGGACCGAGAACGGGGTCATTGACTCTTGTGATTCTTCAAAGGCGCGAAGGCGACATTGTCGCGGTCAGGATACATCTTCGCCGTCCGCGACGTCCTTCAGAAGTGGGGGGCGCGGGCCAGCGCAGCCAGCGAGCGCACACGTCGGCTGACGTAGGCGGGGCGGTGCTGCAGGCGCCGGCCATCGGCAGCCTTGCGCAGCCAGCGCTGCATCCAGACCGTGGCCATGCCCAGACTTCGGGCCGATTTCTGGTGGATCAGCGTGTCCTCCACGAGCACGCATTGCTCGGGCCTCAGCTTCAACCGCGCCAGCACGACACGGAACATGCGTGCATCGGGCTTTGGGCGGGACTGGCCGAACAGCTGCATGTCTTCCACGCAAATCAGCCGTTCGAAAACGCCGACCAGGCCAATCGCCGCCAGCACCCGCTCGGCATAGGCCCGCGGCGCGTTCGTCATCAGCAGCTTGCGGCCCCGCAGGCGCTTCAGCGCAGCCAGGTCATGCGCATGGCCATGCAAGCCTGCGTCCAGGCCCGGCAGCAGATGCGTCTCGTGCAGGAAGTGCGCGGCCTTGACGCCATGGTGGCGCTGCAGCCCCGTCAGCGTGGCGCCGTAACGGGCGAAGTAGCCGTGGCGCAGCGCAACCGCGGCGTCCGTCGCCAGGCCGAGATGCGTCTCGATGTAGGACGTCATCGACGCGTTCAGCAACGGGAACGCGCGATGAGAGGCGTTGTGCAGGGTGTCGTCGAGGTCGAACAGCCAGACGCGGTCTTTTGGTTTCAACGTGAGGTCACCGCGAGCTGATCATCGTGCCGTAAGCCTGGTCCGTCAGCACCTCCAGCAGCATCGCGTGGGGCACGCGGCCGTCGATGATGTGTACGGCGTTGACGCCGCTCTTGGCCGCGTCGATGGCGCCGGCGATCTTGGGGATCATGCCGCCACTGATGGTGCCGTCTTCCACCAGCTCGTCGATGCGGCGCGGCGTCAGCTCGGTCAGCAACTCGCCGTTCTTGTCCAGCACGCCGCGGATGTTGGTCAGCATCAGCAGCTTCTCGGCCTGCAGCACGGTGGCCAGCTTGGCGGCCACCACGTCGGCGTTGATGTTGTAGCTCTCGTTGTGCTCGCCGAAGCCGATGGGGCTGACGACGGGAATGAACTGGTCGTCCTGCAGCGCCTTCACGACGCTGGGGTCGATGCTGACAATGTCGCCCACCTGGCCGACGTCGTGCTCCTTGCTGGGGTCGTCCTTGTCCACCATGCGCAGCTTGCGCGCGCGGATCATCCCGCCGTCGCGGCCCGTCAGGCCCACGGCCTTGCCGCCGGCGGCGTTGATGAGGCCCACGATGTCCTGCTGCACCTGGCCGGCCAGCACCCATTCGACGACCTCCATGGTCTCTTCATCCGTGACGCGCATGCCCTGGATGAACTCGCCCTTCTTGCCCAGACGGGAGAGCGCGCCTTCGATCTGCGGCCCGCCGCCGTGCACGACAACCGGGTTCAGACCCACCAGCTTGAGCAGCACGACGTCCTCGGCGAAGTCCTGCTGCAGGCCGGGGTCGGTCATCGCATTGCCGCCGTACTTGATGACGATGGTCTTGCCGTGGAAGCGGCGGATGTAGGGCAGTGCCTGGGAGAGGATCTCGGCCTTCTCGCGCGGGGCGATGTGGGAGACGTCGGTGGTGTGGGGGGTGGTCATGGCTGGCTCCGGGGATTCGGCGGCATTCTAGGAAGCACTGAGGCAACGCTGAACAAGTCCCTCGCGCGCAGCGCATCCCTGCCTTGGGCGGCCTGCCGCGTTGCAAATCCGCGCCATAGCCCGCTATGGCTGTGGTTTGCGCCTTGCAGCCCATCCCAAACCAGGGCGCGCTGCATCGCGGGGACCCATTCAGCGTTGCCCCCGCGTTGCGGACAATGCCGCCCATGCAAACCAGCGCCTACCTCAAGCTCTCGGTCGCGACCGCCGTCGCAACCATCACGCTGAAGACCGCCGCCTGGTGGTGGACGGGCTCGGTCAGCCTGGCGGCCGACGCACTGGAGTCGCTGGTCAACCTGGCCGGCGCGGTGTTCGCGCTGGCCATGGTCACGCTGGCGGCGCAGCCACCCGACGCCGAGCACCCCTACGGCCACCACAAGGCCGAGTACTTCTCCAGCGGCTTCGAAGGCATCCTCATCATCGCGGCGGCGCTGGGCATCTGCTGGGGTGCGGTCGACCGCTGGCACCACCCCCACCCTCTGGAGTCCGTCGGCCTGGGCGTGGCACTGGCCGTCGTCAGCTCGGCGCTCAATGGCGCCATGGCCTGGGCCATGCTGCGCAAGGCGCGCGAGCTGCGGTCCGTGGCGCTGGAGGGCGATGCCCGCCACCTGATCACCGACGTCTGGACCTCGGCCGGCGTCGTGGCCGGGCTGTTGGGCGTCATGGCCACCGGCTGGCACTGGCTGGACCCGCTGCTGGCCATCATCGTGGCGCTGAACATCCTGCGCGAAGGCGTGCACCTGATCCGTCAATCCAGCCAGGGCCTGATGGACACGGCCCTGGACGCGGAGTCGATGGCCCGGGTGCAGACCGTGCTGGACGGCTTTCGCCAGCCAGAGATCGTGCGCTTTGACCACATCGTCAGCCGCGTGGCCGGCCAACGCCGTTTCGTGGACCTGCACATGCACATGCCGGCCAATTGGTCGCTGGGCCAGGCGGCAAGGCAGCGCGCGGCGGTCGAGCTGGCGCTGATGCAGGCCGTGCCGGGCCTGCGCGCGACCATCCAGCTGCTGCCCACCGACGTGGAAGCCCATTTCGACGACCCCAAGGACCTGGTGTGATTGCCGTACTGCAACGCGTTATCGAAGCCCGCGTCGAAGTGGGCGGCCAGGTCGTCGGCCGCATCGGCCAGGGCCTGCTGATGCTGGTCTGCGCCGAGCCGGCCGACACGGAGGCCATCGCCGAAAGGCTTATCACCAAGGTGCTGAAGCTGCGCATCTTCGGCGACGACGCCGGCAAGATGAACCGCAGCCTGCAGGACGTGGGCGGCGGGCTGCTCATCGTCAGCCAGTTCACGCTGGCGGCCGACGTGAGCGGCGGCAACCGGCCCAGCTTCACCGGCGCCGCTCCCGCTGAAGCCGGCCGGCGGCTTTACGAGCACACGCTGGCGTTTGCGCGCAGCCAGCATGCGGCCGTCGCCAACGGCGAGTTCGGCGCGGACATGCTGGTGCACCTCATCAACGACGGGCCGGTCACCATCCCCTTGCGGATGACCTCATGAGCCGCACCACCGTCCCGATCGATTCGGCACGTTTGACCATCGGCACCGGCCAAGGCGGCGTCACTGCGCCAGGCTTTGAGGGCGCCCTGGCGGCGATGGCGCCGGTGCGCAAGCCGTTCGCGCTGGTGGTCGTGGCGGGCTGAATCAGCGTCAGCGGATTGCCTTGTGTGCCGCAAAGCACTTGGGTGGCGGCTTCCGACCCGTTGCAGCCGCAGGCCCAAATGCTTTGGGCGTCTGCAACGTGCCCAAAGCCGAAAATCGCCGAGGTACAGCAACAGGCTTGCTGCTGCCACCCAGATTCTGAGACCCAAAGGCCGATGCCGGCAGCAGCGGTCATTGAGCAGATCGCCGGCTGAACTCCAACCCAGTGACCTGACCCCAGGGCGGCATGGGGCGACGTGTGCCGGTGTGGCGCGATGCCGGGCGGCTCAGGACGGGCTGAGGGCGGCCGGCTCGTGCATCAGGATCGCCGGCGTCTCGCCGCGGCCAGCGCGAGCACGCCGGCGGCAAGCATCACCCCGGTGCCGGGCTCGGGGACCGGCGGCACGTCGGGGTCGGGGATGTCGGCCGCGCGCACGAACGTCAGGGCCGATCGAACGTTGTAGTCGGAGGCGTTGTGCACAGACCCCTCAAACTTCACCGGAGCGTCCATCGAGAAGTCGTTGTAGGTCGTGGTCGAAAGGCTGAACGTGCTGACCCACGAGTAGGCGTGCCCCGCAAAGAGCCCGAATTCGGGACTGACTCCGCTTCCGCTGAAGTCGGCGCTCAGGATGGGCGTATTCACCATCTGGGAGGTTTCACTGACCAGACCCGACCCGGCGACTCCCGCCAGACCGCTGTCCAGGCGCAGTGCGAAGCTGCCCGTGAAGTCGGCCGATCGGAAGTCCAAAGTGCCGAAGAAGCTGTTGGCGAGCGTGTAGTAGCCCGACGTTTGCGGCGTGAAGGTGCGGCTGAAGCTATAGGTCACCGCACAGGTCCCGGCGCCGATGTTCCAGACGGCAGTGCGGGCGGCCAGGCGCAGGCTGGCGCCGCCGACGGACGCTGCGCCCGCCAGGTTGGTGCGCGGCGAGCATTCGTCGCCGCTGAGCACGCCCGACACCGGGCCGGGCGCCGGGGCCGGAGTGGCGGCGGCCAGCGTGGTGATCGAGAGCGAGCACGCAACGGCGCAAGCTATCGTGGCGCAATGGCGTCGCAATCGGATGGGCATTTCGGGGCTCCTTTCGGGCGTGGCATGACAGACAGCGCCTGAGGATAGGAGACGGCGCGCACGGCCACAGCGGTCGCGCCGGTTCTGCCCCCCAAGGTGGGGGGCACCGCAGCGTTATGGACAGCTCTCCATAACGCCACTGAGGCTCTAGTGTTGATTTCCATCTGGAAGTGATCCACCCGGCCCGCTGACCTGGGTCGCCCGCGGGCGAGGCCGGAGTTCAGGCCTTGCGACGAAGCGCCGTGACTTCGATCTCGATGAGCATCCTCGGATCCAGAAGCTTGGCGCAGATCATCGTGGCCGCGGGGCGCACGTCGCCGAAGTACCCGCGCAACACTGGCCAGCACTGAGCGAAAGGTTGTGGGTCTGCAGGGGTTAGAGAGTTCGGTCGCCGCCGCCGATCCGGCTTCAGGCGGGAAATCGCGGCGTCTGCGGCTCGAGGGGCAGGCGCAGCGCTTTCACGAGGTAGCTCACCGTCCGGTAGAAGCCGGCCAGCATCAGCAGTTCGAGCAGGGCCTCTTCGCTGAAGCGCGTGCGCAGTGCCTGCCACAGAGCATCACCGATATCGCAGTCGTCGTGCAATGCGTCGCTCAGCGCGATCAGCAGGCGATCGTCAGCGCCCCAGACCTCGTCGTCGGCATCACCGTGCACGAGTGCGTGAACCTGCTGCTCGGTGAGGCCGGCCTTGGCGCCAAACGCCGCGATGTGGACGCCCCACTCGTATTCGGCGCGGCAGCGTGCGGTGGTGCGGCAGATCACCAGTTCGCGTTGACGCACGGTGAGGTGGCCGCGGTCGAGGAGCGAACCCGCGGTGAACTTGCTCCATAGCCGCTCGTCGCGCGCCAGCGTCGTGAAAAGCCTCAGCGGCGGTCGCCCCCGCATCACGGCATCGAGTTGAGCCTCCAGCGCCGGCGCGAAGGGCGGCTCCAGGGGGTGCATGCGTGCGGTCATCGGATGCTCCAGGGTTGCTGCTATGCTTTTTGTAGCATCCTAGAACTGCTGCTATAAAAAGTAAAGCATGGCTTCTTCCCGACACCCTGTTCCAAGAGGACCCGTGCGCGGTTCCCGCACCGGGCGGCCCGTGATGGCGCTGCTCGACCTGCTCGGCAGACGAGGCGCGCTTCGGCTGCTGTGGGAACTGCGCGGCGAGCCGCTGAATTTCCGCGCGCTTCAGGACGCCTGTGACACCAACCCCAGCTTGCTCAACACTCGGCTCAAGGAACTTCGCAGCGCCAGCTTCGTGGACCACGACGGGGCCGGCTACTTCCTGACGCCGCGCGGTCGCGAGCTGTTCGAGTTGATGCTGCCGCTTTCCACCTGGGCGGAGCAGTGGGCACGTGGCGGAGAGCCGAGCTGATCAACAAGAAGTGGGATCCCGCCATCAACAAGGTCGCTGCCCGCGGCGAGCGGCCGTTGGGTGCATTCGGATCGTGGCAGCCACTGTCGATGGTCGGGCTGGCTGACCCGGATCGCTGACGCGAAGCTGCTTCGCGCCATGCCGCGCAAAGAGTGCCCGCCGGACAACGCCGTATGCGAGGGATCCTTTGGGCGCCTGCCTGTGTGCGGGTCCGACCGGCAGCTCCGTGGAGCAGAAATCAGGACAGCGAGTGTCGCTTCAGGGCACATTGCAGTCATCGAGACCAGTGCCGCGAAATCTGGCGCGAGGCGTCATGGGATTCGGCGGCCCAGCGGCGGTGCGAAGGGCAGCGCGTACCGACAGTCAGCCTTGCCCTGGGGGGGGCGAGAGTGGGTGCGGCACCGCAAACTCGGCGCAAGCAGCCCCGAGCAGACTTCTCGGCTAGCCGATCTGAACGAATGAGGTCTGCTTGAGAAGCAACCAGCGAACTTCAGCGATCGTTGACCGTATGCGGATTCGGCAAGCCCTCGATCGGTGCTTCCTCCGTGCCCACCGTGTGGCGGGTTAGCGCTTCGACGCGGTTGCGTGCGCCATCGGGGTCGTTGATCCAGTCGGTGTAGAAGCCATACGGGCAGGTCGCCAGGCCGCGGTCGCCCTCACCGGAATTGATGAGGCCGGTGTATCCGCGGTGCAGGAGCTTGAAGAGGTGGTTCTCGCTCTGGCCGTTCTTGCGGAAATCCCTGATCAGGCTCTTGGAAAGCGCGGCGTACTGAATGCCCATTTCTTCCTCGCCGCACTCGCCGAGTGTGCGGCCGTCGAAGCCGATGAGCGCGCTGTGGCCGAAGTAGCTGTAGACCCCGTCGAAGCCCGCCGCGTTCGCCACCGCCACGTAGCAGTTGTTGGCGAAGGCCATCGCCTTGCTGATGAGGATTTGCTGCTCCTTGGCCGGGTACATGTAGCCCTGACAGCGCACGATGAGCTCGGCGCCCTTCATCGCGCAGTCTCGCCAGATCTCGGGGTAGTTGCCGTCGTCGCAGATGATGAGGCTGATCTTCAGGCCCTTGGGGCCTTCGCTGACGTAGGTGCGGTCGCCGGGATACCAGCCCTCGATGGGCGTCCACGGCATGATCTTGCGGTACTTCTGGACGACCTCGCCCTGGTCGTTCATCAGGATCAGCGTGTTGTAGGGCGCCTTGTGCGGATGCTGCTCGTGGCGCTCGCCAGTCAGCGAGAACACGCCCCAGACCTTGGCCTTGCGGCATGCGGCCGCAAAGATGTCGGTCTCGTCGCCCGGCACGGTGGCGGCGGTGGCGTACATCTCCTGCGGGTCGTACATGATCCCGTGGGTGCTGTACTCCGGGAAGATGACGAGATCCAGCCCCGGCAGGCCCTGCTTCATGCCCTCGACCATGCGGGCGATCTGCCGGGCGTTGTCCAACACCTCGGCCTTGCTGTGCAGCCGCGGCATCTTGTAGTTGACGACCGCTACACCGACGGTGTCCTTGCTGCTCGAAATGTCGCCGTGGATCATGGTGTGATTTCCTAGTGACTGATCATCCAGGGGCGCTTGGAAGGAAAGGACTTGGCGCCGTTGGGCGCGGTCACGGTCGCCTTCTTGCGCGTCGACGTGTTGCAGCAGCCGCAGCCGCTGGGGTGGCGCAGGCGCGCGTAGTCGCCCGAGCGGCGCGGCTCGTGGCGGGCGGTCTCGTTGACGTCCATCGCGTAACGCGTCGACGCCTCCAGCAGACGCAGCCGCGGTGCGGCCACCATCACGCGCGGCGCGAGGTCGCCGCAGTCCGGGCAGATGGCGGGTTCGTCGCGCTGGCTGATGGCGCGGATCGCCTCGAAGCCACCGCAAAGTGAGCAGTCGTAGTCGTAGGTCGGCATGGCTGCCCTTTCCTCAAAGATCCGGCGACAGGGGCATGTCGATGGACCCGTCGATGTGCTTGACCGGCCCGGCCGCGCTGGGGTTGATGTCGAAGTCGAAGATCTGCGTCGGCAGCCACAGCGTGGCGCAGGCGTTCGGGATGTCGACGACGCCGCTGATGTGGCCCTGCACCGGTGCCGTGCCGAGGATTGAGTAGGCCTGGGCGCCGGAGTAGCCGAACTTCTTCAGGTACTCGATGGCGTTCAGGCAGGCTTGACGGTAGGCGACGTGCACATCCAGGTAGTGCTGCT
>Ga0187844_10000527_pt1 | contig 29931 bp, 27 predicted proteins | sample SpaLakP09_SKY_50_FD_134517 | JGI IMG/M metagenome (GOLD analysis project Ga0187844, IMG submission 134517) | Oligotrophic lake water microbial communities from Sparkling Lake, Wisconsin, USA - SP09_SKY_50 | ecosystem: Environmental > Aquatic > Freshwater > Lake | place: USA: Sparkling Lake... | reverse complement strand
TTGCGCGCGTGGCGCGGGCTGCGCTGCGGTAGCAGCGGCCCGGGCGGCATCCCGCCAGCAAAACAAAAAAGCCCTCGGATTCCATGCCATCGCATGGCGTCCGAGGGCTTTTTTGGTCTTACGTCTACTCAATCAGGGGAGCTTGACCTGAAGCACCGCGTTCGGGACGGTGATGTACATCATCGAATCGCGTACGGCAATGCCCGCTGGGCTGCTAATCATGCCAGGCAGATCGCCCGCCGCAAATCCTTGGCGCCATGCTTGCCCCACTGGGGTGGTGACTCGACCATCCGGCGCAATCTTGCGGATGACATGGTTGATGGGGTCAGAGACATACACGTTGCCCTTGCCGTCCGCTGCGATACTGGCTCTCAGGTCGGTGGACACGATGGGTGTTTGATCTGCAGTGAACACAGCGCCTGTTCCGGAGCCGTCTGAATATCCTGGTGCGGCAGCGGGATTGCCAGCCAGAGTACTTACCAGCCCAGATGGCGTGATCTTGCGGATAGTGGGTCCAACCCTGTAGTTGTCATAAAAAAGACCATCCACTACGTAGATGTTGCCAGCCGCATCCGTGGCCATGTTGCCCAGCCCTGCAAACCTCGCTGCAGTCCCTTGGCCGTCCATGTGTCCTGTTGCTCCTGCATTGCCTGCAAACAGTGCGACTTCTCCTTTGGTACCGATCTTGAAGATGGCGCCGTCGTAAGTGGACACGTAGACATTGCCAATGCTGTCGGCGGCAATACTGCTTATGCTCTTCCAAAGGATGCTGGTCGGATTGTTCAGGAACGGAGTGAGGTCCGCCAGGACCACGACTTCGCAGTTCCTCATCTTGAGCACGCGTTGGCCCGCGATTGAGTACAGATTGCCTGCCCCATCGGTTGCCAGGGGGCCGTAGTAGTTGGACAACATTTCTACGCTCAGACCCGTGACGGCAGTGCAGTGTCCATCTGGTTTGCCCAGCGTGCGCACCAGACCGTCAGCTTGCACTGTACGGATGGTGCTATAGCCGTTGTCGCCTTTGTCACGCACATACAGCGCGCCGGCTGGGTTGAATGCCAGTGATCCGGGCGTGTCGAAGCGCGCGCTGCTGCCTTGGCCATCGTTTGCGCCTTCTGCTGTCGGTCGACCCACGACCACGGTGGATGCACCCTGCTGCGTGTAGCTACGCAATTGCGCGTACCTGGCGACTGTGAAGGGGCGTGTGCCGATTTCGTTCACGAGGAATTGGCCGTCGGCCTTGACCACCATCTGGGTTGCAGTGCACAAGGTGCCGGGAGCATTGTGGGTGCTGCAGGACTGGGCGCGAACCAAGGTCGTGACGCTTCCGTCGGTGCCAATCCTGCGGATTGCGGGTTGGTATTCGATGCGGTCCAGAACAAAGAGGCGATCCGAAGAGTCGAACGCAATAGCCTGTAGCTCGGAGAACTGTGCAGTAGCAGCGCCTCCGTCTGTGCCACCTTGGTTGTGAGGTCCCACGGTGCCAGACAACACTGTGGCGTTGCCGTCTGCCGCGTACTTGCGGATCACATGATCGTTTGGGTCTGCTACGTGGAGGGTTCCGTTTGAATCTACGGCCAAGTGCACAGGGTTGTAGACGTCTACCGTCACAGGGCCAGAAATGCCGACCGCAGAGGGGTACGTGCTGGCCTTGCTGGTGAGCGTGCTGACTTGACCTGCAGAGGTGATCTTGCGGATGGGGTTTGCCAGCGATGAGTGCGATCTTTCTTCTAGTTTTACTTCCGACACATACACGTTGCCCGCTTTGTCCACGGCAACACCCGTAGGCCTGCACAGCGTGGCTGCTGTGCCCGTGCCATCCTGGTTCCCGCAAACGCCGACTTTGCCAGCCAGGGTGGTCACTGTTCCCGATGCACTGATCTTGCGCACCAAGTGGTTCCAGGTATCGGCCACATAGGTGTTGCCTGCCGCATCCACTGCGACTGCATTTGGTTTGTCGAACCTCGCAGAAGAACCGTCGCCGTCGGCGTAATTCGGGGATTGACTGCCGGGGGCCACCCCGACCCCACTGCCGGCCAGGGTGCTGAGTTGTTCGTGGTTGGCACTGAGTTTTCGGATCCGGTTGTTGCCTCTGTCGGCAATGACCACTTCGCCCGCATTGGTCAGGGCCATTCCACCCAAATTGGTGCTCAAGCGCGCCGATGTACTGGTAGGCCCATCCTGGTTTCCGGCCCCGTCGGTATTGCCAGCAAGGAGTGAGAGCGTGGTAGTTGGCGCCGGTGCGGGTGGAGGGGGCGCTGGAGTCTCAGCCGAGCCGCCAGAGCCTCCTCCGCAGGCGGTGATCATCGGTGCAACGAGTGCGGCCAGCAGGCTGATGCGTCGCAGTCGTTCATTGAATGCAGTGCTTGACATGAATCTCCCTCGGAACGGTGTTGGTTGTTGCGCATGGCGCGTGACGCAATGAGTTTATGTAGGCGGCATGTGTTTTTACTGAGTGGTAACTCACTGTTACCGTGCACAAAGATACGCGCACCGACATGCTCCGCCTGCATCACCACAGCCCGCGTGTCGGCGCATTCCGGTACGGCCTGGCAAGGCGGCGGGGCACCTGCCGCAGCGGGTTCAAGAAGCCTCGTCGGGCATCATGCCCTGCACAAGCACTCCCAGCGCTTCGCGCGCCTGCCGATTGGCTGCTTCGTTTGGCCACGGTGCAATGGCATCGATGGAGGCATCCGCATTGACATCTGCGTCGGGTTGCAGGCCCAGCAGATGCCCGCCTTGCAGCAGCGCCAGGCCGTGGACCATGGCCCAGCATGCGTGGGCCAGTGCGCGCGGGTCGCCTGTGCGGAAGCTGCCGTCCTGCTGGCCTTCAGCCACCAGGGTCTGCAGGTCATTGAACAAGTCGGCCGCCACGGTGCGCAGGCGTGGTGGCGCGGTGGCCCGGGCTGCAGCGCCGAACATATGGGCCAGTTGCCGGGGGTGCTGGCGTCCGAATTGCACATAGGCCAGACCGCTGGCCAGCAGCCGGTCTGGGCTGCCCTGGGCGGCCGCTACCGCCTCGTGGCTGGCCTGGCGCAGGGCCTCAAAGCCTTGTTCGGCCATGGCGTCCAGCAGGGCCTGCTTGTCGGCAAAGTGTCGGTAGGCCGCCGTGTGCGATACCCCCACGGCCTTGGCCATCTCGCGCATCGACAGGCCGTCGAGCCCGGCGCCTTCCAGCTGCTCCAGCGCGTAGGCCAGCAGGGTGCTTTTGAGGTCGCCGTGGTGGTAGGGGCTGGTCATGGATAGGTGTTGGCGGACACAAAAAGTGCAGAAAAAGAAAACGACAGGAAAACACTGAATGTTGACGGTGGAAACTTTAACACTCTAGAATGTTTCCATTGTTAACATAAAAGTGTCTGCCATGAGTTTTCTGCTGTTGATCATGGGTGCCAGTGCGCTGGCGTGGGCGGTGCGTCGGCTGGCGGGGGTGCGCCCCGGTCTGCGGTGGGCCATGCGCTGGGGCATGGGCCTGGGTTTTGTGTTCACGGGGCTGGACCATTTTGTGAACGCGCAACTGCGCTATGTGCCCATGATTCCCGACCTGCTGGCGGCGCAGGCGCTGTTCTGGGTGTATCTGACGGGGGTGGCCGAACTGGCCGGGGGCTTGGCCCTGCTGCTGCCCCAGCGCCTGCTGGATCGCGTGGGGTGGCCGCGTCTGCACCAACTGGCCGGGCTGGGGCTGGCGGCGCTGCTGGTGTGTGTTGTGGTGGCCAATGTCCATGTGGCGCAGCAGGGTCAGCAGGTGCATGGGCTGCCGTTTGGTGCCTGGTACTACTGGGTGCGGCCTTTGCTGCAGCCGGTGTTCATTGCGTGGGCGTTGTACTGCTCGGGCGTCTGGGCGGGGTTTGCAAGGGGTGCTGTCCCCGCTGATGGACGCTAGGGGCATCTTTGCGCGTCGGGGGAAGATGGATGCAGAGCGGCGAACTCAATCCTGGTATGGCCTTTGTTCTGCATATTTGATAGCTAACGAGGCAATATGGATGCGCGGAGAAGGCCGTTTTGGCTCTAACTTTTTGCTTTCGTGCACCTAGCCCCGGCCACCGGGCAGTCCCACCTGCCTCCCCTAGGGTCGAACACATTGCCCAGCCTGTAACAGCTTCCTAGAATGGGTTGTAACCGAGCAACTGCTGGAGGGCACCATGGCACATGTCAGCTGGGACCACAACCCGCCTATCACCTGGACCGCGATGGTGGACGGGCAAGCGATCTGCTCCGTCAAGCGCAAAGACATTGGGGGGTGGACCGCCGCCTGGGAGGACGAGCGCCTTTGGCCTGCGCCGGCCCATTTGCCTAGGGCGATGCCCCAGCCGATGCGGTTCTTCAGCAGCCTGGAAGAGGCCCAGGCGGCGGTGGAGCAGGCGCTGTCGGCCTGAGGTGTTTTCAGGCTGGCGGGGCCTGACGGGAGTCCGTCACGTCGCCACCAAGGCGCAAAACCGTGCCAGGTCCACGTTGCCGCCGCTGATGAGCACGCCCACGCGCTGGCCCCTGAGTTCGCTCTGCATGGCCCGCGCGGCGGCAAAACCCAGGCAACCGGTGGGCTCCACCACCAGCTTCATGCGCTCGGCAAAAAAGCGCATGGCATCCACCAGCTGCTCGTCCGTCACGGTGAGGATGTCGTCCACGTCGCGGCGGATGATGGCGAAGGTGATGTGGCCCAGATGCTGGGTCTGCGCACCATCGGCAATGGTGGTGGGTGTGTCGATGTGCACGATGGCGCCGCTGCGGAACGACTGCTGTCCATCGTTGCCCGCTGCAGGCTCCACGCCATAGAGTTTGGTCTGGGGCGACAGCGCGCGCGTGGCCAGGGCCGAGCCCGACAGCAGCCCGCCGCCGCCCAGGCACACAAACAATGCATCCAGCGGGCCCACCTCCTCGAACAGCTCCTTGGCGGCCGTGCCCTGGCCGGCCAGCACATCGGCGTGGTCATAGGGCGGGATCAGCGTGAGGCCATGCTGCTGGGCCAGATCGTTGGTGATCTGCTCGCGGTCCTGGGTGTAGCGGTCGTAGAACACCACGGTGGCACCGTAGCCCTGCGTGGCCGCCACCTTGGCGGCGGGGGCATCCTGCGGCATGACGATGGTGGCCGGGATGCCCAGCTCGCGCGCGGCCAGCGCAATGCCCTGTGCGTGGTTGCCCGACGAGAACGCGACCACCCCGGCCTTGCGCTGCGCGGGGCTGAATTTTGCGAGCGCGTTGTAAGCCCCCCGGAACTTGAATGCGCCCATGCGCTGCAGGTTTTCGCACTTGAAGAACACCTGGGCGCCAAATTCTTCGTTGACGGTGCGCGAGGTGAGCACCGGCGTGCGGTGCGCAATGCCTGCAATGCGGTCGGCGGCGGCTACGACGTCGTCGTAGGTGGGAAGGGGCGTGGGGGCGATGGGAGTCATGGATCGTGGGTGTCAGGGCGAGCGAAGAAAGCGAAGGCACAAGGGTCAGCGGCACCTCGCACGTCACGGCAGCTTCACGGCCGCCACGGCGTTCGACGTGGAGAGGTACAGCATAGCGCCGTGCACGGCGATGCCCGTGGGTTCGTCGATCGGGCCCGGCGGCAGGTCCGCCGCCAAGCCCTTGTTCCAGTGCTGGCTCACCAGCACGCTCACCTGGCCGTCGGCGCCGATATGGTGCACTGCGCGGTTGCCCCTCGGTGGTGCCGGCCAGCAGCGCCAGGGGCGTGGCGGGTGGATGCAGTGGCGGCGGGGGCGTGCATCAACACTCGCCCTCTCCCACCGCACGAGACCAGCGCAGACGCGGCCAGTGAGGCTCAGAGAGTGCGGGACAGCCGACGGCGGTTGGAAATGGCTGAACCGCGCATGGGTGTGTAGCTTAGGAAAAACGATGCATGAATGGGGCACCGCCGCCGGTCGGCGTGCGGCGGTGCACGAAGCATGGCCGTGGCGCCGCGACCGCAGCACGCCCGGAGGGGCCGCCGCGCTCCGCGGCCGGGCGCGCATGCATCAGGGCAACTGCACCTGCACCACGGCGTTGGACACCGAGAGGTACATCATGTGGTCGCGCACGGCGATGCCGCGTGGGCGGTCGATGAGGCCCGGCAGGTCGCCCGCCACAAAGCCGTACTTCCAGGCCTGACCCGCGACCGTGCTGACCTGGCCGTCGGTGCCGATCTTGCGTACCACACTGGTAAAGGGATCGGTGACATAGACGTTTCCCCGGTTATCCGCTGCGAGGCTGGCCGTCTGCGCAGGCCAGGTTGGGCCCTGTTGGACGGTAAAGCGGGCGGCAATGGCAGGACCATCCGCGTAGCCAGGGATCGCACCAGGGTTGCCCGCCAGCGTGGTGACCGCGCCTGACGGCGTGATCTTGCGAATGGTCGGCCCCACCTTGTTGGTGTCGTAGCCCAGGCCGTCGATCACATACAGGTTGCCTGCGGCATCGGTGGTCATATGGCCCAGCGCCGAGAACTGCGCTGCGGCGCCTTGCCCGTCCACATGGCCCACGGTGCCCACGCTGCCGGCAAACAGGGTGACTTCGCCCTTGGTGTCAATCTTGAAGATGGCACCCTTGAGGCTTGCTACGTACACGTTGCCAGCGTTGTCTGCCGCGATGCCGGACGCCACGCCGAGGAAAGCCGTTGGCACCTTGTCCAGCCATGGCGCCAGGTCGGCCAAAAGCACGGCCTGGCAGTTGGCGGTCTTCAGGACGCGCGCGCCGTCGATGGTGTAGAGGTTGCCCGCGCCATCGGTGGCCAGGGGCGCCCAGAAGCTGGACAGCACCTGCGCACCAAGGCCGGTGATCGCCGCGCAGTGGCCGTCGGGCTTGCCCAGTGTGCGAACGAGGCCGTCGGCCTGCACGGTGCGGATATTGCGGTTGCCCTCGTCACGCACGTACAGCGTGCCTGCGGGGTTCAAGGCCAGGGAGCCCGGCGTGTCAAAGCGTGCACTGCCGCCCTGGCCGTCGCTCGCGCCCTCGGCAGAGCGGATGCCCGCCACCACCGTGGAGCTGCCCTGAGGCGTGTAGCTGCTCAACTGCGCATACCTGACCGTACCGATACCGGCACCATTGGGGCTCATCCCGGTTTCGGCGACCAAGAACCTGCCGTCGGGTGTGACGGTCATCTGGTCCGCAGTGCACAGCGTGCCTGGCCCAGCCCCGCTGCCGTCGCCGGCGTAGTTGCAGTTGTTGGCGCGAACGAGGGTGGTCACGCTTCCGTCGCTACCAATCTGGCGAATGGCAGAACGTGCATACCAATCCAGCACGAATAGGCGGTTCGTGGCGTCGAATGCAATCGCCTTCAGATCACTGAACTTTGCCACTGACGCGGCGCCGTCCGTGTCGCCCTTGTTGTCGCGGGCCACCACGCCAGAAACGACGGTGGCCTGCCCGTCACTGGCGTACTTGCGGATCACGTGGTCGTTCGGATCCGCTGCGTAGAGAACGCCCGTCGAATCCGTGGCAAGCAGAACCGGGCGGTAGAACTCGACAGGCGGGCCGGAAATGAAGGCTGACGATGGGTTCTGGCTGGCCTTGCTGGTCAGCGTGGTCACCTCACCCGTGGGTGCAATCTTGCGGATGGGGTTGGCCACTGAATTGGTGGTGGATTCCCTGACTTCGGCCACATACACGTTGCCTGCCTTGTCTACGGCAACGCTGGCGGGGCGGCAAAAGCTCGCAGCGCTGCCCGTGCCATCCTCGTTGCCGCAAACGCCCACCTTGCCCGCCAAGGTGGTCACTGCACCAACTGGGCTGATCTTGCGCACCAGATGGTTATCGGTGTCGGCCACGTAGGCGTTCCCGGCCGCATCCACGGCAACGCCCATGGGCCGGTAGAACCGCGCTGCCGTACCAGCGCCATCGGCATGGTAGGAGGGCACATTGAAAACGTATCTATTTCCGTCACCCGCCAGTGTGGTGAGCTGGGACTTATCGGCGCTGAGCTTGCGAACCTGGTTGTGCCCGCTGTCGAGGATGAGGACCTCGCCCGTGCTGGTCACCGCCATCCCGCCCAGGTACGTGCTCAGCCGGGCGGTGGCGGGCGCGGCGCCATCCTGGTTGCCTGCGCCATCGGTGTTGCCCGCCAGCAGCGACAGTGTGGTGGCGGGTGCCGGAGGCGGCGGCGGTGGGGCTGCGGGGTCGGACGAGCCGCCTGATCCGCCACCACAGGCGCTGAGCAAGATGCTGGTGAGTGCGCTGAGCGCGCCAAGGTGCCGCAGTCGCGCTGCGGAGTTCGTACCTGTCATGGAGTCTCCTTGGGGGCCGCACGGCAAAACGCCTGGGCGGTGCACGTGCATCCGCTGCGGACCAACCGGTACTTTTATATATCCATCGGCAGGCGCCGCAGTGTCATTGAGCGGTCGAATATGTTTCAAATAGATGCAAACGCGTGCGCCGCAACTGAACCCTCGCACTGCGAGCGCAGGCTTCCGCTGCGTGCCGCCTGGCACCACAGGGCAGACCTGCGGGTGCTAACGAGGTGCGTAAAAGGCGTCCAGCACTGGCATGAGCCCGGGGAACTCCAGCGCAAAGCGCGCCCGGTTCACAAAATAGGCTTCGCAGGCCACAGCGAAGAATTCGGAGGGCGAGGTGGCGCCGTAGGCGTCCAGCCAGGGGCGGTCTGCGCCGAAGCGTTCGGCCTTGATGACCGCCTCGCGGAAGTCCTGGTAAGCGGGCTCCCAGGCGTTCCACCAAGCTTCGTAGGCAGCGCGGCCGGTGCGCGCGCCCATGAAACCGGCGGGCAGGGGCGGGCAGCCGTTGGGTTCGCCGCTTTTCATGTCGAGCTTGTGCACAAACTCGTGCACCACCACGTTGTGGCCGCGCGCGGTGTTTTCGGTGGCGTTGGCCACATGCTCCCAGCTCAGCATGATGGGGCCGCGCTCCATGGCTTCGCCCAGCAGCACCTGCGTGTGTTCATGCACCACACCGGCTTCGTCCATGGTCTTGCGGCGGGCCACGGCCTCGCCGGGGTGCAGCACGATGCCCACCAAGTCGTCGTACCAGGCGAGCGCCTTGGAGGGGTCGCCCCAATGCAAGAGGGGCAGGCAGGCCTGCGCTGCAATGTCGATGGCCATGGCATCGGTCACGACCAGGCCGTGGGCACCGTGGAACTCCTTGTGGTGCAGGAAGAGGGCGCTGAGCGCGCGCAGCTTGGACTGGTCGTGCAGCGAGAGCGCCGCCAGAAATGGGTAGCGCTGCAGCGTTTGCAGCCACAGCGTGGCCGAGATGTCGGGCACCGGGGCCACGGTGGAGCGCACGTGGCGCCAGAGCCGGTTGAGAAGAGGGGGCATGGCGATCAGGCTGCAAGGCGGTCAGGCCCCGCGCAGTTCAGGATCGCGGGTAGCTGGGGGCCAGGGTGACCCGTTCCAAGCCCACGCCGGACAAACGCAGTGTTTCCACGCGGGGAGTCAATGCGGCGGCGTCCCAGTCGCTGAGCACCACGCGCTGCAAGCCCGGGGCCAGCAGGTGGCTGGCAGGCTTGTGGGTGTGGCCGTGGATGAGCGTGCGGGCACCTGCGGCTTGCAGCCAGGCAACGGCGGCCGGGCCGTCCACATCGGCATAGCTGGCGCCGGATTGTTTGCGCGCCTCGCTCTCTTGCCGGATGCCGCGCGCCTGTGCACGGCGCGTGGCCAGGGGCTGGGCCAGAAACTGCTGCTGCCACTCGGCGCTGCGCGCCTGCACCCGAAAACGCTGGTAGTCCACGTCATCCAGGCACAGCAGATCGCCGTGGCTGAGCACAAGGCGCTGGCCACCAAACACCAGCACCGTGGGGTCGGCCAGGCCGGTGATGCCGCAGTGCGCCAGGAAGCCCGGGCCCGCCAGAAAGTCGCGGTTGCCGTGCATGAAGTACACCGGCAGGCGCTGCGCGGCGGCCTGGAGGGTGGCGCAGCATGTGGCCTCGAAGCTGCCGGGCTCCTGCAGGGCATCGTCGCCCACCCACACCTCGAACAGGTCGCCCAGGATGAAGAGGGCGTCGGCCTGCGTGGTCTGCAGGTAGTGCTGCCAGGCCGCCACGGTGGCGGGCTCGCTGGCCTGCAGGTGCAGGTCCGAAATGAATTCGACCGTGCGCCAGTGCGAGGGAGCGGCAAGCTCCTCGAACGGGGGCACGGTCGTCAACGGGGCGGCAGTCAAGGCCCGAATCAGGCGGTGGATTTACAGGGCCACGGCCTTGTCGATCACGACGGCGTCGAATGGCACGTCATCGTGATAGCCCTTGCGCGTGGTGCGCACGGCCTTGATGGCGTCCACCACGTCCTGGCCCTTCACGACCTTGCCGAACACGGCATAGCCCCAGCCTTGTGCGGTGGGCGAGGTGTGGTTCAGGAAGCCGTTGTCCACCGTGTTAATGAAGAACTGGGCCGTGGCGCTGTGGGGGTCGCCGGTGCGGGCCATGGCCAGGGTGTACTTGTCGTTCTTCAGGCCGTTCTTGGCCTCGTTTTCGATCGGGGCCTGGGTTTCCTTTTGCTTCATGTCGGCTGTCATGCCGCCGCCCTGGACCATGAAGTTCTTGATCACGCGGTGGAACACGGTACCGCTGTAGAAGCCGCTGTTCACATAGCTCAGGAAGTTGGCCGTGGACTTGGGCGCATTCACGGCGTCCAGTTCGATGGTGATCACGCCCTGGGTGGCCGTTTCTGCCACGTTGATGGTGACGTGGAGTTCAACTTGTGGATTGCTCATTGCAGTGCTTTCTTCAAAAAATTCACTTCACCACGGTGGCGGAAGTGATGGTGATGGGGGTGGTGGGCACGTTCTGGTGCGGGCCCTTGTTGCCTGTGGCCACGGCCTTGATCTTGTCCACCACGGCGGTGCCTTCCACCACCTTGCCGAACACGGCATAGCCGTGGCCGTCGGGGCTGGGGGCGTTGAGCATGGCGTTGTCCTTCACGTTGATGAAGAACTGCGAGGTGGCCGAGTCGGGGTTGCCCGTGCGGGCCATGGCGATGGTGTAGGTGTCGTTCTTGAGGCCGTTCTTGGCTTCGAGTGCGATGGGGGCCTTGGTGGGCTTTTGCTGCATATCGGCCGTGAAGCCGCCACCCTGGATCATGAAGCCGTCGATCACGCGGTGGAAGATCGTGCCGTCGTAGTGCTTGCTGTTCACGTAGGCCAGGAAGTTCTCGACCGTCTTGGGCGCCTTGGCAGCATCGAGCTGCACCACGATGTCACCCATCGAGGTGGCCAGCTTGACCTTGGGGGCGTCTTGCGCATGGGCAGGTGCTATCGAAAAAATAGCTGCCAGGGCAATGCTGGCCAGCGCCAGGGTCGAATTTCTTCTGGAAATCATCCAATCACTCCCTCGAAAAATATCTGCCAATGTGGGCCCCGCCGCGTCCAGTATTGGCGCTTGGTCGGGCCCGTGCGGGCGCCTTCGGCGACTTCGCCGAACGTTACCACCATGGTGTCGGCCGAGTCTGTCCAGCGCAGGTAAGACTTGTCCTTGAGCTGGAGTTCCCGGCCCTTGAGCGCGCGGGTCTCGGCTTGCAGCACCTGGGTCCATTCCTCCAGTGGCTTCTTGCGGTAGCTCTGGAAGTCGGGGGCGTAAAAACTCAAGAGGCGCTTCATGTCGCCTTCGGTCTTGGCAGTGCGCCAGGCGTTGAGCACGGCTTCGAACGATTTGCGCTCGGCAGCCACGCTGTGGGGCTGCACCCATTGCAGCTGGCGCGCGATGACAACGGGGGTGGAGCGGGGCTCCACCGTGCGAAGGATGCGCTCCAGGTCGGGGTTGGCCAGCACCAGGCAGCCGTCGGTGGCCAGGGGGGCACGCGCAAACTGGTCGGGGGGCGTGCCGTGCAGCCAGATGCCGCTGCCCGTCTTGCCCCGGCTCTGGTCCAGCGGGTTGGGGTAGTTGATGGGCAGGGCGCCCGCGCCGTAGAAGTCCTTGAGCGTGGCGGGGTCGAGGCGGCTGGTGATGAAGTACACACCGAGCGGCGTGCGCTGGTCGCCCTCCACCTCTTTTTCGATGCCAAGCTTGCCCACCGACGCGTAGTAGTCGGCCACCAGCTGCAGGCCCTTGGGGGTGTTTTCGAACAGGTACAGGCGCGAGCGCGAGGCGTCCACCGCAATCGCGTGGCGCGAGCGGGGGGACAGCTCCAGGAACTGGGCCGGGACGCTGTTCTCCGGCGGGCGGCTGCGTTGTGCGTCCACCCGCTGGCGCGATTCGGTGCGCAGCTCGGAGAGGGTGGCGGCGGCCTGGAGGCTGCGGGCCGAGTCGGGCTCGGGCGCCACATCGCCCAGGTGGCGGATGGGGCGCGTGCGCGACATCAGCAGATCGCCCACGGCGAGCTGGGCCAGCTGGAAGTTGGGGTAGTCGCGCGCCAGGTTTTCGGCCTGCAGCAGGGCCTCGCGGCCCCGGCCTTCGGCCACGAGCTTGTACACCGCCATCAGGCGGGCTTCGGCCTGGCCGTCGCGCAGGGCTTCGGTGGAGACAGGCGGTGCAGAGGCCGTTGCGCGCCGTTTCTTCTTTTCCTTGTCGCCCTGGGACATTGCGGGGGCGGCCAGCAGCAGGCCCGCCAGGCACAGGGCGGCGGTTGCCGCCAGGCGGCCTGGTGCGGGCAAAGGCACGGACATGCGCGGCATCAGGATCGGGTCAGGGCAAAAAAAAAGCCCGCGCAAGAGGCGCAGGCGCCGCGTCGGGGTTCACGGTCAACCGCCTGTGGATTCGCGAACAATGGCCCAGCGGCCGTTGCTGTTCACCAGATCCAGCGTCTTGCGGCTGGTCACGTTGAGCGCGTCGGCGCTGTAGGCCTGGCGAAAGCGGGCCGTGGCCTTGTCGCCCTGGACCGACACGGCAATGTCGGACAGCTTCACGGTGATCTTGGACTTGCCCACGATGCGCGACTCGCGCTCTTTTTCCCAGGCGGCGCGGTTCTGGTTGCCCGGCGGGTCAAAAGACTTGTCGTAGGCGCCCAGGTAGGCCTTCATGTCCTTGGCGGCCCAGGCGGCGGCCCAGTCCTGCACGGCGGCCGTCACGGCCTGGGTGGATGCGTCGCTGGCGGCCGCAGGGGCCGGAGCCGGTGTGGGGGCGGGCGCTGCAGCCGCCGGGGCCGCAGCGGGCGCGGGGGCTGCCGCTGCTGCCGGGGCCGGTGTGGGGGCTGCGGGGGCAGGCGCTGGTGCTGCGGCAGGCGCGGGCGCCGGGCGCTGCGTGACCACCACGGCGGCGGGTGCGGGGGCTGCCGCTGCAGGGCGGCCGGATTTGCTGGCCGCGTCGGCAGAGAACAGCTCGCGGATCAGGGCCAGCTTGGGCTTGACCGAGTTGGCGCTGGTGGCATCCAGCTGCAGGGCCTTGTTGTAGGCCTGGCTGGCCAGCTTGGCGTAGATGTCGCCCAGGTTTTCGTGCGCGGTGGCGTAGCTGGGGTTGGTGCGGATCGCCATTTCGAGCGCCGTGCGGGCCTTGTCCAGCTGGTTCTGGTTGGCGTAGAGCACGGCCAGGTTGTTGTAGGGCTCGGGCAGCTCGGGATACTCTTCCGTCAGCTTGGTGAAGGTGGTGATGGCTTCGCCCTGTTTGCCGCTGTCGGCCTGTGCCACGCCGCGCAGAAAGCGCAGCTGCGGGTCGCGCGGGGTGGCGGCCAGGCGCTGGTCGGCCTTGACCAGGGCTTCGGCGGCCTTGCCGGTTTTCAGCAGCTGGGTGATGTCGGAGTAGTCCTCGGCATGGGCCACGCCCGCGCCCAGCAGCGCGGTCAGCGCCACCAGGCGCAGGAGTTGTGGAAGGGTGCGGAGGACTGGCTTCATGGGGATTCCGGGGGGTTGGGCAGCGGCCCGCCAGGGCGGGGGCTTATACTGCGGCGGATTGTAGCTGAGGGGGTTGTCATGACGGAACGCTGTTGCCGCGGGTGATTTTGCTGTAGGCCCCCTGCCGGGCCAACCCCCGCCGAGGGCTCTGAAAACCTGTTTCGGGCCCTTTGCTGCCGGGTGAATTTCTTCACCCAACCACCCCTTCCCCGTGACTGAAATCCCATGAGTTTGCGCATCTACAACACGCTGTCGCGTGCTTTGGAGGACTTTTCCCCGCTCGATCCCTCACATGTGCGCATGTACGTGTGCGGCATGACCATCTACGACCTGTGCCACATCGGCCACGCCCGCATGATGATGGCGTTCGACGTGGTGCAGCGCTGGCTCAAAAGCAGCGGTTACCGCGTCACTTACGTGCGCAACATCACCGACATCGACGACAAGATCATCAAGCGCGCGCTGGAGCGGGGCATCACCATCCGCCAGCTCACCGACGAGATGATTGCCGCGATGCACCAGGACATCGGCCTGCTGGGCATCGAGCAGCCCACCGTGGAGCCCCGCGCCACTGAATACGTGCCCCAGATGCTCTCGCTCATCGGCCAGCTTGAAGGCAAGGGCCTGGCCTACCGTGCGAGCAACGGCGACGTTAACTACTCGGTGCGCAAGTTCGACGGCTACGGCAAGCTCTCGGGCAAGTCGCTGGATGAACTGCGCGCGGGCGAGCGTGTGGCCGTGCTCGATGGCAAGGAAGACCCGCTCGATTTCGTGCTGTGGAAGGCCTCCAAGCCCGAGGAGCCGCCCGAGGCCAAGTGGGACAGCGAATTCGGCTCGGGCCGCCCCGGCTGGCACATCGAGTGCTCGGCCATGTGCGGCGCCACATTGGGCGAAACCTTCGACATCCACGGTGGCGGCGCAGACCTGCAGTTCCCCCACCACGAGAACGAGATCGCCCAGAGCGAAGGCGCCACCGGCAAGCCTTTGGCGAAGTTCTGGGTGCACAACGGCTTCGTGCGCGTGGACAACGAGAAGATGTCCAAGAGCCTGGGCAACTTCTTCACCATCCGCGACGTGCTCAAGAGCTACGACGCGGAGACGCTGCGCTTCTTCATGGTGCGCGCCCACTACCGCAGCGCGCTGAACTACAGCGACGCCCACCTGGACGACGCGCGCCAGGCCTTGAAGCGCCTGTACACGGCGCTGAGCCTGATTGCTCCCGCCGACGTGGCTGCCATCGACTGGAGCAACCCCTACGCCGCGCGCTTCAAGGCCGCGATGGACGAGGACTTCGGCACCCCCGAGGCCGTGGCCGTGTTGTTCGAGCTGGCGGGCGAGGTCAACAAGACCCGCTCGGCCGAGCTGGCCGGGCTGCTCAAGGCGCTGGGTGGTTGCCTGGGGCTGCTGCAGGGCGACCCCAAGGCCTTCCTGCAGGCCGGTGCAGGCGTGGACGAAGCCGATATCCAGGCGCAGATTGCAGCCCGCGCCGCTGCCAAGGCCGCCAAGAACTTCGCCGAGGCCGACCGCATCCGCCAGGCGCTGCTGGCCCAGGGCATTGTGCTCAAGGACTCCGCCGCAGGCACGACATGGGAAGCCGCGCAGTGATCCCCGTTTGTATGCAAAAAATGCCGCTACGGCGCATGGGGTAAGCCGTGGCAGCTTCTAAAAAGATAGCGGGCGACGCCGCAACGCCGCCGCTGGTGCTGGCCACGCCCGACTACTGGGCCGAGGCGTGCAAGCACCTCGTCAAAAAAGACCGGGTGATGAAGCGCCTGATACCGCAGTTTGGCGACGCCGCGCTGCAGACCAAAGGCGATCCCTTTATTACGCTGGCGCGCTCCATCGTGGGCCAGCAGGTGTCGGTGGCATCCGCCCAGGCGGTATGGGAGCGCCTGGTGGCGCTGCTGCCGCGTGGCATGAAGCCCGCCAGCGTGCTCAAGCTCAAGATTGACGACATGCGCGCCGCAGGCCTGTCGGCCCGCAAGGTGGACTACCTGGTGGACCTGGCCATGCACTTCGAGAGCGGCAAGCTGCATGTGAAGGACTGGGCAGCGATGGACGACGAGGCCATCATTGCCGAGCTGGTGGCCATTCGCGGCATCGGCCGCTGGACGGCCGAGATGTTTTTGATCTTCTATTTGATGCGGCCCAATGTATTGCCCCTGGACGATCCGGGGTTGATCACCGGCATCAGCCAGAATTACTTCTCGGGTGACCCTGTGAGCCGCAGCGACGCCCGCGAGGTGGCCGAGGCCTGGAAGCCCTGGTGCAGTGTGGCGACTTGGTATATTTGGCGGTCGCTCGACCCGCAGCCGGTTGCTTACTGACGCCCTCTGACGCGTTTGACCAAAAATCGTTAACCGTCGGTTACAGTGCGTGCCATTCATCGTGGCAGCCGCCCGGCGCGAGCCCCAAGGAGAACAACGTTGGCGAAAAAGACCTTTCTGGATTTCGAGCAGCCCATCGCAGAGCTGGAATCCAAAATTGAAGAACTGCGCTACGTGCAGACCGAGAGTGCCGTCGATATCTCGGAAGAGATCGACCAGCTGAGCAAAAAGAGCCAGCAGCTCACCAAGGACATCTACAGCGAGCTGAGTCCCTGGCAGATCACCAAGATCGCCCGCCACCCCGAGCGCCCCTACACGCTCGACTACGTGCGCGACATCTTCACCGACTTCGTGGAGCTGCACGGCGACCGCCACTATGCGGACGACCAGTCCATCGTCGGCGGCCTCGCTCGCTTCAATGGCCATGCCTGCATGGTCATCGGCCACCAGAAGGGCCGTGACACGAAGGAGCGCGCCATTCGCAACTTCGGCATGAGCAAGCCCGAGGGCTACCGCAAGGCCTTGCGCCTCATGAAGACGGCCGAGAAGTTCAAGCTGCCCGTGTTCACCTTTGTGGACACGCCCGGTGCCTACCCCGGCATCGACGCCGAGGAGCGCGGCCAGTCCGAGGCCATCGGCCGCAACATCTTCGAGATGGCGCAGCTGGAAGTGCCCATCATCACCACCATCATTGGCGAAGGCGGCTCCGGTGGCGCGCTGGCCATCAGCGTGGCCGACCAGGTCGTGATGCTGCAGTACGCCATCTACTCGGTGATCAGCCCTGAAGGCTGCGCCTCCATCCTCTGGAAGACCAGCGACAAGGCCCAGGAAGCCGCCGACGCGTTGGGCATCACCGCCCACCGCCTGAAGGCGCTGGGCCTGGTGGACAAGATCGTGAGCGAGCCCGTGGGCGGTGCTCACCGCGACCACAAGCAGATGGCCGCCTTCCTCAAGCGCGCGCTGGGCGATGCCTTCCGCCAGGTGGCCGACCTCAAGGTCAAGGACCTGCTGGACCGCCGCTACGAGCGCCTGCAAAGCTACGGCCGCTTTGGCGACACCAAGGCGGACAGCCGCTGAATATCCCAGCTTCCTGAGCAGGTCGCGCTGGCGACCCGCTTCCGACGCGGCCCCAGCAGGGGCCGTTGTCGTTTCTGGGCCACTGTGGGGAGGGGGCGCGGCGGCGCGCAGCACGCCGTCGGCATTTCCCTATGGCGCACATGTTGCAACAAGATGTAGCATGTTTCGATGGCTCGTTGCGCGGGCCGAAGGAGTGTCGCATGTCGATGTTCAAGTCCCTCAAGGGGCAGATTCTGGTGTTGTCCACAATTTGCCTGGTGCTGGCCCTGCTGGTGCTGACGGTGGCGAACTTTCTGGTGGCGCGCAGCCAAGCGCGCGATGCGCTTCAAGAAGAGAGCCTGGCCACCGCCAAGAGCCATGTGGAAACCATTGAGGAATGGGGGCGTGCCAAGGCCATGATCGTGGCGGCATCCATCGGCGCCTTTGAAGATCCGGATCCCGTCAAAACTCTGGCCATCCTGCGCGATGCCGGCAAGTTCTCCACTGTGTATTTCGGGTATGCGGACAAGAAGTACGTGTTCTCCGAGCAGCGCAACCTGCCCCCCGACTACGATCCCACTGCCCGGCCCTGGTACAAGCAGGCTGCGGCGGCCGGTGCATCCGTCATCACGCCGCCCTACATTTCAGCTTCGGACGGCAAGCTGGTCGTCACGTTTGCCACCCCTGTCGGGGTGGGCAATGCACTCAAGGGCGTGGCGGCTGGGGATGTGTCCATGGAGTCGGTCGTGGCCACCGTGGCGTCTGTCAAGCCCACGCCCACGAGTTTTGGCTTCATGGCCTCCGCCGACGGCAAGATCATTGCGCATCCAGATGCAGCGCTGACGCTCAAACCCCTGTCCGATCTGTCCAAGGATCTGTCCAGCGACAAGCTGAATGCTGCGGTTCAGTCCAAGAATATGCTGGCCGTGGAAATCAATGGACGTCAGCGCCTTCTGACAGTGGTGCCCATTTCGGGCTCCAACTGGATGCTGGTGGTGGCGCTGGATGAATCGGAAGCCATGGCACCCATTCGTACCATGCTCACCTCCTCGGTGTTGTCGAGCATCGTAGTGCTGGCGATAGCAGTGGCCCTGCTGGCGGCGGTGTTGACCCAGCGGCTGCGTAGGCTCACGCTGGTGCGCGACGCCATGCACGAGGTGGGAGCGGGCGATGGCGATCTTTCGCGCCGCATCGACACGCATGGCGAGGACGAGCTGGCGCAGATCGCCGCCAGCTTCAACAGCTTTGCGGGCAAGCTCTCGGGCGTGCTGGCGCAGATCCGCGATGCCAGCAGCTCGGTGCGCGTGGCGGCCGAGGAGATCGCCACCGGCAACCACGACCTGAGCGGGCGCACCGAACTCACCGCGTCCAGCCTGCAGGAGACATCGGCCTCCATGCAGCAGCTCACCGAAACTGTGCGCCACAACGCAGACTCCGCCCGCCAGGCCAACCAGCTGGTGGCCCAGGCATCCAACGTAGCCCAGCATGGCGGCCAGGTGGTGGGCAATGTGGTCACCACCATGGACCAGATCAATGCTGCGTCGCGAAAGATCAACGACATCATCGGCGTCATCGACGGCATTGCCTTCCAGACCAACATCCTCGCGCTGAACGCCGCCGTGGAAGCCGCCCGTGCAGGTGAACAAGGCCGGGGTTTTGCCGTGGTGGCAGGCGAGGTGCGCAGTCTGGCCCAGCGCAGCGCCGAGGCGGCGCGCGAGATCAAGACGCTGATCAACACCTCGGTGGAGCAGGTCGAGAACGGTTCGCGCCTGGTGCATGACGCAGGCACGACCATGAACGACATCGTCACCTCGGTGCAGCGCGTCACGGACATCATGGCCGAGATCACCGCCTCCACCAACGAGCAAAGCACCAGCATCAACGAGGTCGGCCAGGCCGTGGCACAGCTCGACCAGATGACCCAGCAGAACGCCGCGCTGGTGGAAGAAAGCGCCGCAGCGGCACAAAGCCTCAAGGACCAGTCGGTGCGGCTGTCTGAAGTGGTGGGCACCTTCCGCCTGTCCACGGACGCGTCGCACACCGCGCCGCGTTTGTCGGCGCCCGGCGGTTGAGGCGCTTTCGGCGCACGCAGGCTGGGTGACGGCGGGCGAGGGTGGGCGAGGACGCCCGCGATAATCGGCGCCCATGCTCTGCTGCCCTGTTTGTTTTGCCGATCCTGCCTCTGCCCCTCGGCTGGTCCCCCGCCCGGCGCGAAGGCTGCTGGCATGACCCAATCCTTCGACGCCGCCCTGCAGGCTTTTGCGCCCGCGCTGCCCCTGGCCGTGGCGCTGAGCGGGGGGGCGGACTCCACCGCCCTGCTGCTGGCCTGCGCCCGGCGCTGGCCCGGCCAGGTGCGGGCCATCCATGTGCACCATGGTCTGCAGGCAGCGGCCGATGGTTTCGAGCAGCATTGCACCGCGCTGTGCCAGCGGCTGGACGTGCCATTGGTGGTGCAGCGCCTCGATGCCCGCCACGCCCCCGGCCAGAGCCCGGAGGACGCAGCGCGACAGGCCAGATACCAGGCTTTTGAGGCCTTTGCGCGCGACCATATTCAAAACAACGCTATTAAATCAATAGCGTTGGCGCAGCATGCCGACGACCAGGCCGAAACCCTGCTGCTGGCGCTGTTGCGCGGGGCAGGTGTGGCAGGCCTGGCCGCGATGCCCGCCCGCTGGGAGCGCGCGGGCATCGTCTGGCACCGCCCCCTGCTGCAGGTGGCAGGGGCAGATGTGCGCCACTGGCTGCGCGCGCAGGGCCAGGCCTGGGTAGAAGACCCCACCAACACCGACGAGCGCTTCACGCGCAACCGCATCCGCGCCCAGTTGCTGCCTGCGCTGGACGCGGCATTCCCGTCCTTTCGCGACACCTTTGCGCGCTCGGCCGACAACGCCGCCCAGGCTGCCGAACTGCTGCACGAGCTGGCGCAGCAGGACCTGGCCCTGGTGGGGGTGCCCCCACAGATCAAGGCCCTGCAGGGTCTCAGCCGTGCACGGCAGGCCAACGTGCTGCGCCACTGGCTGCGCCAGGCCCACCACACCACGCCCGCTGCAGCGCAGCTGGGCGAGTTGCTCGACCAGATCCTGGCCTGTACCACGCGTGGCCACCAGATCCGTATCAAGGTGGGGCGTGGTTTTGTGGTGCGCTCAGGCTCTGGGCTGGATTGGTCCAGTCCTTAGGCCAGCAACCCTACGCGCACGCAACGCTGCGCCACAGCCGCCCACTGCAGCACTTGAAAGAACACAAAAAATGGAACAAGCCATCGTCTCCGGCATTTCCGTCAATCGTGACTTGGCCAAGGTCTCCGTGCTCGGTGTACCCCACCGACCCGGCATTGCCAGCCATATCCTGCGCACCATGGCCGATGCCTACATTGAGGCGGGTGCGATCGTCCAGAACATGGGCAAGGACAGCAAGACCGATCTCAGCTTCACGTTGCATCGCCATGACTGCGCGCGCGCCATGGAACTGCTGCGGAATCCAGTGCTTCCCGCACTGGGCGCACGGGAAGTCGTTGGGGACACCGGTGTGTGCGAAGTCAGCATCGTCGGCACCGGCACGCGCAGCCAGGTGGGAGTGGCCAGCAAGATGTTCGGCACGCTCCGCGAAGCGGGCATCCAGGCCCAGATGATCTCCGCCTCTGAGGCCAAGACCTCGGTAGTGATCGATGCAACGCAGGTGGAACTGGCCGTGCGCAGCCTGCGCGAGGCCTTCGCATGGGACCCGCAGGCCGCCCAGGCTGCCGGAATCGCCTTCGAAATGAGGCATAATAGCGGGATTGGAAACGTGACCGAGTGGCCGAAGGTGCTCCCCTGCTAAGGGAGTATGGGGTGTAGAGCCTCATCGAGGGTTCGAATCCCTCCGTTTCCGCCAAGATAAGCCCCGAGTGCTTCATTCACTCGGGGCTTTTTCTTTGTCCCAATGTGGATCGGCATCGCCTGTCCGCAGGATTCCTACGCGGGGTCAGCCTCTGTGTATAGGTGAATCCCGCATTGCCAGGCGACCGGCTTGCGCGCCCAATCAATTCGTCCTAAGAGCCTTGTCTGTTCTCCGTGGACTCCAGACGCCGCCCGCCGCTTCGGGAGGTGAGTTGGAGATGTCCTGGGGAATCTGGCAAGGTTTCAGCCCGCCTAGTGCGGGCTTTTTTTTCGACCGGGCTCGGCGTCGGGTGTGATGCCGCGCCGTGTTGGCGGGGCGCAGACGGGGAGGTCTTGGCGGAGGGGCCTGTATGCTGGCGGGCAATCCATGCACTGCACAAGGCTCCCATGACTCTCCGCCACACAGGGCATACCCGTGAACTCCGCCTGACACCCAACGACCTGGACTTTTGTTACTTGCCACGGGTGGTGAGTTCTGTGCCTTCGCACGGCAGCGAGTTGGTGTGTACCGTCGATGCGTCCTGTTTCTTCGCCAACGGTGGGCACCACATCTTTTTTGCCCTCGATTGCGAAGGCGGGCAAGGTAGCTACAACCCGCACTGCGGGCCGATCTTCCGGTATGGCAAGAACCTGTGGGCCGTAGCGCGGGGGTTTATCGTTTTTGGCGATGGTGTGGTGATGGCCGAAGGTTGGAACGGGACCGCCATGCCTGCGTTGGCTGCCGTTGCAAATACCTCCGGCGCAGTGTTCGACCCCGCCCAGCATCCGGTTTTTACGCTGCGCATCGTGGCGGGCTATCGACAGGGAGCCTTGGCCAATCGCATGGGGGTTGAGATCCGCACCGGCCTTTCGGCCAAGGGCGCGCTTGTTTTCTCCGGGAGCGTGGAGGGCCCAGAGTGGGGCAGGGATTGGACGGGAGGCTCCAGGGCGGCCATGGGGGGCATCGCGTCGGGCTTTGTGCCACCCTCTGCCACCGGATGTGTGGAAGAGCTGCTGCCGCGCAGTGCGCCTGACGCGGCGCTTCTGATGTCCCGGTTCAGACTGCGGATGCGGCGGCTGGCCTGAGCGCCTGCTGATAATCTCCCAGGGCGTCAAGAGGTGCCGGGTTTCGTACGGTTGCCAAAAACCGCCGCCACCTCTCCTGCCTTCACTCGTCGATCGAGGCACTCCAGCGGCTGCCCCAGTCGCCGCCGCCGGGGCGGCTGACCTTGTCGATCTCGCGGCGGTCGCGTTTGGTGGGGCGGCCTTCCTGCAGCGCGGCGGCGGGCTCGGGGGCCAGGCGGCGCAGCTCGGCGGCTTTTTCACGCGCGGCGATGCTGTCGGCGGTCTCTTCGTACAGTTGTTGGGCCACGGGTGCCGGGCCGCGCGCGCCGCTCAGGCCCAGGACACGCACGGTGCGTGCCACGGGCCCCTGGCGCAATGCCACGGTGTCGCCGCAGCGCAAATCGCGTGCGGGTTTGGCCAACTGGCCGTTGACGGTGACCCGGCCCTTGCCGATTTCATCGGTGGCGAGGCTGCGGGTTTTGTAGAAGCGGGCGCACCAGAGCCACTTGTCCAGGCGCATTGTCTCCAGGGTGTTCATGGGCGTGATTGTGCCGCTTGTGCTTCGGGCGGGCCATCGGCCGCAGCGCTGGGCAGCGGCAGGCGCACCACGGCGTCCAGGCCTGCCACCCGGTGGCCCGCGATGCGGTTGGTGAGCGTGATGCTGCCCTCCAGCGCCTGCACGATTTCGCGGCAGATGGCCAAGCCCAAGCCGCTGCCGGTGCGCACATCGCCGGCCGAGAAGGGCTGGAACAGCCGGGCGGCAAGCTCATCGTCGATGCCGGGGCCGTGGTCGCTGATGGTGAGTGCCACATGCCGTCCGTCGCTGCGCAGGTCCACCGTGAGTTCGCTGCCTGGTGGCGCATGGCGCACGGCGTTGTGCAGCAGGTTGCGGCTCAGTTCTCGCAGCATCCATTCGTGGGACTGCACCAGCGCGGGCTCGGTGTGGATGCCGAAGTCCAGGTCGCGCTGGGCGATCAGCGGCGAAATTTCCAGCGCCACGGCGCGCAGGATGTCATCGAAGCGGGTGGCGGGCGGGGCGCTTTGCTGGCGCAGCTGCTCCACCTTGGCCAGGGCCAGCATCTGGTTGGCCAGTTGCGTGGCGCGGTCCACGGTGTCGCTGATCTCGTGCAGGGCCTGGTGCGGCTCCACATCGCCGCGCAGGGCCGATTGCACCTGGGTCTTGAGCACGGCCAAGGGCGTGCGCAGCTGGTGCGATGCATCGCGCACAAAACGCTTCTGGTGCCGCAGCAGGTGGCGCAGGCGCTGCATGACCTCATTGGTGGCGTCCACCAGCGGCTGCAGCTCGCGCGGGGCCGTGGGTGCGGCGATGGGGCTCAGGTCACCCTCGCGCCGCGCCTGTAGCTGCTGGCTGAGCTGGCGCACCGGTCGGGTGGCGCGCTGCACCACCAGCACCACGGTGAATGCGATCACGGCGATCAGCAGCGCCTGGCGCAGCAGCGTGTTCCACAGGATCTGCAGCGCCAGGGTTTCGCGTACTTCCAGTGTTTCTGCCACCTGGATCACGGCCATGGCCCGGCCTTGCGAACTGGCCACGGGCTGCAGCAGCACGGCCACACGCACGTCGCGGTCACGGAACTGGTCGTCGTAGAAGTCCACCAGGGCCGCATAGGGCGGTTTGTCGGGTATGCTGCCGCGCCACACCGGCAGGTCTTCAAAGCCCGACACCATCTCGCCGCTAAGCGTGGAGACGCGGTAGAACATCTGGCTCTGGTTGTCGGCCTCAAAGGCTTCCAGCGCCGAGTACGGCACGATGGCCCGCAGCTGCGCCGCATCGTCAAAGCCTTTCACATCGAGCTGCTCGCTGATGCTCTTGGCCGATGCCAGCAGGGTGCGGTCGTAGGCGGTGTTCAGTGACGCCAGCGTCTGGCGGTACAGGCTCCAGGTGTTGAAGCCGATGAACAGTGCCACCGGCAGCAGGATGCCCAGCAGCAGGCGCCGCCGCAGCGAGTGGTGGCGTGCCACATGCTGGGGCTGAGTTTGGGTCGGGCCCTGGCTCATGCGTCGGCCCGCAGCAAATAGCCCAGGCCACGCAGCGTCATCAGAGTCAGGCCCGTGCCCGCCAGCTTCTTGCGCAGCCGGTACACCACCACCTCGATGGCTTCGTACTGCACGTCCAGCTGACCGGGGAACACCAGTTCGTACAGCCGCTCCTTGGTCACGGCGTGGCCGGGTTGTGCCAACAGCGCGTGCATCAGCGCCAGCTCGCGGGGGGTGAGTTCCATCACCTCGCCATTCAGGTAGAGCGCGCCGCTGTCCTTGTCGTAGCGGATGGCCCCGATCTGCAGGGTGCTGGGTGCCAGCGGCGCCACGGTGGGGTCGGCGCTGCGCCGCACCAGGGCGCGCAGGCGGGCCTCCAGCTCGTCCAGGTCAAAGGGCTTGGGCAGGTAGTCGTCGGCGCCCGCATTCAGGCCCATCACGCGGTCGCCCACCGTGCCCCGCGCGGTCAGGATCAGCACGGGGGTGCGCAGGCCCCGGTTGCGCGCCTGCTGCAGCACCTGCAGGCCATCCAGGCCGGGCAGGGTCAGGTCCAGGATGATGGCGTCGGGTTGCAGGGCCGCCCATTGGGTGAGGGCTGCACGGCCGTCGCCAACCGCCGTGACCTCCATGCCCCGGCGCGTCAGTGCGCGGTGCAGCGTGGCCTGCATGGTGGGGTCGTCTTCTACAAGGAGCAATTGCATGCGCGGGACCATATCACTCCCAAGCAGGCTGCGCGCGCGGCACTGCACTGCACCGCCGCAGGGCTGCTCGCCGTTTGCTGCGGTTCAAGACGCGTGCGGCCCAGGGCCAGCGCCCCCGCGCAAGGGCCGCCCCGCCGCGACTCAGTGGCTCCAAATGCTAGTGTTTTCCCTGAGTCTGAGGACAGCCGTTTGACAGGCAGCGCGCGCATCATCGGGCAGTCCGAAAACCAATCAGGAGACTCCATGCGTCGCGATACCTTTCTGAAATCACTGGCAGCCATGGCTGCTGCGGGTGTGTTGCCCGTCTCGGCCCAGACGGCGTCTGCCATTAAGATGATGATCCCTGCCAACCCGGGCGGTGGCTGGGACACCACCGGCCGTGCGCTGGGCAAGGCCATGCAGGACGCAGGCGCAGCGGCGTCGGTGTCTTATGACAACAAGGGCGGTGCGGCCGGTGCGATTGGCCTGGCGCAGTTCGTCAACGCCAGCAAGGGCGATGCGAACGCGATGATGGTGATGGGCGCCGTGATGCTGGGCGGCATCATCACCGGCAAGCCTCCTGTGGGCCTGGACAAGGTCACGCCCCTGGCGCGCCTGACCAGCGAATACAACGTTTTTGTGCTGCCCGCCAACTCGCCCTTCAAGACCATGAAGGACGTGATCGACCAGCTCAAGAAAGACCCCGGCAGCGTGAAGTGGGGTGGTGGTTCGCGTGGCTCCACCGAACACATCGCCGCCGCCATGATTGCGCGTGAAGTGGGCGTGGACCCTGCCAAGATCAACTACGTGGCCTTCCGTGGGGGCGGTGAGGCCACCGCCGCCATCCTGGGTGGCAACGTCACCGTGGGCGGCAGCGGCTACAGCGAGTTTGCCGAGTACATCTCCGCTGGCAAGATGCGTCCCGTGGGTGTGACCTCGGGCACCCGCCTCAAGGGTGTGAACGTGCCCACGCTCAAGGAGCAGGGCATCAACGTGGAGATCGGCAACTGGCGCGGCGTGTATGGTGCCCCCGGCATCACGCCCGAGCAGCGCAAGGCCCTCATCGATGCGCTGACCAAGACCTACAAGCACAAGGCCTGGCAGGACGCGATGGAAAAGAACGGCTGGACCCCCGCATGGATGGCGGGCGACGAGTTCGCCAACTTCGTGGACAGCGAATTCGCCAGCATGCGCGCCACGATGGCCAAGTCCGGGATGATCTGATCGGGAGCAAGGCTCGGCTGCCGCACTGCCTGCTGCCTGCTGGGCAGAGGCGGTGGCCTTGCCTGCTGGTTGGTGCGAAGGAAAAAACATGACACAACAACATTCATCGCGCTCCAAGCCCCTGCAGACCCTGGTGGGTTCGGGCCTGGTGCTGCTCTCGCTGGGCCTGGCCTGGGGGGCCAGCTCCGTCAGCTCCGAGGCGGGCTACGGCGGCGTAGGCCCCAACTTATTCCCCTGGGTGGTCAGCATCGCTTTGCTGATCTGCGGCGTGCTCTGTGTGGTGCACGCGCTCACGGGCGGTTTTCGCGAACTGGAAGACGGTTCGGGTGACCCAAGCGCCCACTGGAAGGGCTTCATCTGGGTGTCGGCCGGGTTGCTGCTCAATGCGCTGCTCATCACCACGCTGGGCTTCATCCTGAGCTGTGCGCTGTGTTTTGTGCTCTCGGTGCGCGGCTTCAAAAGCTCCGAAGGCGAGCTGGACCTGCGCCTGCAGGCCTGGATCAAGGATTCCTTCATCGGCCTCGCAGTGGCTGCGCCGGTGTACTGGATGTTTACGAAATTGCTGGCCATCAACCTGCCCGGCCTCACCAACACGGGGTGGCTGTAAGGCCTGCACACCATGGAAACCTTAAATCTCCTCATGCAGGGTTTTGCCACCGCGGCAACACCCATCAACCTGCTGTGGGCCTTTGTGGGCTGCATGATCGGCACCGCCGTGGGCGTGTTGCCCGGCATCGGCCAGGCCGTGGCCGTGGCCATGCTGCTGCCCATCACCGTGAAGGTCGAGGCCACGGCCTCGATGATCTTCTTTGCAGGCATCTACTACGGCGCGATGTACGGTGGCTCCACCACCTCCATCCTGCTCAACACCCCCGGTGAGGCGGGCTCCATGGTCACGGCCATGGAGGGCAATAAGATGGCCAAGAACGGCCGCGCTGGCGCCGCGCTGGCCACGGCCGCCATCGGCTCGTTTGTGGCGGGCACCATTGCCACCGTGCTGGTCACCTTCTTTGCGCCGCTGGTTGCTGAATACGCCATCCGCCTGGGCCCGCCCGAATATTTCATGCTGATGGTGCTGGCCTTCACCACCGTGAGTGCGGTGCTGGGCAAGAGCACGCTGCGTGGCATGGTGGCCCTGTTTGTCGGCCTGGCCATGGGCCTCATCGGCATTGACCAGCTCACCGGCCAGGCCCGCTACACCGGTGGCGTGCCCGAGCTGATGGACGGCATCGAGGTCGTGCTCATCGCCGTGGGCCTGTTTGCCGTGGGCGAGGCGCTGTACAACGTGATGTACGAAGGCAAGTCCGACGAAACCCAGAACCGCCTGACCAGCACCCACATGACCAAGGAAGAGTGGAAGCGCTCCTGGCCCGCGTGGCTGCGCGCCACGTTCATCGGTTTTCCGTTTGGCACCGTGCCTGCGGGCGGCAGCGAGATCCCGACCTTCCTGAGCTACGCGGCCGAGAAGAAGCTGAGCAAGAACAAGGAAGAGTTCGGCACCACTGGCGCCATCGAAGGCGTGGCGGGCCCAGAGGCGGCCAACAACGCGGCCATCACGGCCACGCTGATCCCGCTGCTCACGCTGGGCATCCCGACATCCAACACCACGGCCATCCTGCTGGGCGCGTTTCAGAACTACGGCATCCAGCCCGGCCCGCAGCTGTTTGACACCAACGGTGCGCTGGTGTGGGCGCTGATCGCGTCGATGTACATCGGCAACGTGATGCTGCTCATCCTGAACCTGCCGCTGGTGGGCCTGTGGGTGAAGCTGCTGAACATCCCCAAGTCGTACTTGTACGCGGGCATTCTGGTGTTCTCCACGCTGGGCGTGTACGGCATGCGCCAGAGCGCGTTCGACCTGGTGCTGCTGTACGCGATTGGCCTCTTGGGCGTGGTGATGCGCCGCTTCGACTTCCCGGCCGCGCCGGTGGTGGTGGGCATGATCCTGGGCCCCCTGGCCGAGGCGCAGATGCGCAACGCCGTGGCGATTGGCGAAGGCAAATGGACTATCTTCCTGGAGCGCCCGGGCTCGGTGACCCTGATCGTCATCGTGCTGGCCGTGCTGATCGTGCCGCGCCTGCTGCGCCGCTGGGCAGCACGCAAGATGGCGCTGGCACAAACCTGAGCCTGACGGCCTTCGCCAACAAAAAAACCGCGCCTTCCAGCGCGGTTTTTTTATGGGTCAGCGGCAATGTCATCACAAGCCAGACACCCAAGGCCCTGACGCCCTTCGATGCCCTCCCCACCAGGATGGCTTGCTCAACGGGGGCCGATTCTACCATAAAATGCGAATAGTTCTTATTTGCAAGGATGGTGCATGGTCACACTTCCGCAGGAGTTTCTGGCGCTGTGCCGCCAGCTGGGGGATGCACAGCAGCGCTGCAGCGCCGCCATGCAGGCACAGGCCCGGCAGATCGAGGCCCTGACGGCCGAGGTGGTGCGCCTGCGCGGTGCCGTCATCGTGCGCGACACCCGCCTGGCGCTGGCACGGGACGAGCTGGAGCAACTGCGCGCCGCCAGCCCCGGCCTCCCACGCCGCCAGGCCATGGCGCGGCACATCGGTCTGCTGGCCGAGCGCATCACGACCTTGTCGCGCGAATGCCTGCGCTGGCGCCAGGCGGCGGGGCAGGGCGCTGCGGCCACTGCGCCCCGGCAGGGCGACGGCGCTGAGCTGCTGGCCACGGCGTCTTCCGCGCAGACTCCACAGATGCCGCTGATGCCACCGGTGCCGATGGAGCCGATAGAGCCGATAGAGCCGATAGAGCCGCACGCCAGCGGCCATCTCCCGCCGCATGCGCATGCGCAGGCCGGGGAGGGCGACGCGATCGGTAGCGCAGACCTGGATGCCAGCCTGGCCGCCGCCGACCTGGTGATCTGCCAGACGGGCTGCATCAGCCATGACGACTACTGGCGCGTGCAGGACCACTGCCGCCGCACGGGCAAGCCCTGCATCCTGGTCGATCAGCCGCTGGCCGTGCGCGAGGCGCAGGCGCTGGCCGCCCTCCGGCCCATGGTGGTGCTGCGCGTGGCCTCAGCCGCCCTGCCTGCGGCGTCCGCACAGCCTGAAGACGCAGAAATTTGAATAAAAATGGCCGTTACCGCGCGATGGTATTGCCTTTATAGCTATCAAAATAATAGCTATTGAGGTGCTGGAGGCAGCCTTTGCCCGCGTGCGCAGGCGGGCGCCGGGCGCCAGCGCCGCGCTACCATCCGCAGATGCCCTTGCTTGTTGACGACGCCCCCGCCCTGCCGCTGGATGCCCAGGGCATCCTCGAACTGGCGGCACGCTCCATGTTCCAGCTGTTCTCCAGCGTCAGCCAGGGCATGTTCCTGGTGGACCTGAGCGGGCGCATCGTCTGGGTGAACGAGGGCTACCAGCGCTTCCTGCCCGACCTGGGCTTCTCGTCGCTGGACCAGTTCCTGGGACGCATGGTGGAGGAGGTGATCCCCAACACCGGCATGCGCCGCGTGTTGGAGACGGGCAACCCGGTGCTGATCGACCTGCTCACCAACAAGGCGGGCACCTTTGTGGTCAGCCGCATCCCGCTGCGCGACGATGCGGGCAGCGTGATCGGCGCCATCGGCATCGTGCTGTTCGACCACCCCGAAACCACGCTGCAGCCCCTCATCAGCAAGTTCGCGCTGCTGCAGCGCGACCTGGACGACGCACGGCGCGAACTGGCCAGCCAGCGCCGCCGCAGCCTGGCGGTGGCGGGCGATGGCGAGCGCCGGTCCAAATACACCTTTGCCAGCTTCATCGGCTCCAGCCCCGCAGCGGCCGAAGTCAAGCGCCAGGCGCGGCGTGCGGCGCAGTCCACCAGCCCCGTGCTGCTGCTGGGCGAAACCGGTACCGGCAAAGAGCTGCTGGCCCACGCGATCCACGCCGCCTCCAGCCGCGCCAGCGGCCCGTTTGTGAGCGTCAACATCGCCGCTGTGCCCGACACGCTGCTCGAAGCAGAGTTCTTTGGTGTGGCGCCCGGCGCCTACACCGGCGCCGACCGCAAGTGGCGCGACGGCAAGTTCAAGCTGGCCGATGGCGGCACGCTGTTC
>Ga0187844_10000526_pt1 | contig 30002 bp, 25 predicted proteins | sample SpaLakP09_SKY_50_FD_134517 | JGI IMG/M metagenome (GOLD analysis project Ga0187844, IMG submission 134517) | Oligotrophic lake water microbial communities from Sparkling Lake, Wisconsin, USA - SP09_SKY_50 | ecosystem: Environmental > Aquatic > Freshwater > Lake | place: USA: Sparkling Lake... | reverse complement strand
TGCTTTCTCTGTTTTTTCTGTTTTCTCTACTTTTTTGGTTATTTTTTTCACTTTGGGAACAGGGACAATAGGATTATTGGAAGACATTTTTGCTGTAAATAATAGTAATACTAATTTCTAGAGTGATAGGTGGAGTTGATATTGGCTACCCGTCTATATTCAATTTTATTGAGAATTGTTTATTTGGCTTTGGGAGTCATGAGGCCCTCCTCACTGCGAATTATTTACTGGATTTATATTATTTATTTTTATAATAATGGCTATAAAATAATATAAAAATTGAATGTTAATTGTGATGTATCATAAAATTATCAATACATGAATATACCTTTTGAAAAATCATTTGCTTCTTACGAAAAATCTAAAGAATGGATTGATAGAAAAATAACTTGGAGCGATAAAAATAAAAATACATTAAAATCGCATGAAATATACAAATCATCTCATACAAAATATTGGTTTAATTGTCAAAATTGTGAACATGAATTTGAATGTTCTATTTCTAACATACAAAAAAGAAATTGTCCATATTGCTGTAAACCTTCGAAAAAATTATGTGATGACGATAAATGTAAAAGATGTTTTGAAAAATCTTTTGCGTCTCATGAAAAATCAATTTGTTGGAGTGTTAAAAATGTTGATAATAGTGGAAATCCTATTGCTCCAAGACAAATTTTCAAATCATCTGGTAAAAAATTTTGGTTTAAATGTGATAATTGTCCTCATGAATTTGAAAGTTCATTAGATGCACTTACAGGTAAAAAAACAAGTTGGTGTCCATATTGTTGTATTCCTTCGAAAAAGTTATGTGATGATAGCATTTGTATATTTTGTTTTGAGAAGTCGTTTTCTTCGCACCCAAAATCGGTGTTTTGGAGTAAAAACAATATCGATAATAATGGAAATCCAATTAATCCAAGACAAGTTTTAAAATTTTCAAATAACAATTATATTTTCGATTGCAATCTTTGTATCCATGAAAATGAAATAGCATTGAATAACGTTAATGCTGGAAATTGGTGTTCATATTGTTGTATTCCACAGCAAAAATTATGTGATAATAATGAATGCAAAAGTTGTTTTGAAAAATCATTTGCGTCGCATTCAAAATCTGTGTTTTGGAGTAAAAACAATATTGATAATAGTGGAAATTATATTGAGCCAAGACAAGTTTTTAAACGTTCAGATAGATTGATGTATAAATTTTATTGTAATATATGTAGTCATGAGTTTGAGAGATTACCGTTGAATATACAAGATATTGACAGTATGACACATTGTATTTATTGTGTAGTTCCAACAAAAATAATATGCGATGATGAAAAATGTATATTTTGTTTTGAACGTTCATTTGCTTCACATCCAAAATCAGAATATTGGAGTGAAAGAAATATTGATAATTGTGGAAATTTTATTAAGCAAAGAGACGTAATTAAAGGTAATAATAATCATTTTATATTTAATTGTGATACATGTCGTCGTGAATTTTCTTCACCATTATCACATGTAGTTGGAGGAACGTGGTGTCCGTATTGTATAAACAAAACTGAAAAAAAAATGTACGAAATATTATCTACTATTTATCCAAACTTAATACAACAATATAAAGTAGAATGGTGTAAAAATTCAGAGACTAATAGATATTTACCATTTGATTTTTGTCTGGAAGATTTAAAAATTCTAATGGAATTAGATGGTGCTCATCATTTTGAACAAGTTTCAAATTGGAAATCACCTGAAGAAAATCATAAAAGAGATGTATATAAAGAAAAATGTGCGAATGATAATGGATATTCTATCATTCGTATTTTGCAAGAATATGTTGCAGATGATAAAAATAACTGGTTAGTTGAACTTCAAAATGCTATTCAAACTATTCAAAATGAACCAGATGTACTACATAATATTTATATTTCTAATGACAATTATGATTATAATACATATTTATAATTTTTCCACAACCAACCCCCCCCCACATTAAATCAAAAAGCGCGCCTTGAATTCATCCGGGGTAAATATCGGTATCCCGTTTTTCTTCGCGAATTCGGTCTTATTCGACGTTTCCAAGTGCGATTTAATCACCAACGCAAATGTATCTTTTTTCATACTATCTTCCAATACAGCACCGTAAGTAGGCAACAGGTCAATAATCTGTTTATCGCGGATTTTCGACATGACAATCTTCTTTTTGTATAACGGATGTCCAACCTTATCATCTCCAACATCCTCCGAAACCCCCACCCCCGTTTCCCCCGAAACCCCCGAAACCCCAGCAACCAATTTCTCCTGAAGCCCACATTCTTCCAAGAACCCCAAAAACACGGGAATATTCTGCACAAATTCCTGCGCGTTTTCCCTCCCAATTCCTTTGACACTTTTCAGCATTTCAATTTTCTTTTCCGCGGTTTCGCATGAAGTCAGCACCAGAGGAAAGGCTTCCAGAATCGGCTGTATTTTCTTCTCCCCCATTCCCTTCCCAATTTTATTCGAGGCCACCATGATTTGAAGCAGGGACGCCCCCGCGACTTTCGAACGAATACTTTGCGATAATTTTTCAGCGGTTTTGTCTTTGAATCCCTCCACGGTTTCGAAATCCGCTTTGCTCATTTTCAGAATTTTGGCGACGGAATCATATCCAGCCTTGAACAGCCGTTTGATATTCCCGGAAGATAATCCATCCACTTCCAAGGTCGTGAAGAACCCAGTCGCATTTTTCTCGCGCACAGTTGAGTCCTCCGAGAAATTCTCCAAAATCACATCCACATGCGTCTCCGACCACGTATAGGCTTGTTCGGGCATTTTGGCCTTCTCCGCCGCAACCGTCACCCCCTTAATATAGGGAATCACATCCCCACTTCGCACGATTTGAATCAAGGCCCCAATCCCAATCTGATTATCCAGAATGAATTTCCCGTTGAATCCAGTCGCATATTCAATCGTCACACCGCCTAATCGCACCGGTTCAATACGCACACGAGGTTTCAAAAGCCCATTCTTACTAGGAGCCCAAATCACATCCACGACCTTACATTCCGCCATTTGGTCCGAAATCACCATTTTGAAAGCAAAGGCGTGTTCAGGATTACCAGAAACACGTGGATAAATTTTATCATCTGCGACAATCACCCCGTCAATTTCATAATCATAATTCTGACGCCAATCCAGCAACTTTTCCGACAATAATTCGTTTGTAATTGAGGTAAAAGTCTGGTTACGGACCACTTCATGTTTCAATTCCACCAAGGTACGCATTTGTTCGCTGGGTTTCAATGCCGGATGCACGACCTCATACGTAACGAAATGTAAATCCTGGGTTTTACTGTCGATTTTCTTGGCATTGATAATTCCCGAGACCAAATTACGCGGATTCGCAAACATGGTTTTATATTTGGTTTCAAAAGTTTGTTTGGGAATAATGAATTCCCCGCGTATGGCGTAGCCATTATGAATTGGTAATTTCAACACGCTCAATAAATGCGTAATGTCCTGCCCCACGCGCCCATCGCCACGGGTATATAATTTGGCGACATGGTTCTCGACCACATACAGACCACTGACTCCATCCAATTTACACGAAAGCACATATTCACCGGAATAATCCTGAAGCCAGTTGGTCAAGGCATTGGTATCAGGTTTAATCTTATCCATGGACGCCATTTCATAGGGTAAAGCAACTTTGTTTTTCTCGATAATAGGCGCCCCGATATCTTTCAGTTGCGTATTATTGGGGTATTTGGTTTCGGTATATTCTTTCAAAATATCGAATTCGTTGTCGGTTAAAAGGGCAACGGCAGAATTATAATAAACGTGGTTGGCATATTGAATCATCGAAATCAATTCTTCTTCGGAAAGTGTTTCTAAAAGGGAAAGTCCGCGTTGTTTGAATTCTTGGATACGGGTTTTGGAATCGGATTGGTTTATTTTCTGGGTTTTGGCTTGAGGGGATTTCGGTGGAGCATTCATCTCTTCTTTATGTATTTTCCTTGTTTTCTTTTCTTTAGGTTTCTTTTTTTCTTTGGTTTCAGGGATTTTCGGAGAAGAGATTTTGGGGGATTCTGGCGCAAATTCAGGTATGGGTTCGAGCACAGGTAAGGGAGGTGTTTTTTTCTGGGTTTTGGGTTTCTTGGGTTCTTTCGGGATTTTGGGGATTTTCTCGGTTTTCGGGGATTTTTTGGGTTTCGGTTCTTTGGGGATTTTCGGTTTCGGTTGTTTCGGTTGTTTAGGAAGGAGGAGGGAAGAAGATTCCATCGTAAGATTTTGATTATATTCTAAATAGAGATTTTCTATCTCCCAATTCCCATCAAGAATCCAATCTTAATATATACCTACAACCCCATCCCCCCAAATAACCCCCAAAAACCCACCCCAAAAATGGAAAGAGGATTAACCATGATTGTGCATTCCGTAATCATCGGATTTATTTTATACCTGATTATGACCTTCCTGTTAAGACAGAAACAAGCCATCGCCGAAGATAGAAGTATCTTAATTGCCGCGGTAATATTGGTATATATGGTGCTTTTCGGCCATGGATTACCAACCAGTATCAACAAAAACATTGTATAATCAACCCACTGCCCCCCTCCTCCCACGCGAAGTTCCACCCACACCGAATACAATCCTTATTATATATATTTAGACATTTCTTTGAACCCAAAACCTCCCAAAAATCAAAATGGATATGCAAACTTCTTTTTTCGGTCCTCTTGCCAAAGATTACTGTAGTCTTTTCCTCTTTTTATCCGTCGTAGGAATGATTTACATTATTTTAGCCGTTTTCGCCATCATTTCTTTGGTTTTCTCCAGAAAAGGGGGATTCAAAGAATACATGGGAATTATCTCCTTTTTAGCAGTGGGTATTGTCATTTATATCCAGAACCGTCTGTTATATAACATCTGCCTTCGTTAAATAATTCTGATGCCCCTTTCCGCCCCCCCGGCCGACTTCAGATAAGTTAAACTAGGATTGTATCTATTTTCCGAGTAATATATACAATCAACCCCCCGAAAATGTCCGATACTTTATATTATAGCAACTATTGCCCCCATTGTAATAAATTATTGGAATTCATGAATAAAAATGGACTCTTGGACCGTGTATCCTTTGTCTGTATCGATAAACGTCGCCAAAACGAACAAGGCGTATGGTATGCGCAACAATATAATGGGCAAACGGTGATGATACCGCATCTCATTCACTCCGTTCCGTCTCTTTTATGTATCAAAAATCATAACCTACTCATGGGAGAACAAATCCAGGCGTATTTCGAACCTAGTATCACGAATAAACAAGAAGCCCAAGGCCAAGGCAACGGGGAACCTTTGGAATTTTCCGTGATGCAATTAGGGGCAGTAGAAGAAGGTGGAACGAACCGTATGTTAATGGCGAATTCTTCCATTGAAGGTTCTGCGTATGTCTAGCATGGGGCATGGGGCATGGGAACCTACGGTTCCCGGTGCGACCCCCCTCCCTTTTATTATTTAGGGGGACGTAGTCCCCCACCCCTTCGGGGCTCCCCCTGTAGGGTGCGGTTTTGACCAAATAGTATCAGAATATATTATCCAAAATCCACATAATATTTTCTACCACCCCTTTTGACAAAAACCTGAAAATACTCTCCGGAAATTATCTCCCCGATTATATTGACGAATATATCCATATTATTTCTACAACCCCTTTCACCAAAATCCGAAAACAAAGATGGAAAAAGGAGGACTAAAATATTCTCCCCGATTATATTGACCAAATATCCATATTATTTCTACAACCCCTCCACCAAAAAAGCAACAGAATATTTCTACCACCTCTTTCATCAAATTCCCCTTCCCAATCTCCATAATTCCCCATACACGACCCCCACAAATAAAAGGGGATAAACAAATAATTCTTTTTCCATTTATCTGACAAAATATTTCAACCTCTAACGCACCGCCCCCTAAAAATGGAAATCCAACAAACCCAAGATGACGTTCCTTCCAACGTGGTATTTCGAGCCGTGACGCTTCAGAGTCAGCAAATCCATAAGTTAATCGTGTTTTTAAAAGATATGTTTACGGACATCAACCTGCATATTACCCGCGATTCCATCAAAATCTCCAATATGGATAAATCTCATACCATTTTCGTGGATGTGGAATTATATGCCTCCGAGTTCAACAAATACTATTGCGAACCGGAAAAAATCATCATTGCCGCCAAGACCGAGGATTTGCATCGCGTCACCACCAATCTGAAAAATGAGGAAGTCTTGACCATTTACATTGAGCGTAAATATTATCACGATGGAATTGTCCAGAATCTAACCGTGCAAACGGAAAACGGTAAAACCAACATTACATTCAAGACCGAAGTCCGTTTAATCGAGCCAGATACGGAGGAATTATTCGTCCCCGATGTCATTTATACGTCCATTATCTTTTTCCCCACGACCGAATTCCAGAGTATTATCCGGTATTTATCTACCATCGGCGAAACCGTCACAATTACGTCGGTAGGCAATGAATTAACGTTTGAAAGCACGGGCACCCAATTACATTCAGTAATCACCTGTAATGAAGCCAATAAAAACATGCGATATAAAAAACGCCCCGAAGACGATACGGTGATATGTAATACCTTCACCCTGAAAAGTCTGAGTCATTTCACCACCAAATGCACTTCCCTGTGTCCAACCATGGAATTATATTTCGATAATGATATGCCGATTATTGCCTGCTACCAATGTGGGACACTCGGCCCAGTCAAGCTTTCTTTGGCGCCATTTTAACCCCTCGTCTCAGAGCGTGCAGAGTGGGAAATACATGAAAAAAGGGGCTGTAGAATATTCCTACGGCCCCTTTTCCCCGGATTTCCCCCGAATTTTTATGGATATTTCGACGCATGAAACGATTCCAGTTTTTGAGCGACTTTCTTTTGTTCTACCAATACGGTATTAATGACTCCTCCCAAACGGAAAAATTTCTCACAATCTTTTTCGGACATGGTGGTAAGATTGAGTCCTTCATTAAAAGCTGTATCGATAAAATTTTCATAATTTTTCACACAATATTTTTCTTTGTGTTGTAATCTTTGCATTGTTTTCAAAACGTCGAGCATTTCGGCTCTTTTTTCATTGATACAATTTTCGACTTTATTGGCTTGATATTCGGACATGGTTTTGAGAGTATGAGATAAAAGGAATTGAATATTCGAGATGAATATTCAATTTTACGATTTTTACGGTGTTTTTGAATAACAATAAATTATTTTATTTTTAGATATAACCTTCAGCACGCATTAATTCTTCAATTCTTTCCATAAAAGATTCTTCAAATTTTTCTTTTCCCATCACCTTTTGCATCAATTGACTTTTAAGAACACTATTTAACATAAAATCTTTATAATCATAATTTCTACAATGAGAACATTGATATTTTTCACCTATTTTTAAATTTTCACGTAGTTTTGAATCACATTCACCACAAAGCATAATATTACAAACGCTACATGTATAAGAAGGATTTAAATTATTACTTTTTTTTAAACGTAATCCCTCAAACCACATATACTTATTCGTATCGTAAAATTCATCTTTTTTGATATCAATTCTTTTCGAAAATTCTTTTTTATAATTTAAAAATTCTTCTTCTTCGTGAAAAACCTTTACTTTGTCTTCAAATCTGGTTTTATATTTGGCTTCATATTCTTCCAATGACATAATCATATAAAATTCTTCTAAACAAATTGCACATTCCATCCGATTATCACAAAAAATACAAAAAATTTGAAAAATAATAGATAACAAATTAAGGGAAATAAACTCTAGACGTGTTTCTTGAACAAACACCCCGTCCGAATCAACCCAGGAATATCAATGAAAATCTCCGGACTCTGGAATTCCAGTGTATCCATCCAAATCTTCACACAACAAAACCCTTTCTTGGGGGAAATGGATAATCCATTAATATGTTTGGAATGCTCCGGACAAAGTGTTTCCCCCGCAGCAGCATAACATAAATGACGCCATACATCACATACAACTCGGTTGGAGACTTTATACGAAAAGGCTCCCATTCCTCTATTTTTCGGGTCTTCCCAAAAGGGCGCAATCCCCATACGCATCCAAAACAGCAACCCATATTTCACCACATTTTCCTGTAGCCCCTTCACCACCGCTACGACTTCTTCTGCAGTATCGATATGGAATTTGATTTCACGATAACTTTCCAACGTCCAATGATTATCTTTATCAGCTGGTAAATGGAAATACATGTTCCATTTACCATGTAATGGATGTTTTACCGTTTCCGTTGCCCTTATTACAGAAACCGCATCAACCACCGCAGATTCATGAATGGTTTGAGGAGATTTTACAGATAAATAAGAAGTACTCGAAGATAAAGAAATCGTTGTCATCCAACCGATTGTAAATGCCGTAATTGGCGTATATAATTATGGTGCGAATTATTTATATCCTTTTATCTTAATCTTTATAAATATCATGCGCATTCCATAAATCATGATAATAAGCGACTTTGGTTTGATTTATTTGTTCTTGTCTATATTCTTTATAACATTCTACGATTGTTTGATTTGTGTTTTTATTTTCAATACTGACATTCGTCATACCATCTGAATTGATATATACATTTTTATTTTTATATTCGATTCGATTTAATTCGTCTTCTGAAAAGGCACTTTTTAATAACATAGGACCGGTAGGATACAAAGGGTCTTCCCCAAAATATTTATTATTTACATTTTCAATAATTTTATTGATGCAATATAATATTTTTTGATTACCAGGACGACAAATCATAAATGCGTTATAAATACCTTTTCTTGGATGTTCAGAATCTTCCACAAATACTTCTTGATTTTCTTGTACAAACATAGAATAAACATCAATATTATCTGCAAATTTAAATTTTATATCCATATATATACCTCCATGTTTATATAAGACACAATATCTCCACAAATCTGCTTTATATGCTCCAGGAATGAGTTTTTCATATGTGTTCGCAACTTCTGGAACAAAATATTGTTCTAAAAATGTTTTACAATCTTCATCGTCAAATAAATGAAATTTTATTTTGGGATTTTTCGATTTATTGTATTCAATACATTCTTTCATACCGGGTTTCAAATCTTTGGTTAACCATGTTTGATAAACATTGGGGGATATTTTTCCGGTTTTATCTACTTTTTGCATACATACTTCTTTTAAATATTGATTAAAATTATCATCAAATAATTCAATCTGTCGATTTTGAAAATAACATTGATAACATAAAACGAAAAAAATTATTATCAAAACACAAATAATAAATAACCATATTTTTTTCATTTATTTTATTACTTGAATATATTTTTATACAATATAATAATATAAAACAATATAAAAAAATAATATGCCCCCCCTTCCCAACCAAAAAGAATACAAAGTTGCCATTCCCTCTTACCAACGTTCCGAAATCATTAGCCAAAAAACACTCCATACTCTGATTCAAGGAAAAGTCCCTTTAGAAAAAATCCATATTTTCGTCGCCAATGATACCGAAAAGGCCCTCTACGCATCTAAACTCCAAGAACAATATCCCCACTACCCCTTGAAAAACCTCCATGTAGGCGTCCTAGGTATCACGCCTCAACGCCAATTCATTTCCCAGTTTTTCCCTAAAAATACGCCCATCGTTTCTTTGGACGACGACGTGGAACAAGTCTATCAATTATCATCCTACCGCCCCTTTTCCCCTCAGCCCAAAACCAACCGCAAAACCCAGCGCAAATCCACTCCTAAAAAGGAATCCAACCGTCTCGTCAAACTCACAAACTTGGACCAATTCTTCCAACGAGCTTTCGAATATACCCTACAGCAAAATCTCCACATTTGGGGCGTCTATCCCGTCAATAACCCCTTTTTCATGCAACCCAAAACCACCACCGACCTGCGCTTCTTAATCGGCGGTTTCTATGGATACATCAATCGACCCACTGTCCCTGAACTCAAAGTATCCGTCCCCATCAAAGAAGATTACGAAAACACCATTCTGCATTATATTCATGACGGAGGAGTCGTGCGATTCAATGGGGTTTCGTATAAAAGTAAAAATTATTCCCCCGGTGGTCTGGAAAAAGCCGAGACGCGTCTCAAATCCAACCGCAAAGCTTCCGAAATGTTATTGAAACGGTATCCGGCATATGTTTCTAAGCGTCCAACCCGGGCGAATGGGGTCATGGAAATTGCCCTCATTAAGAACCCCACGCCAAACCCGTAGAAAACCATCCACTTCCCTTGGTCGCAATCCCGTCTGCGGTCCCGCCACGCATGTTCTTCTTCTGTGTTTTCACCCGCCCCGAAGGTTTCCCTTTCCCCGAGAATTCCAAAATCTTCTCATGCCAATCCTGTAATTGTTTCCGCGTCTTCCCCCGCGTTTTTTCCCATATTTTTTTCCGTAAATAGCAGACCACGGATAAGCGTATGGCATCGGAATCACCTTCCTCATTCCCCTCTTCCACCGTCGCCGCCCGAACCGTTTTGATAGGCAGATTCCCGTGGGATTCATGTACATCCATAAACAACACATCGCCTTCGCGCACATCCACCGCTAAACCGTATTGCGGAAAACAAGTCTCGCCACCGGTATATTCTCCCCGTTCCAACACCACCAAATTCCCAAACCCCTCTTCGTCGTCGCCTTTGTCGTGATGGATGGACGTGCGATAATTCACATTGGTCGTGACAGTCGTAAAAGCGGTTCCGGCGACACGAAATACGGGAATACTACGCGCTTTCTGAAACTGTTTGGCATATTGTTCTGGAACCAGGCGTTTATACCATTGGTCGATTTCTTGTAATAGGGGCAATAGGAGTTTATATTGGGCGGGATGTTCCATATTAAAACGACAAGGACGCACGTCAATGTCTGCGCTGAATCCATGGTTACGGAATTTATATTTCTGTTTGGGACTCCAACGGTCGAAAAAGCCCAGGATATTGGATTTGACGGATTTATTATATTGGACGCCGCGTTTGCCATTGTTTCCGGTTGCATTTCCGCGGTTTTCGGTGGTATGATGGGCGAATTTGATGACATTTTCGTAAAAGGCTTGACGTTTTTGGGGGGACAAAACGTCTTTACGGAAACGTAGTAATAATTTTTCGGAGCCCCCATCACCATCGCGGACATAGACATCGGCATCGTGCTTAATCATTTTATCTATTTGCGAACGTTGAACATACGTATTCATTTTGGCGGTTTCCTCCGAAAGACTCCATTTACGTTTCACTACATATTTGGCAATTTTCCCACGACCCCCTTCCTGAATTGTTTCTACCGGCATTTTCACGGTTTTCGGATTTTTTGAAACCTTTTATTTTTATTTTTATATATTCTCCCCCGAAATTCCCCCCCCGATAAAATTGAAACTTCCCTTCCACGAATTCATCCCCCTCCATCTCCCTTTATCCTAATAGTATAATCAATTGAATTTATTTGCGTCCCCCATTCACGAAAATAAATTCTATTACCCCCTCCAAGAGAAAGTAGTAGAAAATACATATAAAGCGAATTTATTAAATTACGTTTAAGCGTTTCAGAAATTTCGACCAATTGAAATGGCGTTGTTATTAAAACAAAATCCATCTAAAATCGTAGGAGTTCAATTTTCCACCTTTTCGCCAGAAGAAATCCGTCGTTATTCCGTCGCCGAAATCACCAATCGAAATACCTATGCCGGCAAAAAACCAGTTTTAGGCGGTTTATTCACTCCGCAATGTGGCGGTGGAGATATTACAGGAAGCACCAAACAGATTTGTCCAACCGATGGATTGACTTCCACCGAGTCTCCCGGTTATTTCGCGCATTTGGAATTGGCGACTACGCTATTCAGTATGCATCATATTAAAAACATTTTGAAAGTCCGCAAATCCACTTGTTTCGCGTGTAGTCGTCTTTTATTCAGTAAAACTCAGCACCAGCATATGTTGGAAATGTCGCCCCAGGAACGCACGGAATATGCCTATAACCTTTGTAAGAAAATCCGTCGTTGTGGGGTGCAAAACGAAGACGGGTGTGGATGTAAACAGCCAGATAAATATGAATTGAAAAGCATCGCCTCGCTGTTCGCAGTATGGGAGAAAGTTGCCATCGTGAATGCAGACGGGCAAAAAGAAAACGTCAAGAAAACCGTGCGTTTGTATCCGGAAATGGTCTTGAAACAATTCAAGCGTATCACCGACGAAGACATGGTGTTTTTAGGGTATCATCCGGTATGGTCCAAACCCGAATGGTTTCTACTTACCGTATTACCTGTTGCCCCTCCTGCCGTCCGGCCTTCCGTCAAACCCGATGCCCAACAACGCAGTGAAGATGATTTAACCCATATCTACAGCCATATTGTCCGAACCAATCAAGACCTACGTGCCGCCATCCAGGAAAACAAAGCCGAACATGTCGTTGAAAATCTGCGTCTTATTTTGCAATTCTTGGTAGCGTCCTTGGTCAGTAATAAAATCAAAGGTGCCTCGCCGATGACCCAACGTTCCGGTAGACCGCTACAGAATATTTGTTCGCGACTCAATACCAAACACGGCCGTATTCGTGGGAATCTGATGGGGAAACGGGTGAATTTCAGTGCTCGTTCGGTTATTACCGGCGACCCCAATTTATCCATTCGTCTGCTAGGTGTTCCACTGAACATCGCCAAAAACATCACCAAACCGGTGATTGTGAATGACCGAAACCGCGATTTCTTGACCCATCTGGTGCAAAATGGTCCCAGCACTTATCCTGGTGCCAAAATCCTGGAACGTAAAGGTTTCGGACAAACGTCGGGCGGTGGGAATCAGATTTCACTGCGTTATGTGGACCGAACCACCATCCGATTGGAAAACGGGGATATTGTGCATCGTCATTTGATGGACGGGGATTTCGTGCTATTCAATCGACAACCCAGTTTGCACCGAATGTCGATGATGGCGCACGAAGTTCGTGTGATGAAATATGGCGATACTTTCCGATTTAATGTAGGTGATACTCCACCTTATAATGCAGACTTCGATAAACTCTCTGTCGAAAACATGGGGCGTTAAAAGCGTGCTACCCCATAGTTTATTGGTTCGCGTGGAACCAGTAAGCGAAACACCTTGTTGCGGGAAACCCCTTAGAGCCTTTCACTACCACTCTTTCTTAGAAATGAAAAAGAGGAACTCGGTTAATCGCCGAACCCAATGGTAATAACGTGAAAGGATTGGGCAATCCGCAGTGCTACTTCCTAATGTCGTTTAGCAGACTATGGAAGGCATTCAGAGACTGAACGGGTGTTGGTGTTCAATGAAGGATTAGCTACCCTGAGAATGCTTAAGATACAGTCCGACCCCCTTGGAAACCTGGGGGAATTCGTCGGGAGACGAAATGAATATGCACGCCCCACAGAGCGTGCAAGCAGAAACAGAATTACAATATTTACCAGCCATTCCATGGCAAATTATCAGTCCAGCCAAGAATTCACCGGTCATCGGTATTTTCCAAGATTCCCTCTTAGGTTCCTATTATTTCACACGACCCCATGTCCGATTGACCCTACTACACGCCATGGAATTACTAGCCCAATATACCAAACTCCAGCCCCAACTCCTGAAACAAATGGCCCAGAAAATCAATTCCAGAGGAAAAACCAATGGCGAAGAACATACCGTATCCAGTTTCGACATTTTAACCCAGATTTTCCCGCCCATGACTTCCGTGAATAAGACCAAATTATTCGAGGACGACAAGGATGTTTTCCCCACTTCCAATAACGTCGTGGAAATCCAAAATGGACATTATATCCGTGGCCAATTAGAGAAAACCATGTTCGCCTCCACTTCCAAAGGTATTTTACACCGAATTTGTAACGATTTCGGGAATCGCACATGCGCGGATTTCATCGACGATATCCAGAACATTATCAACGAATACATGAAATCCAGTTCCTTTTCAGTAGGTATCAGTGATTTAATCGCCAATAAAACCACCCAAAACGAAATTACACGCGTCATCGAAACCCAAAAACAAGAAGTCCAACTTCTGATTGAAAAAGTACATCTAGGTATTTTCGAAAACAAAACCGCCAATTCCAATGCCGCCGAATTTGAACTCCAAGTCAATAATCTGCTCAATAAGGCCCTGGAAGATGCGGGGAAAATTGGGCGTAATAGTTTAGGCAAAGATAACCGTTTCGTCATGATTGTGAATTCGGGTTCCAAAGGAGGACCGCAGAATATTTCACAGATGATTTCCTGTTTTGGGCAACAGAATATTGATGGAAAACGTATTCCCAATGGATTCGATAATCGCCCACTGCCCCATTTCTGTAAATACGATGATTCCCCCAAAGCCCGTGGATTCATTGAAAATTCCTACATTACTGGACTGACCGCCGTGGAAGTCTTTTATCACGCCATGGGTGGTCGAATTGGGCTCATCGACACGGCGGTCAAAACCGCGACAACAGGATATATTCAGCGCCGGTGGGTAAAGGCCATGGAAGATTTGGTGGTGCGTTATGATATGACCGTCCGAAATAATATGGGCAAAATCATCCAGTTCAAATATGGCGACGACGGTTTCGATACGGTGAAAGTAGAGAGTCAGAATCTCCCCTTATTGAAGTCCAGCATCGAAGACATTTTCAGCCATTACGACATCATCGGGGTGAATGACCGGACCCAGGACGAATTATCCGTCTATACCAAAGGCGCACGTTCCCGATTACAAGCCCAGCGCGACGAAGCCCGTATCTTATGCCGTAAATACATCGAAAAAATGATTGAAACCAGGGATTTCATTGTGGAAAAGATATTCCGCGGAAGAGACGACAATTGGGCCATCAAAGTCCCCGTCATGTTCAAGAGTATCATCGATAATCTCCAGGGCCAATTGGGACTAGGTAAAATGACGGAATATTCTTCCACGGCCCAATCCTTGAAAACCCAGAAGAACTCCACCGAAGAAGACCAAGATTCCCTGACCACCGTCTCCGACATAACGCCCCTAGAAGCCTTCCAAATCATCGAGGATTATTACCAAACCCGTCTGGTATCTTTGGGTAAAGCAGGTCCCAATAAAATGTTCGAAACCTTGTATTATTATTATCTGACCCCTAAAACCCTCCTCGTCGAAAAACGTTTCCATCGTAAAGCCCTAGAACAATTATTGGAAACCGTTGTCCAACGATACAAACAGGCCATCGTGCATCCAGGAGAGGCAGTAGGAATTATTGCCGGTCAGAGTGCCGGGGAATTGAGTACCCAGGCATCCCTGAATTCCTTCCATACAGCGGCAGGAAAACAAAAGAAAACCAACATGACTACCGGCGTTCCGAGAATCGAGGAACTCTTACAATTAACCAAAACCCCCAAGACCCCTTCCTTAACCGTATTCCTGAAACCCATAGATGAAACCAACGCCGACCGTGCCAAAGCCGTTTCGCTGATGATTGAATATACCAAATTATCGGAAGTAGTGAAAGGCGTGCGTATCCTATTTGACCCACAAGACGACACCATTGTCGAAGACCAGCAAATCATCCGACGCTACGAATTATTCGAAGAAATGATTCAAGAATGTAATCAAGACGGCTCCATTGTACCCAAATCCGAGGTATGTAATTCCATCCATTCCCCCCAAGAAGACGAACCCGAATCCATGGCCGAAAATGAAGCCCCCCTTTTCCCCAATGCTGGAAAACGCGGGAAAAAGAGTAATCCATCCGATGCCCCGGATACCAGAGAGAATTCCAAATGGGTAGTGCGTCTGGAAATGGATGCGGAAACCATGTTGGATAAAAACATAACCATGGACGACATTTCGTTTATTTTGAACCAACATTACGACAAACAAATTGTCTGCGTCTATTCGGATTACAACGATTCCCAATTGATATTCCGTATTCGTCTGACGACCATGTCCGCCGCTTTGAAAGAAGCCAAAAACAAGAAAATCCTGGACAAATCGGACGAAGTATATATCCTCAAACAATTCATGAATAATTTATTGGAAAACACGGTCTTGCGCGGTATTCCGGGCATCGTGAATGTCATGCAACGTGAAATCGTGGATACGGTATTCAAAGAAAACGGTAAATATACCAAGAAAAATACCTGGCTGGTCGATACTACCGGTTCCAATTTACAAGAGGTTCTGGGATTGGATTTCATCGATACTTCACGCACCTACAGTAATAATGTCCGCGAAGTCGCCGAAGTTCTGGGAATCGAAGCGGCGGTCCAAGTTCTGTCGCTGGAAATGGGGGAAGTATTACCCGACATCAATAATCACCATCTCAGTATCATCGTGGATAAAATGACTTCCCTGAAAAACATGTGTCCCGTCTTCCGAAGTGGTATTTTCGCAGATAATGTGGGGCCATTGATGAAAAGTAGTTTCGAAATGCACAGTGAAGTGTTATTGAATGCCGCCCGTCATGGGGAATTCGATAATGCGCGTGGTATTTCCGCCTCGGTCATGCTGGGACAAGCGGGATATTTCGGAACCAGTTCTTTCCAAGTTCTACTGGACATGAAGGAAATGGAGAAACTGAAAGAATCCAAAGCCATCTTGGACAAAGACCGGAATCAAGCCTTGGCGGAAGGGTTTGGGGATTTATCCAAAGAGGCTACGGAAGATTATTGTTCCAAAGCCCAGGTTAGTATCACCAATCACTTGAGTCTAGTTCAAGCACAAGACCACGGAGATAATTGCATCGATGATTATGACATGGGATTCTAGTTTTTCAAGAGGGATTGGTTCAAGTTTTCGAAAACATGAAAACAGAAAATAAAGATAAATTTATTATATTTCTATTACAAATAGAAATATATTTTTTAAAAAAGTTTTCCAAATATGAGTTTAGAAGAATTAGTAGACAATACCCGAACCGATAAAAACACAATACATTCCTACCTCCCCCTTTATCAAACACTATTATCCAATAAAAAAGAAACTGCCAAAAATGTGTTAGAAATAGGTATATTAAATGGAGGAAGTATCAAATTATGGAAAGATTTTTTTACCAATGCAACCATTCACGGATTGGATATTATCAGCATTGATAATGTATGGGAAAATATCAAATTCAAGGATAGAATTATTTTATACACCTCTTTTCAAGCATACAATGAGGAAAATTTCAATACCTATTTAGCAAGTCAAAATATCAAATTCGATTTTATGTTAGATGATGGACCCCATACCTTAGAAAGTATGAAACAATTTATAAAATTATATTCGCAAATCATGACCGAAGATGGTATTTTGATTATTGAAGATGTTCAATCATGGGATTGGATTGATATTTTGAAAAACGAGGTTCCAGAACATTTACAAAAATATATCAAAGTGTATGATTTAAGAGAAAATAAAAATCGGTATGATGATATTGTATTTACAATCGACAAATCGAACCCATCCCCTCCATCCATATAAACCTATTACCCCCTCCTTCCTATCCGAAAATCATTTTATACGTTAATCCAATTTCCGACGCCGTTTCCCAGACGCCAATCAATTTGATACAAAAAGTCTGTTCCGTATTTTCCCGCCAATCTTTGCATCCCATACTCCAAACGGAATTCAGAGGAAACGACAGATATTTCTTTTTCCCGATTTGGGTCTGTAATTTGAACACAGGTGTCTTATAGGAGCAGTGGAACATTTGCTGATACGTTTCCAAAATATCCCGTTCAATCCCGCATAATTTATCCATCAAATCACATTGGTAATAAATATATTTCTTCCCCATAATATGTTCGATGACGTTTATCCGTATTGGAATCCGTAGCACAATTCCTATCAAGGTCATCCATTCATGTACATAAATCAATTTCGTAAAATTCCCATCCATCAATATATTTTTCTTAATATCCCGAAACCATACATTCGGCGATTCAAATTGTTCGATTTTCATGGCGAGATTCATTTTTCCCTTAAGTGCGTTTGTTTTCCCCGATTTTTTTCTCTATTCTATTTAGCAATAGAGAAAAAAGTTTTATCTTGGTTCCGAATCCGTCGCCCCGCCTAATTTAGGACGAAAAGAATCGGAAATAGCTGGTTCCACGGTCCAATTCCTGTTTCGGAATCATGGCGCAATCTGCCGAGCCATGTCCTCCTTTCTTTGATTCTTGTATTTGCACCGGGGAGATTTCCTCCACCTTTTCATGGATTCCAGTGGGTTCCAGAAGTTCATTTGGGTAAGAAGATATTTCTACAGCCACTTCTTCCAGCGCAGTCTCAGTTTCCGTCGCCGCGATTTCCAGTGAATGTTCTTTCAAAACCGCGGTTTGTTCCACCAACGTGGAATCAATGATTTTCTTCAAATTTTTCTCAAAATCATCCTCATACTCCAGTTCCAGGTTTTTCACCGCGTATTGATGATAACGTTTCGCTTTGGGTTGATATACCGTGTTTTTATTTTCATTGGAAAAGGAGGAAGACCCTTTGGCAACGGAATAATAAGGTTTCTTGGCAACATAAGGGGGTTTCGGAATATATTCTTCACCCCCTATTTCCGAAGAATCATCATCCACGGCCATATCCGCATCCGACGAAACCGAAACCAAAGCCGCCTCCGAAGCGACCTGATACATGTCCAAAATACGGGACACGATTTCACTTCGGCAAACATCACTGGCACATAATTGCACCAATTTCACCCCCAAATTACCACCACCCACGACCCCCCCTTCTCCTCCAGATTGACTATTTTTCACACGGCGATAGGTATATAATTTACGCATGAAATCGGCCAATCCATTATTCTCCACCCCCTTATCACTCTGTTTCAAATCCCCGGTAATCGCCATCTTGGCATTTTCTCCCAAACGAGTAGTCAACATCAGCATTTGATTGGGCGTACTGTTTTGCATTTCATCGGCAATAATAAAAGCATCTTTGAATGTTCGGCCACGCATATAGGCAAGAGGTGATATTTCTATGACCCCCTTCGCAATCATATCTTGCACATCCAATGGGTCGAAATATTCATGGAAAATGTCGAAAATGGGACGCGTCCAAGGCGCCATTTTCTGGGTCATATCTCCGGGCAAAAACCCCACCGACTCATCTTCCACGGAAACCATCGGACGAGTTATCACAATCTTCTGTACCGACCCTTCCATATATTCTTCAATAGCTCGATGACAGGCAAACAGCGTTTTCCCACAACCCGCTGGTCCCACACCTAACACGATTTTGACACGGTCATCTATCAAATATTTCAAATATAACGCCTGATTGGGAGTGCGAGGCTGATATAACGGTTCATCATTCGAATCACGAATACAATGATATTTCGGATTTTTTTTATTTTTACCACCTCCGCCACCATTTAGAAGACCTTTATTACGAGCCGAATAGGGTGAAGGTGATGTGGGGTTTGATGATGGATATGCACCGGAACCTCCGATACCTCCACCAGCTCCACGCTGTTTGAAATTTTTCCCGCCACCGCCATTATATCTCTGTTGTTGGTGTTGTTGGTTTTGTGAATGTGCGGACAACATGGTCTCCATAATGGCTTCTCCCCAATTTCCAACGGCTCCCCCTAAAGTCTTGCGATTTCTTCCCATGCAGGAAAAACTTGAAATTATATTATGGCGACAGAATAACATGGAAGTGATAAATAATAATAAGCTTGTTCTAGAGTTAAACATGTTTCCTTTTATCCTAGTTTGATTTCAAGATAGGTTTCAAAGAGGACAAAGAAAAAACCGAGAAGGGGTTTCAGGAGAATTTCGAATCTAATATAGAAAGTTGGAACTCTATATTTGTATTTCCGAATTGGCACCCCCCTTTCCCGTCGCAGCAGAACATGCGGCAGACCCAGCACCCGTATGAAAATATTCCCACAGCCATTGATAAGCCGAATCCACAGCCGTTTCATCCACCCACGCTCCTCCCCCGAAATATCCCTGTAGAATAAAATGGAAATGGGCGAAACAGTCATAGGAAAACATCATGATTTGCCCATATTCGGCATCCGAACCTCCCAAACATTTTTCCGATGCCAAACGACACAAGGCCATGATACGCGCATCTCCTTTCGTATATTCATATAAATTATCCAGAACCCCTACATGTCCATTCTCGTCATTGATATTCATGACGGCAACCAATTGCGCCTGATATTCTTCGTGTGTTTGATAACCAACCACCGTTTTCCAAGGGTAAATTAAATCCATGATTAATATAATTAGAAAATTCATATTTATTTATCTCGATTACATTTATTTATTTGTAAAAAAATCTAGCCAATATAAATAAGTTTCATAATCATCAGGAGTTCCCCAACAGATATAATTATCAACTTCAAATACTTTTACGTTTAGATTGTCTTTAATATTTTGATTAATAACATCATCTACATAAAATTCTTCATTTGTTCTTATATTTTCATTGTAATTTTTGTGTAATCCATCAATAAAATATTTTGCTTTTCTAAAAAACATAGTTCCTATAATTACATGACTTGTTTTCAAATTATGTTTTTTGTTGTCAAATTTTTTACATGATACATTTATAATAGAATCATTTTCATCTGTTTCTAACCATGCATACATATTTGGATTATTTTTGCTTGTAGGATTATTTTTAAAGGTCCAAACAATTACATCTACATTTTCATTGTCTAGTAATTTTTGATATTTTTCTTTATCATAATATACACCATTATCACATGCACTTATCAAAATCGGTTTTTCATAATTAAATTTATTTTTATTTATTCCTATTTCACATGTACAAGCTTGACCTTGTGTTATGTTATCAATATCAAATATTTGTGTGTTATCAAAATTATCTTCTAATATTTCTTTAATATTATATTTTTGTAAATGTTCTTCTAAACAAATAAATATTTTATTTGTTGTTTCAGGTAAACATTTTACTGCTTGAACAATCATAGGACTACCATTAACATTTAATAATGGTTTTGGGTTATAATATCCTTTTATTGAAAATCTGCTACCTGCACCAGCCATAGGTAAAATAAGGGTTGTATCATTATTATCTGGAAAAATAATTTCTTTTTTTTTAATATTATTAAAATACCTAGACCAATCCCTGTATACTTCTAAATCATAAGGAGTCCCCCATTGCAACATATGCTTAATTTCAAATATATTTATTTTTAATTGGTCTTCAATTAGTAAATTATAAACCATACTAACATAATATTCATTGTTTACTTTTATTTTTCTGTCCATTAATAATTTGAAATATTTTTTCATTATAGCACCTGATTTGAAATAATATGTACCATTAGAAGCATATTCAGACATTTTATTATTGGTAAAAGGTTGTTTTTCTTGTATAGCATGCATCCATCTTGAATTTTCAGATGTTTCTTTTAAAAAAGCGTAATTATCTGTTCCTAACATATGTGGATGAAATCCTTTGTAACAAGCAATCGCACCATCCGCATTTCGACCTCGTGTGTCTCGTAAAAATTCAGAATAATTCCAATTTGTACCATAATCACAATAAGATACAATTACTTCTTTTTCATCGTCTATATTATCAAAAATAAGAGAAACAGCATGAACAGGTCCTTCTCTTTCTTCTACAGGAACTTCATAAATTTCAGCATTGTTATTTATTTTTTTTAATATTTCATGCATTTTTGTTTCTTTTAAATGTTGATTATTACAAATGAATTTTATATTTTCAATTCCAGGAAATAATTCAACTACATGTTGTATTATTGGTTTTCCATCCACTTCTATTAAAGGTTTTGGAACTATATAACCTGCTTCTATAAATCGTTTGCCTAATCCAGACATTGGAATAACAAGTTGAACCTCTTTATTTTCCCATTTATCTATGTTGTATGATTTAGTGCAAATCATATCTAGTATTATATTTTTATTTTCAAAATAATCTTTATATTCTTTCATTTTTTCTGGTTGATTTTGTAATTCAGGAGAGACAAAACATATTTTAAATCCTAAATTTTTAAGAATTTTGTAAGTTTTTTTTGTTAATGGATTTTTAGTAAAACAGTCAACCCAAACCCAATCTATTTTTCCTTTCATATTTAAAACAGTATCGAATCCTTCAAATTCAGAAAAACGAATCGCCATATTTCGAATACCTTCATTACTTAATTTATAAATCATAGGAAACGATGAATCCAGAAAAAAGAAATTTGTAATGTTGTGTTTTTTCAATAAATCTAATATTTTATATTCAATTCTCTCGCTTTTAATATTTAATATTAAAAATGAGTTTGTGTAATGTTGTAAAAATTCAGAAAACAATTCACCATTTACAAAAGGGTCATGAGCTAAATATACATCACCATTAAAGTTGTCTCTTAAATCTATTTCTATTCCATATTTTGGAGAAATATTTTTTAATTCTTCTATTGTATTGATACGATGTGCACAAATTTGCATTTACCGATTTAATTATAATTAATTTATATTTTTATATTAAAATATAAATCATGAACATAAAATTGTTTAAAAATTATAATATTTTTAAAAATATATTTTCAATTGACACCAATGGACGAAAAATAGACTTGTATAAATTTGAAAATTGTGTACTGACTGGTATTAATTTATATTATCCAAATGTTTTACTTAAAATAAAAGAACAATATATTTTACCTTTATTAGAGAGAACAATGTCTCTTCAATCAGGAACTATTTACGAAAAAAACAATACCAATTTTGATTTAATTCAAGACAATATAACAATCGAATATACGAATCCTTTATTTTTCTTTGTTTACAATACAGATAATTATTTTCATTTTTTATATGATACATTACCATATTTGATATCTTATTTAGAATTAAAAAAAGAAATACCCGAATTAAAATTATTGATGCAATCTCCAAACGAACAAAAGACAACATTTTATCCATTTGTTTTAGAATTTTTAGAAATCCTAAATATTCAAAAAGAAGATATTGTATTAATTAATAATCAAATGAATTATAAAACAATATATCTTTCAACATCTTATACTCATGACATTGATTCCAATTTACCTCCAAGAAATGAAATTTATTCATTTTACCAAGATATTGTAAAGAATGTAAAGGAAAAATATAATTTGAAAACACCTTCAAAAATATACGTTTCAAGAAGAACATGGATACATGGCGATTTCAGTAATATAGGAACAAATTATACTACTAGACGAAAACTTGTGAATGAAGATGAATTCGTGGCGAATTTGATTTCAGAAGGTTACGAAGAAGTTTTCACTGAAAATTTAACAACAATTGAAAAAATTATTTATTTTGCAAATGCGAGTCATGTTGTAGGAGCGATTGGCGGTGGTATTTCGAATGTTTTATTTTCTCCTAAAACAACAAAATTAGAAGTATTCGTATCTCCTACTTTCTTAGATGTGAATACACGATTTAAATATAGTCTAGATTGTGTCGATGTTACTTATAATATGAATTCAGAACATGTTGAAAAAGATGAATTCAAAACCTATATGAGAGTAAAAACAAGAGATGGAATCATTGTTGGAGAAATTGAAAAAATATATGATAATAAATTATTAGTATCGTATACGGATGGTTCAAATACAGGATGGAATTCACAAAGTAAATATGAACAGATTGAATTAAATAAAGAAGATGTTATCAAATTAGATAACGGATTAAATAGCCCTTGGAAAATAATTATATCTAATTTATAAATATGGTTTCAATTCTTCAATTAACGCTAAATATAATTTTGTATTAGGTAATAAATGATGGTCTATACATTTTGGAAAATATTCACTTCTTACAATATTATTTTCATCTAAAATATACTTGTTTATATCAATATAAGGGATATTACATTCATCGCATTTTAATTTTAATTTTCTATTAAATTCCATATTATTGTGAAATCTTTTCTCATAACTATCATTATATATATGTAAATAATCATTATACTGATAATTATCCTCGTAATTACCAGATGGGTTACCCGGTTGAAAACATCTAAAATTTATATTAAAAATATGTTGATTATCAGTAATAACAGTTGGATTTATACCTAATATAGCTACTTTATTAGTAATATTTTTTGTAATAAAACTTACATATTTATCAATTAAATCATTTATAAAGAGTTCCATATCTATTTTTTTATTCTGTTTTACAGATTTGTAATAGTATATAAATTCAATATCAGATTGTCCTAAAAAAAAAACGAATAATTTATCTGGATTATTTTTTTGTGTTTCTAATATTTTTTCATGTAATTTTAATGTAGACTCGTTTTTAGATAATCCACATATAGAAGCTCCGAGACCATAAATTACATTTATTTCTTCTTTGAATTGTGAAGTATGAGAATTTCCTATTAAATAGAAATTATTTGGTAACATTTCTATATTTTTTTATTATTAAATATTTACATTTATATTGTTTTATTTGTATAAAATACTTGGCAATTAATAATAAATAAATGAAAAGTTCCCTAGTTAATTGTGAAAAATTAAATTTCTCTAAAATTTTCAAGAATAGAATTATAATTATTATTTATTCGAACTTTTTCTTCTAATTTATATTTTTCATTTATTTGATTGAAATAATCCATTGCATCCATATAGACATGTTTAGGATAAGTTAATTCACCTTGAATTGTTATATGTAAGATTTTAAAAAAATCAGCATAGGGGCGACCTAAACAATAAAATATTTTTTCATTTTCGTTTTTTTGTAAACCATAACATTTTAGGTTTTTACAAAAATTTTGCAAATCATGATTTAGTTCACTTTGTCGATAAGTTTCATTCGGAAACTGTAACCACAAATTTAAAAAGGATTTCAAGTTCCAAATTGCTGGACAAAGGTCAAAAGGTACAAAAGTATTTCCCCTAACATTATTATTAAGATTACATATGCTTATTTTATCATGAATAATATCAATACCATCAAATATATTCATACTACAACGGTCAACATTATTATTTTTAATGATATTACCTAATTCCATAATTCTTTGTACATTACAATTTACAATGATACATACATCATGCACTACTAAAATATATTCAGAATCTATTTCTTGTAAAATTTTTATCCATCGTTGAGAGTAACATAAGTATGGGTCATATTCTATATATTTTGTAAAACCTTGGGGTTTTTCTATGTTCAGGTTTGAATGATAATTAGAAACAAAAATTGGATTTAATTCTTTTAATGGAACAATGTATTCTTCAATAATAGGCCATAAATAAGAATAATCTGTATGTGAAAAAATGATTAGATTCATCATAACAAGAATCTATTATATTATAAATTATTTTTATATTATTCTTGTTTGTCTGCGTCTATATGTTTTATGCTGTCTTCATCCGTAATTTTCAATATGTATTCTTGATTTGGTATCATTGCTCTTGTATCATCATAAATATCATCAAACATACGTCTATTTTTATCCAAACTATAATTTATATTCAAGTTGCTAAATTAAATTATTTTTCTATATTTTTCAGCATCCCAATTATTTAAAAAACATATTTCTTCAATCGACAAATAATTTTTATTATATTCACTATCTAAAATAATTAAATGAGACAATAATACATCTTCTATTTCTTTACATTTATTCAAATGAATACCATTTATATACACATTATTATTGATAACAATTATTTTGGGTATTTCATTGTTTTTTTTATAATATTCTATCAATTCATCTACATGATTAATTATTGCTATTTCCATACCACAATAAATCAATGCATCCGGAAAAGTAATTCTTTCTTTTAATAATTCTGGTTTAAATAATAGATATTCACAAATGGTTTTATTTTCACATAAATAAGAAATACATTCTACATTGAATTGTTTTTTAATAAATTTACTAAGAATATTTGTAAATTTATATTTGTCAAAACTTATGTTTTGATAATTTTCAAAACTAGTAATCACTTTTTCTAACAATAAATATATTTCATTATAATTATCACTGGTAATAATGATTCCATGATTTATTAAAAAAATAATTTTTTCATTATTGTAGTTATATTTTATTTCATCGCATACTTTTATTCCAGGAGTTAAATATTTGATAATCAAACTATCTGGAAACAATTCTTGTACAATTTCTTTCGCAGAATCAGAAACCAAAATTCGATTCGATTGGATAGGATGTAAATGAACCGTATATTTTTTCAATATAGAATGCATAAATGTTTCAATAGAACCTCGATTTTTACGAATAATATTATAATCGGTAACCGGATTCACTTTTCCTTTTTGTATATCATTCAATAAATTTTTATTATGAATAATCGCATAACCATTATTACTATCTATACTTGTTAAATGAATACCTGATGCTTTGATAAACATCCAATCATTTATTTTAACAGATGAATTACCACCACCAGCTTGTACTAAATCAAATCTTTCCCCGCAAAATCTTGATAGTTGACTGAAATTATTTAATTCTGCATGAATCTTTTGAAATTGTAATAATAAATTTGTGAAACTGTTAAATTCTATATATTCGTTATTTTCAATATTGTTTTTATGAAACCAATAACCAAATATATTTGAATTAATAGCACCTTTGATATCTTTTTCAAAATTATCACCTATCATTATTACATCCGATGTAGATAAAGACATTTTTTTTAAAATTGTTTGAAACATTTGAATACTTGGTTTTTCTATACCTACTTCTTCACTAGTAATAATTATATCTACCAAATTTAATAATCCTAATTTTTCTAATTTTATTATTTGATATTCCGTTTCATAATCGGTTAATATTCCAATTTTAATTCCATTTTTCTTATTCCACGAAATAAAATCAATAATTCCTTCAAAACATTTCATATTTTCATAAAAATGATTCCAATAAAGTTGATTTATTACCGAAAACAATGAATAACTTAAATGAAAATATTCGATTAGATGTTTAAAATAAATACTTTTATTGTGCGATGATGCTGTAGTATTCAATTCATATTTAACTGTTTTTGTAATTTCTTCGTATATGTTTGTTAAATCTTCATATGAAATAGATGAATTTTCAGATAAATAATTGAAAACATTTTTTAAAGCTATTTTATGAGTATAATTATAATCATAAATTGTATTATCCAAGTCAAATATAATACCCTTAAAAAACATGTATAAATATAATATTTTGTTATATTTATCTATTTTATAAATCTTATCTACTTAAATATTTAAAATAATATTACTAATATTTTTTTCATAATCATCAATATTATTAAAAAACAAGTAAAAAAAATCATTTTCTTTTTCTATTTTATCATATTTTAATTTATTTATAAAATTATTCAAATTATATTTTTCATGAACACCAATTTTTAAATAAACATTCAGATTATCATTTAATTGAAATGTAGTAATGTCAAATAATTTATCTGTATAAAAAGAAATAATAATATCCGCTTTCTCTTTTTGCGGGTAAATATATTTTTCATAATCGACCATTCTGTCCTCAATTTGTTTGAATATTTTTTCAATTGAATAACCACGTTTTTGAATATCTCTATTTATTTTCCATGGTATCCTTAAATTGTTATCTGTATCCATAAATATTTTTAAATTAATTAAATTATCGGGCATATACAAAGTGTGTAAACCACAAATAACAATATTATCTGTTGTCTCAATTATTTGTTTATCTGTAAATTTACCACTTGAATGATCATAATCAACTTGATAAATATTATTTCCTATTTTTAAGTCAAATATATCATTATGCATTTTTGTTATATAATTTGCTTCTGGGTTTAAATGGGTAATTTGGTTCCAGTTTTGATTTCCTCTTTCCCATTTATGATATCTATCACATTCTAAAATAAAACTATTCTTAAATAAATTCATTAATATTTTAGATAAGGTTGTTTTCCCAGAACCAGAATCTCCTGTAATTGCGATAGTATTGCATAAAGATAATATTACTATATATTTAATATCGATTAAATTATACGAAATATTATTGTTATAGAGATAATAATATAATAAAGTTTCGTTTACGGTACCATAAGTTTCAATAAGTTTTTTTAAATCTAGATAATAATCAAAATATTGATTCATTAATTCAGGAATACCATATGCAATAATATCACAAATATAAGGGTCATGTATATTATTTAATTTTTGTATATCAATTTTACTATCTATTGGTATACAAATATTTTTTTCCATTTTTTCGAATATTATCGGTTCATTTAAATAAATATCTGGTCTTATTTTCATTATTACATCGTAATTTATATTTTCGATTTTTTCGATACGTTTTCTTTCTTCGTTCAACAAATAAAATTTATAATTTTGATTCATTATGTTATTTATGTTGTCTATTTCTGAAAAATGAAGATTGTCGGAAACTATCATTGTTTTAATATTCAACTTTTGTTTGATAAAATCTAATGATATTTTTTTGTTTAAATATTTATCAATATTTTTGACATAAACTGTATCATTTTTATTTTCAGTTATATGAATATAAATATCACAATCATTATTTTTTATAATATTTGATATAATATTTTCAATATTATTTTCAAAACTTCTTAAATATCCTGCTATTATTAATGCTAATCTCATTATATTATATTAGGGTAAGTAAATATTTTTCAAAATCTTTTATATTAATAGTAAAATTTCCATTATGATCTTCATTAATGTTTGAATATAAATTATGATTTAAACATAAACAATTTGCTATTCCACTATAATGATTGTGTTCAAATGCAAACGTTCCTTTATTAATAATTTCAACAATCTTAGATTTAATATCTGCAAATAAAATAAAAGTTAGCGAACCACTGTGACTAGATATTATGAATTCACTTTCCATAAAAATCTTAATTTTATCTTGAAGAGAAAAATCTTCAAGATGAATATATTCAAAATTGTATTTTTTTAACATTTTTATAAATTCTTCTTCATTCAAAATAAATCTTTTTAAAATTCCATTATGATATTTTTCACTATTTTTTCTTGTTATGAATATTTTTTTACCTTGAATCATTTTAGAATCGAATTTTTCTAAAAATAAATTTCTTAAAAATGGTAAAACCTTTTCATGGTTTTCTCCTATAGGTACACCTTGTCTAATTGTTTCACCATAAATGCTTACGATTTCATAATTCTCTAATATAGTTAAATCTTCTACCAATTGAAATTTATCTTTTATAATTTCAAAAGCTTCTCTTTGAAAAGGTAAAATATTCTTCATATAAATTTTAATAGGAATAATTGATACATCTGTAGTTGGTTGGGAAACAATCTTACTTTTGTCTTCTAATAACTCAGAGGAATTATCATAATGTCTATTATTATATTCTTTATTTAATATATGATACAATCCTCCTAGATTATATACAAAAAAATGAAATATATACATACCACCACGTCCTTCTAAATAAAAAATGGTTTGTTTTTCTTCTGTCATTTCATATATTATACAATATGAATAAATTTAAAAATATAAATTAAAAAATTTATATTTATGTATTCGGATACATTATATTACACATTCATTTCCTTAAAAATGGAATAAGCATGGTATCCAAAAGATGCGAAAGCCAGCATCAAACAATATTGGAAAAACACATAGGACGTTTCCTTTCCATAAAATCCAATCAACACCAATAAAGGAGCGACTAAAAAGATATGGATATAATTGGCCCAAGCATATTTAGGCATACTCAACGCTTTGTAAATATGATAACCTAATACCCCTAGACCTATGACAATTAATAATGGAAACATAAAGGACGGCATTTTCGTCCCCGTAATTCCCACATAAAAAAGTAAACTACTGAAAATCAAAATATGCGCTAAATGAATGATTGTTAATTCGGACATTTTTTCGGAAAGGGGTTTTGGGTTCTGGTTTTGGGTTTCGGGTAATATAATATATATCAGTAAATCAGTATATCCACCCCTCCCCGAAAAATGCCAATCCGACAAGAATTTCATTATCAAAATATCGAACAAAAAAGAACCCCCAATGGACGACAC
>Ga0187844_10000522_pt1 | contig 30176 bp, 30 predicted proteins | sample SpaLakP09_SKY_50_FD_134517 | JGI IMG/M metagenome (GOLD analysis project Ga0187844, IMG submission 134517) | Oligotrophic lake water microbial communities from Sparkling Lake, Wisconsin, USA - SP09_SKY_50 | ecosystem: Environmental > Aquatic > Freshwater > Lake | place: USA: Sparkling Lake... | reverse complement strand
TTCAAAGTTCTAAAGGCTCTGCCGTAATACAAAGTGTCATACATAAAATCTAGCGCCCAAATGGTATTGGCTTCGTTAGGTGCAATAAGAGGTTGCTTGATGATCTTAGGAAGCCTCTTTTTCGTTCTTCTGGGTAAGTTCAAGCCCATTTCCTTATAAACACGCCATACACGTTTATGATTCCAAGTCTTAATACCTAACTTATTTGGTAAATCTATAACAATCATGAACCTTCTTCATACTATATTTTTTGCCCATTAAATAAGCACCATTCCACACTTTTCCGCATGCCCTCTCTCAATTCAACTATGGGCTTATACCCCAAAATATCCATTGCCTTATTAATATCACAGGCAATTGTCATATTCATCTCCGATAAGACATGAAATTTTTGGTGATAAAGCCCTATTGATTGGAGACCACCATCTACTACCCGAGCAACATCTGAAATTATAGATGGAAGGTGTAATTGTCTAGAACTTACCTGCATTCCAAAATCATCTCTTAAAACCTCTTTTACGTTACTAATGATCTCCAACATGTTGTATGGTGTTTTATCAGCCAACCAAAATACCTGATTAGCTGCGCCCACGTTTTCAACTGCAAGCAATATTCCCAATGCAAGAGAATCAACATAGCCCATAGAACGACAATTCATGCCATTACCAATTATGGGAAATTTCCCCTCTTTGATCATTGTAAAGAAAAGAGTTTGCCGGGGAGGCTGGCCTGGTCCATAAAACCAAGGGGCGCGCAGTATTACAACTTCAGGACCTAAACCGCTGGCCACATGTGCAAGGAGCAGTTTTTCCATTTGCATCTTGGATTGGCCATAGCCCATATAAGGGTTATAGGGCGAAGATTCATTAAAGCTTTCCCCAGGAGAAGTATTGCCGCCAAAAGGAGAATTTGATGAAATGACAACCATACGTCTAATTCCATGAAGCTTGGCCATTTCTAATACTTGCAGAGTACCTTGCACATTAACTAAATTAAACCATTCAGTTCGTCCTGGGGGATGAATAAGTCCTGCCATATGTATCAGCACTCCGCCACTTGCACCTCGCATTAAATCTTCTAGAGCAAGATCATCATTGACACCTCCTCGAATAATCTCAGCATCTAGTGCTTGTAAATAACTAACATCTTCTCCTGCAGGGACCAAGCAACGTATTTTTTGACCACCCTTGCCAATTTCGCCCAATTCTGGAATGCCCTGAGTTAATGCAAGAGCAACTCGGCGACCTAACCAGCCACTACCACCAGTCAAAATATATGACGTTGATTTCATTTTACCAATTCCTTAATTTCAAAAAGTGTTGAATATTACGATCAGCAATTGCCATAATAGTGGCTTGTGGATTAACTCCTGGCGCTTCAGGAATCAGACTAGCATCAGCAATATAAGCATTTTCAAGACCGTGAATCTTACCAAACGAGTTCGTAGCGCAGCGCTCCTTATTCTCACCCATCGGACAGGAGCTGAAAATATGGATCGTAAATAGGTTGGCTTTTTGGGGAAGATTTTCAAGCGATGGATCTGCAGTCATCGGGTGATCTTTGTGCCAGCCAGAATGCCCTCTTATAGAAGGAAATATCTCCGAAGCACCAGCTGCAAAAAGCAACTTAGAGAGCGCCGACAAACCGCGTCTAAGTAAGGTCCAGTCCTGATACGTTAACCTAAATGTTACTAAAGGGTCACGCAGGCCAGGAATAGAATAAATTCGACCAATTCCTTGAGCTCGAATCATCGCATAGTAAATAGCGCAATGATCCATCTCGGCTTGTAAATGCGACCGATATTGCCAGTCTTCCGCCAAAGCCATGCCAAAAAATCCAGGCCTAAAAACCGAGCACCCCAATCGAATATCGGGCATAAATTCAGTCACAGCATAGGGAGCTAAAATGTGTTTTTGGGCTTCGATTAATTGCGGAAAATGGGCTAATGCCTTTAGCGTAGGATGCAGACGCAATGTGCGGCCTATATTCTTTTTTGCCCCGCTGCGAAGTAAGAGTGCTGGGGTATGTACCGCGCCAGCGGCAATAAAGATATCTTTGAAATAAACAGTTATCGGATGTTTTCGACCCCGCGCATCTTTTGCAATCGCTTTTACCGAAACAGCCTTTTTACCTTTAAAGATAATTTGGTTTACTCTGCATTCAGAGACCAAACGCAATCCCTTTGCCAATGCTTTTTTTAATACGGTGGCGGACATAGAGCGCTTGCCATCCATATCATCAGAGCGCTCTAAGGGACTGATTTTCCAATTTAAAGCTTCTGCCCCATTGATCATGATTTCCGATAAGGGATTAGTTACTCCGCCTATAACTCTTGCTTTGATGGCTTGGAACGCCTTATCGTAATAAGGCATTAATGCAGACTCACCAAAGTCTTGGATCTCATAATCATGAGCCCACTGATCCAGTAGATTAGGGGGTGTGCACTGTATGACGGCACTATTAATTTCACTACCCCCGCCTACGCATCTACCTTCTGCATACGAAACGGGGCTACTACCAAAAGCGACCGTTAATCCATTATTGCGCCATAGTTGTTGTAAACCTTGAGAAGAAGGACTTGTAGGGGTCAGTGTTGATATAGGACCCTCTTCTAACATCAATACATCCTTGCCTGTGCAAACTAACTCGTTAGCTGTTACAGAGCCACCAGGACCAGAACCAATAATCAAAATATCGCACTCAAAAATAGCTGGTCCAGAAATGCAAAAACTCCCTGTATTCATGGTTGATCCTGAATGAAAGGATGCTCAAAAAAGGAAAGTATTACAAAAGATCTGTAGAGGCGAATTAGCGCTTCGAAAGGCCTGCCCCACTGACACCATCTGCGCACAAAAATTTCTCGTTGAGCTTGAGATTGATGTCTAAAACGTCGCCCGCAACTTAGAAAAGCACTTAATTGAAATAGTTTTTGAACATGCCAAAGGGGGATTGCCAAAGACCAAGGCATCAATAAAAATGCTTGATCGAGATACTGATAAATCTCTTCGGTTAGCTGTGCTTTAATCTGAGGTGATAAATGGGATGCTGTGGGAATAGAATATTTCACCAAAGCACGGCACGGTTTAAAGTAAATTGCCAACTTTATGCACCCTTGATCATCAAGAATAAACCTGCCAGAATTAGTTTCATTACAAGCCATTGAATAGCACTATATTTTTCAAGGAAAAAATCCAGCCATCAATGTGAGCAGTAAAAATCCAGAGCAAGCTGGCAATAGGTGGTAGGCGGTAGAAACTGATAGCTTACTTAGCACCTTTACAAAAATTTTAGCATTGATTGCATAAAAAACAACGCCCCCAATAAACCAGTAGTTGAACATTAAATCTAGCCAACCAGAATCTTCATTGCCACTAGCTTTTTTAAGCCTTAAATTTCCTATAGTGGAATTGATTGCCGCAAGAAATACTAAAGCCCATGCAATTGCATTAGTCATGAAAAATCCTTGAGGCTTAAAGCCATAACTTCACCAATTTGAGCACACCTTGCTTGACTGCGGAGCGATGATGACTTGCGCCCGTTTGCGCCAGCACCTCTGTTCTATTTTTGAGATACCACTCATAACTATCAATAAACATTTCATCATTAGAAAATTGAGGTTGCCAGCCCAAATCGTATTTTGCCTGTGACACATCAAAATACATGGATCGTCCATACATCAGTGCGTGGTATGCCCCAAGAGGGGATAAACCCAATTTACTGGTTAATTTCATAGCCTGAATAGCAGGCCACATGGGAACACCGGTTACTTTAGATCCTGTTTTGGCATGAAGACATAAATTTTCTAAGACAGAGCGCATACTACTAAAGCGATCGGCTCCACAATTAAAAATTGCAGAGCCTGGTTTCAGCCCAGCTAAAATACAAGCTTTCGCCAAATCATCAGCATGGACAAATTGATATAGGTTACTACCATCTCCCAATACAGGAATATTGTCACCATGCCGAATCCACTCAAACAAAATTTGAAAAATCCCCAATCTTCCGTGCCCCATAATCGTACGAGGGCGAATAATGCTCACATCTAATCCTTGCTGGGTGAATTGATGACACATCAATTCACCTTTATATTTAGCAAGGCCATATTCCTCGCCAGGGTTAGGCTGGGTTAATTCCGTAACCGGATTGGATTTTGGGACACCAAATACGGCACTTGAGGAGGTGTACACTACTTTTCCGACTCCAACAGCCAATCCAGCTTTGAGCATATTTTCAGTGCCCAAGGTATTAACCGATTCAAATAATTCGACATTTTTGGCTAGTGGGACTTGAGCTACATTATGAAAAATAATATCCATTCCACTAGATGCATTTTTAATACTTTCATAATCTCGAATATCTCCTTGAATAAAACGCACATCTACAGGACGATCACTCGCATCATTGATATCAAAAACTGAGCACTCAAATTGTTTTTCTCTTAACTTTTGCATCAAAAGAGATCCAAAATAGCCTGATCCTCCGGTAATTAAGACGCGTTTCATACTAACTTTCAATAAAGAATTACTAGGTACCCGCAGACCAATCCAAAATAATATCACTTCATTGTGAGTATCAAATGAATCTAGCCAGTAAGAAAAGAAATACAAATACAACTAATATAAGCCAGCTAACCCTATCTTTTGCCGCAAAGAAAACAGGATCATCGTGCATTCTTCCACGATGAGCTATAAACCAAATTCGCGAAATCCAAAAAAGCAATAGTGGGCACGATAACCATATTAACTCAGGAAAGCTATAAAGATGCGTGATGCTGATTTCATGAATGTACAGAGCCAATACCAGCACCGAAATATAGCCCGCACCAATGCCCATACTCGATACCAACTCTAGATCGTCTAAATAGTATCCTCGACCTAGAAGTTTGACTGGTGACTCAAAGGTTTGAATGGATTTTATTTCGCTAAAACGTTTGACTAGAGCTAAGCTTAGAAAAATAAACATTGAAAAACTTAAGAGCCAAAACGACAACGGCACACTAAGAGCGGCAATTCCGGCAATAATCCGAATGGAATATAAACCGGCCAATGTAATGACATCCACGATCACTTTCTTTTTCAAAAAAAATGAGTAGGCAACTGTGAGTGCGAGATAAGTTGCCTGAACTAATATAAAAACTCTGGGCAACGTCCAGATCGAGATTATAAAAGCTACGGCTAGTAATGTTGGCCATAATAGCCAGCCATATAAAAGACTTACATTTCCTGCGGCGAATGATCTAAGTTTTTTTCTAGGGTGATGGCGATCATCATTAATGTCGACCAAGTCATTCAGAATATAAGCGCTCGAAGCACTTAATCCAAAGACAATAAACGCCAAAGTTGCATTAATGATGCTGGGGACATCGGCATACAGGTGCGCGGCAAACAATGGGACAAAAATCAGAAGATTTTTTAACCACTGGTGTGGGCGCATAGCTTTGATCAAAGATTGCCATACGGGCGGTTTATTAGAATCGAAAACTTGAACTAAATTGCCAATTGCTTTTACCTTGGCAATTAAACTACGGGAAGTGCTCACAACATAGGCATTTTGGGCTGATTTCCAAATAGGAAGATCCGCCATCTCATTGCCAATATAATCGAAACCTTTCTCCCCATACTTAGAAACGAGTAGTTTCTGCTTTTCATAGGACTTGAGATTAATCTCACCCTCAGTAGCTAAAATCTCAACAAATAGGTTCAGATGCTTTGCAACGGATTCCGCCAATAAACGGTGACTTGCTGTTGCTAAGACTAGAGTTCTACCCTCTATTTTTTGTTGTTTTAACCAACTAAGAATTTCTGAGTTGTAAGGTAAAGTTGCTGGGTTAATTTCTATGGCACTTGATAAAAATAACTTTAGACCTGGCCTACCTTCTCGGTAAAAAAAAATAAGGGCATGCAAAAATGTTAATGGGCGCTTTATCAGAAGCGCGCTAGAAGTCTCAAATAGTAAATCTGTCTTAATAAGAGTGCCGTCAAGATCAACGACGATGGGGGGGAGGGTTACCATTTTTATTTTATGTTTTTATTTTCATCATTTATACAAATAAATATAGTGTAATATTCAGTCGTTTCAATGATTTTGTAATGGCTCCCGAAACTACTTAAAACACGACTTGAAAATAATGGCTTATTGTTGTAAAAATTGTTAATTGTGAAAGCCCCCCCCCGGTTGGGACAAATATATATGCAAATTTACATTGGCTAATAGCATTAATTAATGGATCTTCAGTAACTCCTGAAATATTTAGATCCATATAAGAAGCATAATCAATCTGCTTCACTCCATGCATAGCCAAAAACGGCATATAAAAAGTATAAGCGTAATTTGTACTACTACCAACTCCCATTACTGCATTGGGATATTTTTTTGATAAATGCAAAAAATCTTCCATTGCTCCGCTATAGTTATCATAATTATTTATATAAAAACGTGTTAATTTAACTCCGGATAGTGATATTACCACCAAAGAGAATGTCAATATCGCAATCTTAAATTGTAAAAAACTTTTATGATTATATTCTGTCTTATTAATAAAATATTCTACAGCATAAGCATTAATTGGAATAAATGGTAATAAATGATGAATCCCAGATCCAATCTTTCCACCAATTATTGAAACTAAACCCTCGATAGCAAACAACAGTATTATTTGAAAAGACAAAATTCCCTTACTTCTAAACGTCTTGATAAAAATAATTATTAAAGGAATACTAATAACAAAAAGGTAGCTAAAGTTTTCAATTAATATATCTTTAGATAGCCCATGTTTGCTTGCAAGCTTTATATACTCTATAAAATAAAAGATTGACACTTGCGTAGGAGAGAATAACGCATAAACAATCGTTAAAATCCCAATAGAAAAATATATATATGCACTTATATTTTTAAATCCTTTGCCAATTGGGCTAACAAGCATTGCCGCTAATATATAAAGTGCTCCATGTAACTTCAAACAAATTGCAAGTCCTGCCAATACTCCACAAAAAAATACATTGATTGGTCGATTTTTAGTCTGCGATAGAAATAGTGTAAGGGCGACAAGTAATAAAAAAAATGGTTCTGCTTTATTCCAAAATAAAATCCAGCTGAATGGCAACATTAAAAGAAGGTAGCTTCGAGCTAGATTATTCTTAATTAAATAGAACAAGATTACCAGTGCAGTAAAAAACCCCAGAACACCTGGCAACTTAGTAACAAAGAAATAGTTCAAACCCAAAAGTTGGAATACGGACTGTATTTGTGATAAGGCCGGCCCATATAACAAACCGCTATATGTATAGCTATCTAAATTTGGATATATTTCTTGGCCATTATTAAAAACTGCGCCAAGGTTAGCTATTGATGGCTCCAAATGATCTATATAACTTGGGTAAAAAAGATAACATATAGCTAATACTGAAAATATACCAAAAAATAAAGTTAAATTGATTATTAAAATCTTATCAATTATTTTAGATAGCATATCTCCAATTTTATTACCGATTACTGAGACAGCTAACAACATGAATAAAAGAAAAGGTGCTCCATATTCATAAAGCACTATCTTTGAAAAATATAATAAGCTATCAACCATTATTATCGTTTAATAATAAAAACTATAATTTATAGCCTGCTGCTACAGCATCCGCATAAAACATCTTGACCGTATCTAAGGAGTAATCATTTAAATCATATCCAACTAAAGATAATTTCTTCAGGATATCATTTGTAACCGTAATAACATGGCAACCGATTTCATCGGCTTGAAATATGTTTAACAGCTCACGTGGACTTGCCCATATAAGCTCAGCAGCAGGAGCTGCTTTTAAAAGGTCCGCTGCAGAAGCCATCAGTGGTACTGGGTCATAACCAGTGTCAGCAATGCGGCCAGCAAAGACTGAGACATAACTAGGGATATTGGGATCAAGAGCAGTCACTACACTTCGAACCTGATCAAGAGTCATTAGTGCAGTAACATTTAACTTGACCTTTTGTTGAGCTAACCTTTTAACTAGGTTATAGCAAGTCTCTCTTTTGGTATTGGTAATAGGGATCTTTACATAAACATTTTCACCCCAACTTGCTATCTCCATTGCTTGGCGTTCCATCTCTGAAAAATCATCAGAAAATACCTCAAATGATAATGGCTTATCTTTAATAGACGTTAGAACATCTTTGCAAAATGCACGGTAATCAGTAATACCTGCTTTTTTCATTAGTGTGGGGTTGGTAGTTAAGCCTTTTATATATGGCTTTTCGTACATTTCAAGCATCCCTACTTTATCAGCTCCATCAGCAAAAATTTTTACTTTTAACTCTTCTATTTTTTTCATTTAAAACTCTCCAAGGATGATTTTTTTTGCTTCCAATAAAGATGACACAATAAAGTCAGGCGCATCCGGTTTTTGTTCCGCATAACGGTAATTGATAAAAAAGGTTTTACATCCAGCAGAAGCTCCCGCAGCAACATCACGCCAACGATCCCCAACCATAAAGCTTTTAGACAAATCGATGTTGTGCTCTTGGGCTGCCTCAAGCAATGCACCGGGCAACGGTTTCCTGCAACTACATTTATCACCGCTATCGTGATAACAAGTCTTGAAGCCATCTATTGGCAATTGAGATGATAAAAAGGCATTCATCAACTCAACATCTTCCCTCTTAGCTGTGCCTCTCGCCACATCGGGTTGATTAGTCACCACTACCAATAAGTAATTTTCATCATGTAGTTTTTGGAGGGCCTCGTGAACTCCTGGCAAAATTTCTAGTTCTGCTAAGGAGGCTGGAGGATAGGGTTTACCATCGCGCACAATTACACGGTTAATGACACCATCTCGATCTAAAAAAACAGCGCGCCTCAATGAACTCATTTTCTATACTTATTTAACCGTAGATTCCCACTTGGTTTGATTAGCTTTTAATTTTGGATGGGAAACCAAGAGGTGCCAGACGACTGCTTGAAAAGCCTCCGAGTGAGGAGTGATATTGTCAGCATTCACAGTTGGAACTATTACACAAGCATCGGCGACTTGTGCTGTATACCCGCCATCTCGACCTACTACTCCAATTACTTTAGATCCTACTAACTTACCATACTTTAAGGCCTCAACTAAATTAGGACTGATATTTTTTTCTAGATTTCCACCTCCAACAGAAAAAATAAACAGCATATCTTTAGAGATAAGTTTGCTGATTTTGAGCCACTCAATAAAAATCGAAGCCCATCCCTCATCATTGGTACGTGCAGTCAACTCTGACACATTATCAGTTGGAGCATAGGATTCTATACCTACAATCTTACGAAAATCATTTACCGCATGGGAGCAGTTACCCGCACTACCTCCCACACCCAGGAAAAAGATTCTGCCGCCATCTTTTTTGACTTGGGCTAAAAGATCTGCCATTTTTTCAATTGCTAACAGATCTATCTTTTTAATGATCTCAACTGCTTCATCTAAATGTTGTTTTGCATAACTCATAAACCATCCTTTGCTGTTTGCTCTAATAAGTAGGCCTGAGTATCCATTATTCCTTGATAAGATCCAATCTCATAAAATCTTTCAAAAACTTCATAGCCAGCTAACTCACCTGTCGTTGACAAAAAATTATAAACTGTTGAAAGATCAAATGATTGTTTGGTAAGGTAAGAATTTAATACAGATCCCTTGAGTAAACCCAAACCGTAATCTATGTATTGCATTTGAGGTCGAATTACAGTTTTGTTATATTCAATAATCAGTCCAGCATGAAATTCTACATTGCTTTTATCCCACTGATTCTGATTTCTGAGTACAGTCATTAAACCCTTTTTGCCGCTTGTTCGATAGGTTTTTTCTACATCAGAAAAATTAATCGGAAGATAAGAATCCCCATACAGAATAAAAAAATGATCCCCCAGCAAAGGTAAAGCCTGTCTAAGGGCGCCACCAGTTCCTAAAAGATCTGGGCCGTCAGGAGAGTAGCTGATATGCATATCCCAACGAGAGCCATTACCTACAAACTTTTGAATCATTTCACCTAAAAACCCAACACATAAAACAACTGAGCTAATGCCTTGCTTACGAAGATATTCAAGTTGGTGGAAGATAAATGGTTGTCCTGCCACTTCAATAAGTGACTTAGGTATTTTTTCAGTAATGGGGCGTAGACGCCTAGCCAAGCCCCCAGCTAATATTGCAACTGGCAACATCAGGAAGTCATCATCACTTTAGCGCCTTCAAAATCAAATTTAAAGCGCACCTCTTCTAAGCCGGCAGCGGCCATCGCCTTCCGTAATTGCGTACGGTTTTTTGCCATAAACATCAAAAACCCTCCTCCACCAGCTCCTACTAACTTTCCACCAACTGCGCCATTATTGATAGCTAATTCATACCATTCGTCAATTTGAGCATTACTCATACCGCCTGAGCGGCGCTTTTTATGCTCCCAATGTTCATGCATCAGCTCACCAAATAATTTGACATCACCTTCTTCTAATGCTGCTTTACTCCTGTACCCCAAATCCTTTACATAATGTAAGTTAGCCATCATATCGGCATCATTTTTCTGCGACTTTACCTGTTGATCTTTTAAAATTCCACTAGCACTTCTCGAAAAACCGGTAAAAAATAGGAGTAAATTGTCCTCAAGATCAAATATGGTCTCCATACTGATTTTCAAAGGAGTTGAAGTTACCTTTCCATCTTTATGAAAAGTAAAACAAGTTAGACCTCCAACTGCAGCAGCATATTGGTCCTGCTTACCAATAGGCTCACAAAGGCGATCAATCTCAATATGACAAGCTAGCTCAGCCAACTCTTCTTGGTGGATATGGCGTTTACGATGAGTATAAAGTGCCTTGAGTAAGGCAGTAGTAAAGCTACCAGAAGAACCTAACCCCGTTCCAGCAGGAATATCGGCAAGAGTTGTGATTTCCACTTGAGGAGTACGAAAACCCATTATATCCAAGGCTTCCCGAATAATTCGATGTTGCACTTGAGCAATTTTTTCTACATGCTCCAATTGACTGTATTTGAGATAAATACCTTCAGTAAAAGGGCGCATCACGGTTACATAGACGTACTTATCGATTGCTGCTGCTATTAAAAAACCTTCATGACCCTCATAGTAGGAAGCTAAATCAGTTCCACCGCCCCCTAAAGTAATCCGAAGCGGGCTACGAGCAATGATCATATCCAGAATCCTTGTAAATTGTTTCAATTATTTTTAGAGCTTGATAAGCATCATTTAGCCCTGTTGCGGGAGTTCGATTCAACAGAATATCTTCATAAAATTCAGCCATCTCAACAGCCCAAGAATCGTCGCCCATGGGATACTCCCACGACATAGTCTCTGGCGGCCCCATTTGGGGAAGCATTTTGTAATAGGTCAATTTTTCTAACCCATAACTACCACCTAATCCGGAAATATCCAATTTCCCATTCTTGCCATAAATCTCCATAGAAAAAAGGTTTTTCCATTCAGTACATGAAGCATGTAAAAACGCCACTTGTTTTTGGGGCGTCTTTAACAACATAAATCCGTTATCATCAACCGGCATATTCCAATAATAAGTATGAGCAAAACCATCGATTTCAGAAAAGTCCCCTAAAAACCAGCGCGATAGGTCAATTAAATGTGGGCCTTGGTCAATTAGCTCCCCCCCCCCCGACAATTTGGGGTCGGCCCGCCATTCTTTGTCATAACCCAAACGGGCGCCATGTCCATAGCGCGCACGAATAAACATTAACTCACCTAAAGCGCCAGAAAGAACAATCTCTTTGGCCTTTCTTAGGGACCGATGATAACGGTGATTAAAGCCAACGTGAACTTTGACACTACTTTCTTGCAAAGCTTGCAAAATTGGTTCGAGTTCTATGCTACTTTTTGCGGCAGGCTTTTCTACCAATACATTTTTACCAGCATTTATTGCAGCCAAGGTAATTTCTGCTAAAGAGTCATGTAATGTAGAAATAATCACAATATCAATTTCATTCATAGTAATTAAATCTCGCCAATCACTAGACGATTTTGCGTTAAAACGAGCAGCTAGAGATGTGGCTTTGTCCAGAGCAATATCAGCACAAGCCCTTAACTTACCACCAAGACCTAATGCACCTGCCCTTTTTTGACCAATTAGTCCGCACCCAATGATGCCCACTCCAAATACGGGATTTTTTTCAGTCATTTGTCACCCCAATTTATATTGCGATCACGGCCAACAATTCTACGCAGGGTGTACACGTCAGACTTATTCAGTTCAGAGAGATGCTTAGGCCACTCCTCCCAATTATCCCAAGCGGCGCTTATTAATTTTCCTGTAATGCCATCACTGAGCGAAGAAGCTAGAAATAGCGCCAACTCCGCTGCACGTTCTATTGACGCCCCACCTGATTCTTGTTGTTTTAGAGATCTCTCATAAAATTCTTTACCAACCATTTCTGGACCAGCTTTTAAAACCTCCTCGAGCATACGGGTATTTAACGCCCCAGGAGCAATTGCATTTACGTCAATGCCGGATCCTCTAACTTCTTCAGCGAGGGTTTCAGCAAAGCGCACTATCGCAGCTTTTGAGACAGCATAGGCGCTAATTTTGGGTAACGGGTTAGTTGCACCTCCGCCAGATAATTGAATCACTTTGCCATAACGCTGTTGTTTAAAACGTGGTATTAATTTGCGACACATCAATACTGATCCATACACATTGATCTCAATAGCTTTTATCCATTCAGCCCAATCTACTTCCTCGATATCTCCCTTTGGGCCGTATATTCCGGCATTATTCACTAGGATATGACATACTCCCAATTGATTGAATGTTGATTCAATTACACTACTTACATCCATTTCATTGGAAACGTCTACTTTTTGCGCAAGAATTACTTGATCATCAACCACGTATTCCTTGACTTTCCTCAAAGCATTATCTAAAAGATGTTCGTTGCGAGCGCAGAGCATGAGATTAGCTCCAGCAGCGGCATATTTTTTGGCAATTTCAAAGCCCAGCCCTTGATTAGCTCCAGTAATAATGGCTACCTTACGCGATAATATTTTTTTCATGGCACTTTAATAGGCTGGTCTAGATCCAACTGATAAATACGCAATTGGGGTATTCATAAGACTTTCTTGCAAATGACGATTTGCGTCAATCACTAATAAATCAGAATTCGCCAGATTGGGTATTTGCCGCGCTAAATCTTTGAATTCAGGCCATTCTGTTCCCACTACTAGAACTTGTATTTTCTCTAAATCCTCGAGCGCACCCGTACATTTTTTCACTCGTCCAGTCGCCCAATTGACTGGGAAATCTTTTACAGCTGGGTCATAAACCTGAACCTGAGCCCCATGCTCAAGAAGCCAGTCAACCAGTTCCACACTGAGAGATCTTCGCAAGGTATCAGTTCCTGGTTTATACGTAAGACCCCAAACTGCCACGTGAATACCAACAAGGTCTGGGTAGTGCTCAAGTAACTTCCGATGCACCCATTTCTTATGAGCATCATTACTTAGCCCCACAGAAGATAGCAAAGGTGTTATCAGTTGACGATCTTTGCTAATTTTTCCAAGAAATTCGATATCACGCGCTAGGGTACCCCCTGCAAAAGGCCCCCCAGGGGACACGTAGGCTCTAGGTCCAATACGAGACTCTGTTTTTAATCCCCGCTCAACCTCTTTAGCATCTGCACCTACTAATTCGCATATCGCCGCAATTTCATTTGCAAAAGTTACAGAGGTTGCCAAGAAAGCATTGATAGCATGCTTAGTCATTTCAGCAGACTCAACCGACATCCATTGAATTTTTTCAGTGATTGGCAAAAGTAGCCTTTCTAGAACCATCCTATTTTCGTTGGTACGAACGCCAACAATAATCCTATCTGGATCACGAAAAACATCAAGAGCCTTCCCAAGCCTCAGATTTTCCGGGGAGTAGGCGAAAGAGATATTACGATTAGGCTCAAAATCTTGAACAAACTTTTCTAAGTTTGCGATGGAGCCTACTGGTAGCTGTGAAGATACTAAGACTAGGGTGCCGTTTGGCAGAAAAGTGATAGTTTCCTTAATTTGATTCAACACAAAATCAGTATCAGCAACATCATTGTCATCAACGGGCGTATCAAATGTGACCCACAATACTTCCACATCTTTGCATGCGGCTGCAAGATCGCTCGTAAACTCCAGCGCACCCTCCTTAATACCATCAGTAATAAGAAGATCTAGACCAGGCTCAAAAAGGGGGGCTTTTCCTTCATTTAAAGATTTTATAATCGAGGGATCAGAATCAAGCCCTAAAACTTGATGTCTAACAGACGCTAGGCATGCGGCCGTTACACTTCCCAAATGCCAAAGGCCCTGAACGCACAACCTCATTGGCCTCCCTTGGTATCAAATACCCATTCATTATTTTTGAGGTACTGAACTGTCTTTAGTACACCCTGCTGAATATCGTACTTTGGTGTCCAACCTAAGGATTGAATTTTTTTGGTATCCAAGAAAATAAACGGATTATCACCGACCCAACCCCGATCGCCTCCAGAATACTGAAGCTGTGGATTAACACCTAATGCTTTACAAATCCATCCAATGGAGTCATTGACCTCTACATAGCCATCGACTCCCAGATTAAAAATATTCACTTTTTCATCCGCTTTTTCAACGGCGAGCATCATTGCATCGATACAGTCTTGCACATAAAGATAGGACTTGCGTTGCTTGCCATTTCCTAAAACTGATAAGGAAGTAGGATCTTTTTTTAACTTTTCATAAAAATCGAAAACATGTCCATGGGTATAGCGCTCACCAAGAATAGATACAAACCTGAATATCCACGATTTAAATCCGAAGCCTTCGCAGTATGCCGAAATCAACCCCTCACACGCTAGTTTGGAGGCGCCATATAGGGATGTTTGAATTGGAAATGGACCATCTTCCGGCGTAGGAATTACAGGAGATTCACCATAAACAGAGCCTGTTGAGGAAAAGGCAATTTTTTTTATCCCGTTTGACCTCATTGACTCTAGAACGTTGTAGGTTGCAATAGTATTTTGTTCTAAATCTTTGCGAGGATGGTCCGTACCCAAACGAACGTCTGCATTAGCGGCCAAATGGAATACCAATTCAACGCCAGAAAATTTTGGGATTAATCTCTCAAGCTGCAATAAATCCAATTCAAATAATTGAAATTTGGGATTTGCTAGAGCTGGCTCTATAAAAAGCGTCTGTCCAGTGGAAAAATTATCGATACCAATAACCGCATGCCCCGCCTCAAGAAGACGATCAACTAAGTTACTACCCACAAAGCCAGCACACCCAGTTACCAAATATAACATAAATTATTTATAGGAAATAAGTTGCATGAAAAAACGAAATGGGTATTTGATGAATAAAAAAGCATAATTTCTGAGTGTTGCAAACCACCAATTAAAACCAACCTTATTTATTAATTTAAGACCAAACCAAGTTCTAAATATCGCCACCTTAAGCCCTTGGTTAAAAAGTTTACTTTGACTAATATTTGTACCATGAGACTTTCTGTACATTACATACGGCGTATTTAAGATGTAAAACTTAACGCCTCCAACGTAAAAACGAAATAACCACTCAAAATCTGCTGCATATTCAGATTGCCACCTCCACAAGCCGTGCCTAGCAAGAACTTCTTTCCTTAGCATTAAACAAGGATTTCTGACCGGAGGTGCCGCATAGAGAATATTTTTTTCAACAGTCGTCTCGATCAAAATTTTCATATTTTCATTAAATTCAAAACAATTACAACCAACAACACCTATCGATGAATTAGCTAATAGAAAATTTATTTGTGCTTCTATTCTTTCCGGTAGAGAAATGTCATCAGGATCATTTATAGCAATATATTCTCCTGAACAATTTAAAAATCCAAGATTATATGTAATAGCAGGGTATCGCTCATAAGACTTACAGTAGACTTTTTTAATTCTTGAGTCTAGCTTTGCATATGAATCAATAATTAACCTAGAAGAATCAGTAGAATATGCATCAACTATTACAATTTCAATATTGTCATACGTTTGAGATAAAAGAGATTCTATGCATTCTGAAATATATTTCTCGTTATTAAAGTTATTCACAAGAATTGAGACTAAGGGTCTAGTATCAATTGAATCGAAATTCTTAGAAGCATTCATCATAAAATTCCAACTCAATTTTAGTATCTATTAGGGATATAATTGTGGGTTTTTTATTACTAAATAAACTAATAATATCGCCATCAGTTAAATTAATAATTAGGTCTTGATTTTTTATTTCAACAGTACCCGTAATAATTATAATTCGTATTACTGGCGGATTATTAATACGACTATTTCTACTGAAATAAGTTAAATTATATTTATCCCCCTTAGTCAGCGAAAGCTTATATTTTACGCCTAACTTTAAATTTTGAAAATTTCCATTATAAATATTCTCACGGAATGGATACAACCCTCTCTTAATAAGAGATTCACCATATGATGAATTATCATCATCGAAATTAGCATAGATTTCTTTAGTCAGAACTCCAAATTTTAGAGGTCTATTTAAAAAATTAGTTCTATTCCAAATGGTTTCCAAATTGAATGGGCTACTTGGATCATAAAAACAATAGTGAATATTAATCGGATTTAATACTTTATTTATTATAGCTTCAATATTAATATGCAATGGATACTTAAATAAAAATGATATAAGTCTCGATAAAGTTCTAGAATAGATTTTAATAGTTTTGTTTTTCGAAATTAGAACATTTTCAAAATACTCCTTTGAGCATAGACTTAGAAGTGAATACGTATAATATCTGGGAGATATTTTTCCTAAAAGCTTTATATTTTCATTCGACAATATAAAGCTATTATATAAACTCCCATAAACTGGATTTAATGGTAGGATATTTTCAGTATTTAATTGGGAGGCTTTATAAAATGAGTAACAAATATAATCTGTTTTGTTATTTTCAAATTCTGATATTAAAAGCCTCAGATCATTACTTGATGCTATCAATTTATGATCTTCACAAAAGAGAAAAATTGAGGTACTATTAATATTTTTTAATATTTGTATAGTTGTACTTATCCAATCATTTTCTGGTAAATTTTGATACATTAATACATTACTATATGATTTGAATAATATATTTATATAATCGATAGCTTCAAATTTAAAATTTCCACGTATTTTAATATGGTACTCAGAAAATATCCCGATTAAGTCTTTAAGAGTAATCTTAAATAAATTAAATTTTTGCAAATTATCTATTTTTAAATTTATTAATAATGCTGTCATAAAATATTATCCCTATAAATAATTTTTATAAAAGAATTTTATTTATAACATCTAAATAAGCTTGAGCAGATTTATCCCAACTATAGTTTTTATTTATATAAGATTTTAATTTTTTTCCAGACTCGTTTAATGCTGACGGATTTATAAGAAGACGATCAAGCCCCAGAGCAATAGCATCAACATTAGCCTTGACCACTGACCCGCATATTACTTCATTTAATTCATCAAAACCACATTCATCTGTAATCAATACTGGTGTTCCAGTTGCCCCACTCTCCAATACAACAATTGACATTGCTTCTGATCGTGAAGGAACAACAAGTAAAGTTGCTCCTCTATAGGCAGATAGCTTCATGTCCCCGTGTAATGGGCCGATAAATCTCACGCGTGATTCATATCCTGTATTTTTAGAAATTTTAATTAACTCAAACATCTCACCTTCATCAGGTCCCACAAAAATAAGTAAAAATTGTGGGAACTTTTCTGCAATTTTCAAGAATGCATTAAGAAGTAAATCAGGCCCTTTGATTTTATTTAGCCTTCCCATAAAAAGGATAAATGGCGAATTATTAAATATGTAATTGGATACAAACAATTCAGGATCTACATAATCAAAAGAATCACTATCAACACCATTTGCTATTACATAAAAATTAGACATATTGAAAGGATAATTACCTGCTTGAGTTAATTCTTTGTTAGTAACTGAAATATGTGCAGAAGCATTTTTAACTAAATTGTAGCCTATAATTTTATTATAAATAAACTTGAACAGCTTAGAACGTCCAAAAATAGGTAGGGTTCCTAAAGGAGTGAGTATGTATTTCTTAAATTCAACTCTTACTAAAAAATATACCAGTACATTAAGTATAGACCAATGCCCATTTAACAGAACAATATCGCTAGAGACCACTAGTTTACGGATTTTAAAAAAACTAAAGTATGGTATATAAAAGCGTTTAATTAGACACTTTAAAAAAAAAGTACGCACATCTTGTTCAATGTTTAAATTATCTAATTTTGTGGTGTCTAAAACTACAGCTAAAATTGTGACTTTATGCCCCATTCTTGAAAAAGCATTTGATAATCTTACAGCTCTCTCTGAAGCACCTCCACCCAAAGTTGGATCTATGAAATTATTGACATACAGTATATTTAACATATATTTTTTTTTCTTAAAGATTTAACATAATTAATCAATCCTTCTTCAAAGGTTATAGTTTTTTTGTAGCCAATACTTTTTATTTTTTCCGATGAAAAATCAGATAATGGGCTATTGAAATCAGCTTTTTTATAACCGAGTAAGACTTTCAAAATTTTTAAAGGAATGGGGATAAAAAATCTATAAAAATTAGTTACTCCAGTTTTCTTGACAATAAAATTATGCACCTGAAAAAAGTTATTATATTTGGACTCTGAATCTGAAAGTAAAAAGACCTCATTATTATAACATTTTTTTTCTTCAATCATATATTTAAATGCTTCTACAACATTAAATATATGAACAAGATTTAATCTTCTATAATTATATAAACATAACCTCATATAATTAATAATAATTCTATTATTTAAGATATCCTCAGATAATTTTCTTAAATTTAAACTATTATCACCAAAAATTGCAGTGGGTCGCAATATAATAGCTTCAAAATTTCTGGTATTTCTAGTTTTTATTAATTTTTCAATACTAAGCTTAATTTTAGCATACTCACTGATAGGATTATCAGCCTCCTCCTCCGTAATAATTTTTTTAGAGCAATTACCAACAACAACAGCAGTACTACAGTGTAAAAGTTTTCTAATTTTTGCTTTCGTACAAGCGTCTAGTAAATTATTTATTGCGACAATGTTTTGATTTGCATTAATTCCAGATATATAAGCTAAATTTATTACTATTGAATCTACTTCTAGCAAATTAGTTAAGGAATTAATATCTAATAAATCTCCAATATATAATTCAACATTATTAAATTTTTCCACCTCAAATTTAGGGTTCCTTGTTAATATTTTTATTTGATAATTATTTTCTAGTGCTAATATTTTAACTAACTCCTTGCCTAAATATCCTGTTCCACCAGTAATTATTATTTTTTTTACTTTAGAGGAATGTAAATTATATTTATTCATAAATTATCAATATCAGAATATTATATTTTAAAATGGGAAGCCAGTGCCATAGTTATAAATATTAATTATATATTCTAGAGAGCTTATTAAAAAATAAAATGTGGTAATAATGATACTCAGATTTATTCCATTTTTATATTGAAGTGTGTAGTATAAAAAAATAAAATATCCGAACATATTTAATCTCTCACCCCCGATAAAATAGATTGCCAACACCAATGGAAGAAAAATTAAAAGTGTTGATATTTTATTCTTAGAATAAATTAGGGATAATATTAAATAAATTATAACTTTATATAGTCCAATTACCCCGCCATTAGACTGATATGCCTCAAATTTAGTATCAATTTGAACCGATAACAATAAAATAGTAGTCATAATTATTGGTATTACTACTATTGATTTAGCTAATATGATTATTATTTTTTCGTTAGACAATAAACTAAAAAAATAATTTAGTAATATGGAAATATAAACAACTAAAGTTTGAATGTGTGATAATAATGCCAATATTCCAAAGAAAAATGATTTCTTTCCATTTTTATTATACAAAATCGAAAGTATTATAAATATCAATCCAAATTTAAGCCTCTCTGCTGAAAAATATAGTACGTACATGTAAAAATTAGTTGTTATAATGATTGTTGATATTGTAGCGGAACCACCCCAACTTCTCAATAATTTCATTGATATATAGGCTAAATATGAATTTGAAAATGCTATGAATATATCTTTACTTATGTATCCACTTAATAACCAGCTTAAAATAAAATGTATATATTCTTGAGATGAAACATTAATATTATAAAGATGAAAAGCTTCGTATAAATCATCTTCTTGCATCAATTCATAAACATTTATATATACAGCTTGGTCACCATTTGTATATTCTGGAAGTATTAATAAGCTAAAAATAAAAATAAACAATGAGACTAATATATTTACATATTTAATCATAGGCTATTGATGTCACATACCCTTGATTAATTTAATACTAATAATTAATATAAGTATATTTACAAAGCCACTACTAATTATACAGCCGTAAGTACCATACAAATGGATAGAAATACTCCCTAAAAATACAGTCATCAATGCCGATAAAATTGTTAAAACGGTTACCAGGTATGCTTTATTTTTTTTGATAAATAAATTAAATGGAAGCTGCTGCATCGTTAAAGATACGATCCCTATAGATAATATTATAATTAGTTCAGTTGTTTCTTTATAATTTTCTGGAATAATATTTAAATATTTTGACATCTCTGAGCATGAAACTAATATTGGTATTATAATTAAAAAACTATACATAAGTTTTTTAATTAAATCTTTAGTTTTTGATAAAGCTAATTTTATAGATTTTTCATTATAGATTTCAGTTGTAAATACTGTTTGTACACTTATCATTATAAGTTGTATCGGAAGAAGAAATTGCATAGCTAAGTTAAATTCAGCAACATCAGACAATCCATAATATTTATTTATAAAATATCTATCGCTCATTGAACTAATTACACTTGCTATTGCTCCAGGTACTATTAATAACCCAATTTTTAATGATTTTTTCAAATATTTTATATCTATCGCAAACTTTTGGTATCTATAGCAAAAAATAAAATATGTGCATACTATCAATAGAATATCTCCTATTAATAACCCGTACCCTCTTAATAAAGTTGTGTCTGGTTCTCTTTCAAATAAATATAATACTGATATTGCAAAGAAATTTCCAGTTATAAATTTTATTATATTGTAACTGATTATATTTTTACTATTATTTAATGCAATTACATGACTGTAGATTATTAAATTTATAGTCATAGTAAATATTAGTATAGTAAACACTATTCCTTTAAGCTTTACCTGTGATTCTATTTTGAATATTTTAATTTCTATGTATTCTAAAAAGTCGCTACAAATAAATATTGTCAATATAATTATTGCAAATATAGTCACGAACAAAATTGTGCTTGAAAATATTTTTTTTTTACACTCTTCTTGTGATGAAAATTCTTTAATTTGAGGCACGTATAGACCAAGCGTAATTATTTGTGGGAGTAATATAATTACTCCGTATATATATCCAAACTCGCCAAAATCATTTTTTGGCATTAAATATAAATAAATTGGTATTAAAAAATATCCAATAGACTTTATTACTGTATCAACTCCCATGACTGCTAAGATTTTTTTATACATGTATTTTGGTTTGTTCTAAAGAGAACAGCTATATTCTTTTATGTTAAGTTGTTTCGTGGAAAATATTACTAGTATATTCTTCGGTCCTTATTATTTTTAAGGGTTAGATCTTATCAATAAAATTTTTTGTGTCTTCCAATTAGCAAGATTAGTCTTTAACTTTAATAGCTATCTTATTAATAATAACGAGGTTTTAGTAAGTTCAAAAGAAAATATTCCGCAATCACAAGAACTATTTTCTCAGCTATTGACACAACTGTTTAATCTCAAACATCCCTTAATCAAATTAGTTGATTCCATTGATTGGTCAATCATAAGTGGTTTGGTTTGTTTTTACAATTTTTCTTAATTGAAATGATTTTTCTGAGGTGGGTGATACTGCCTTTAATGCTTGCAGAGTTTTAAAAACTTCTAGTCAGTTCTCATTCATTCAAGACTAGAGTGTGGTTCTTCTAAGTTGTGCCATATCAAAAAAGTTAAAATTTTCGATCGTACGTCGGCTCCTAATCCTACCTTTTGGCAAAGGCGCGTCCCCGGTACCCAGCAATGTCCGCCCATCTGGTGAGTAAACCACCTAAAGACCAAAGCATTCGCCACTGCCAACCACATCTTCAATCATCCCGGCCAGATAACCAATACACAATACAACACGTCGCACGACATGTCGCTCTTGTTCACTGTGATGAGCATGATTTAAGTATGTCTCCAACCGCTTCTTTGAGTTCAAGATGGACTTTGGTCTGCCAATGTAGTTTGCTTAAGTCTGACTTTCCAAGTGAAAGGTTGAGCTCGGTTGTGCAATTATCCAATGTTTCAACTGATTTCAGCTCCCAAGGCGTGATGCGGGTATAACCATGTCCTGGCAGCGATGTCCGACTGGTGGGTGCACCAAACCAAGGCCAGCAAATCGGCACGCCACCGCGTATAGCCTTACCGGGTATAAATTTAGCCAGCTTCGACACCCAGAGCACCGGCTCGAATGGTGCTTGGGTCGCCCAGGAGATGACATGCCCCCGTGCAGGCTGAGCGTGGCTGTTGCGTGTGGCGTGTCTATCTCCGCCAGCACAAGACCATTGCCCAAAGCGGATTTGCGAACCCCCTGGAGACCCGCGATTTAGTAATTCATGTCGTTCATGAAATTGTCGAGCGATTGCTGACGCACGCTGTGGGCATACAGGGCTTATTCAAGAAACGTCACCCGGGCATTGATATTGGCCAGTATGTCTTCCTTGATTTCCTCGTTATATATTCCCGCTTTCAAAATCACAATGGGGTTGGCCACATCTCGTAACACCTTGGGTGATTGCACCACTAGATTGGTTCCGTAAAGGCGCCTGCCTTGCTTGTTTGGGTCGTTGTCCAGGATGTTGACGATCTTGGCGGTCGCCAGTCCGTTCACGATCAGATACTGGGAAAATATATGGGCGCCAAACAGATAGACCGGGGTGATGGCCTCTTGGGCTTTCTGGTTCAAATCCTTGATCAGTGCTTCGTGATAGTCAACGTACTCTTGGTACAGTTGACGATTCTGAGTATAAAGATCAGGCTGCAAAGCGACAGGTTCCAAGGACGGATCGCGCACCGCAGAATAGAAGATGCTGTGGTCTTCCAGGAAATACTCTTTATCGATCAAGCGGAAGCCGTGTTTAGTCAGCAGGTATTCGATATAGGGCTCGGTCAGGAATACCGTGTGTTCGAAATTGATGCAGTTTGTGTATTTTTTTTCCAACATCCTTTGCAGGTTGGGCAGAGAAAAAATTAGGTGTTTTCCAGCCTCCATGAAGCCCGACAGATCACACATGAACTGATCAGGTTCGTACACATGTTCGAAAACATGGGAATGCACCACCGCTTCGACAGAGTCCCCCAGCTTGAAGTTTTCGTCAAAAAACCCCTTGATGTAGCATGCATCGCACCCTTCCACAGGTGAAGGATTGGGTTCTAGAATGGTCCAAGGGATCTGGCCAAATTGCTTGTAATCCCGCGACAAAATTCCGTGTGCTCCCCCGATCTCCAGCACAGAACTTGGGGCAATGTGGCTGAGATACTTTGCAAAGGCCTTGTGGTGCATGTCCCACAGCCTCCCCACCGCGCCTGAACCATGCGATTCGGGATACAGGACATCTAGGGGGATCAGGCTGCTCAGCTGTATCAGGCCAGAACTGCGACTAATGAACCAGCGCATGTCTGCCACCACGTCTTGCGAAGCGGGCGAACTCACGCAGCCCATGAAGACCGGGAAGCGCTTGACCTCGTGCAAGGGCTCCAGATCCCTGCAGCCCGAGATGGAGCAACAGAAGCGTTCGATCAAATGCGTCGTATTCACGGTTATTACTCCAAATCCAGTTTCATGTTGTAGGGCCACCCGACAAAGGTGTTGTAACGGCTGTGTTTAAATTATACTGGTCATAAATGAAATCATTCGATTTTTCAAATACTTGATTTTGTTTATCAGTCTCAAGGTTTCTTTCAGATGCCATTGTTGCCATTGTTGTTTTTGCCCATTCTGGAATGAATTGAATAGTGTCAGTGGATCAGTTTGCCAGCAACCGATTCAGGTTTTCTTCCATGACGTTCCTCGGTGGCGCTTCGCCTGTATATAGCCTGAATTGTGCGATCGCCTGCTCCAGACTCATCAAATACCCTGGCGCAACCTCCTTTCCCATAGAACGGGCCAACTTGATCAAGCTGCTCTCCATGGGTGAGACCACGACATCCATCACTGCCCGGACCTGACTCAAAAACTCGGCCTCCATGAGGGACTGATCGACGTCCGGGCTCATGCCCACGGATGTCGCGTTGATCAGCAGGTCTGCCCCCGCTTGTTGCCGCGCTTCCCAGGGCACCACGGCACAATGCAGGATCGAATCAAGCCGCGTAATTTTCTTCGGGTCCCGATTGCTTACCTGTAATTGGCTGAAACCCATTTGCCGCAGTGCAAACGCGATGGCCCGTGCAGCACCACCCGCACCCAAGAGCAGAACGGTTTCGCCTGGTTTTGCCCGAATGGCTTCGAGTGCCTTGCGCGCTCCGACAGCATCGGTGTTGTAGCCCACCAGTCTGCCCGCATCGTTGACTATGGTATTGACAGCACCGATCAGGCGCGCAGTTTCGTCGAGATCGTCCAGCAAGGGGAGCACCGCCTCCTTGAAGGGCATTGACACACTGCAGCCTCGTATATTCAGAGCCCGGACCCCGGTCAGCGCACCTTCGAGATCGCTGATTCCAAATGCCTTGTATACAAAATTCAACCCCAGTGCTGCATAAGCGGCATTGTGCAGGGTCGTCCCGAAATTACTGGGACGTGACGCAAGCGAAATGCAAAGTTGCGTTTCTTTATTGATCATGCCGCGCGGAGTCTTTAGGCTGTATGTTGAGAAGCTCCATGTACAGCAGGTCCCGTCCCAATGAATACAGCATCTTGTCAAACGGATAGTGGTGCAGCGGAGACATGTTCAGGTAGATCAGCGCCGCCAGAATTTTCACCTTGATCAGGTCATAACCATTGCCGCTTATGAACTCGCTCAACTGATGCAGATAGTTTTTCGTCTGAAAGCGCTGCGCAAAATCGAATGTGATGCCCTGCCCACTCTCGGCGTAACTCAGCAGGTTCAGCTTGATAAAGTCATAGTTCAGGACGATCCCTGCATACAGCTTCGCCAGGTCGTAATAGAGATCGCCAAAATCGACGTGGCCACCAAAATCCTGCCTCCAGTCCAGCAACATGAAGCTCTGACTTGCCGCATCAAACAGGATGTTGTCGAATTGCAAGTCGCCATGAATGAAGCACGGAATACCTTCCGACAGACGTACCCAGGGGACCAGCGCCAGAAGCTCGCTGGTCGCTGGGATGTTGCGGCCATTGACCACCGACGCAACATCCAACTGCGCATATTTGCGGTCGAACATGCTCAGGCGCTCAAGCGTCTTAGTCTGATAGAACTTCTGGCAGGTCGCTCGCATGAGTTCCTGGTCCACCGTTTTCCGTTTCCACAGATTTGTCCCCAACCAGTCCAGCAGAAGGCTGAACGTATCGCGGCTGTTTACCTGATAGAGTGTCTCACCCGGCTGAAAATCGTAGGCATAGAATTGACCCGCGTGGCGCGTGATGGTCGGGAAAACCGATGGATTCAAACTAGACTTGAGAACTCTGCGCTCGGTGATGGAACCGTCGGCGAAAAATTTGATGACCTGCCGGTTGACAATGTAGAGAGCCTCATTTTCCTTGCTGAAGTCGAAATTTTCGTAACGGCTGACAGCCTTCTTGTATTTGCCGGCATCCCCGACATCAGTCCACTCTACATTGAGTGCCTGCGAATCGGTCTGGGCAATCAGAGCACGTACGCCGTTTGAAATTTGGTGTTCTCCGGCAACCTTTTCGTTGTTTTCGAGCGCAGTCCAGAACACCTGGAAATCCTTGATGTGACACAAGCCGACAAAGGCCTGGTAGGACTCATCCTCCACGGGGCTTTTGTCACGCAATTCCACCACTGAGGTGCCTATGACCTTCAGGTTGCAATAGTGAACCGAGTCAGCCGGATTAACGTGAGCTACCCCGAACCAGTTCTTCTCCAGAGTCCAATCCAATTCGTTATCCCATAGGGTGTCGCAAGAAACGAAATAGAACGGTCTTTGCAGTTGATTCCGGCAGCACAGGAGCGAGTAACCCGGCCCACTTCCCGGACCGTCAAAGTTATCAACCTCGACAAAGCTGATCTTGCGCTGGCTATGGGCGATTTCTAGGTAGTTGCGTACCTGGTCACCCAGGAAACCGACGCCGATAACGAATTCGGTGTCCTGCGGGAATTTGTTGATGATGTGAGTAATTATGGCCTTACTATCAATTGTGTGCAGGGCCTTGTTGAGTATTTGCCCAAGGGCACCCATGCGAGTGCCCTTGCCAGCCGTTAGTATGCAAACCGTGGAAGCAGTCATCGCGCACCGTGCTCCAGTTCCAGTCGGCCATCGGGACGCTTATTGTCATCCAAGACTCGCACAACGTCATCCAGATGCGGGGTCGAGGTTTCATACAGCAGGATATCGGTTACTGCCTCAAGGCGGTGCAGAGTCTTGGGCATAACGTCGACACTACTAACCGGCTCAATCTGAGCTGTCGCGGTGTCTGCCTCATTAACCTGGTCATTGAGGATTTGAACATTGGCTTTGTAGTGCAGCTTGGCAGTGCCTTGGAAAAGGACATTGGTTTCCTGTTTAAAGTTGTGGTACTGCAGACTGGTCTTGGTGCCAGCCTTAATAAAAATCTCCTTCAGCGCATAGCAGGGGTGCTGACCATTGATCCAGAGCTCGTGCCCCCAGGGCTTGACCACCTTGTATAGGTCGGCGTGCCGAATAAAGAACAGGCCCTTGATTTCTGGGTGTGGGCGGGTCGTACCAGCGACCAGAAGCCCTACCGCGCCACCCCGCACCGCGAGCTTGACTGGCTGACCCTCCGACTGCACTCTGTCGCCCTGCTCCGGTTCTTCGGTCAACCCTTCGACAGTCAAAATTGAGTTAACAGGTTTGCTGTAAACATAGACACTAAATGACTCAAGCTCGTTGAAGACGACATCCTCATCGTTCCGTGTTTGATAATAATAGTATTCGTAAGGTCCGGCGCCGAGCAATTCCTTACCTTGTTTGCCGACATTAAATTGCTTGACGGTATTTCCGCCGAAATATTTGATATTCATGGAATTAAGTCTCTTATGTTGCCTGTGTGTGAGATAAAAACTTTACGTTATCGAATTTTTGTGAAAATTCTCTTTCCAGAAAGAGTTGATAGTTTAATGCTCTCTGATTGATACTACGGATTTGAAAATTTTAGCTTTTAGCCACGTTAATCTTACACTTTGTGTTTTAAACATTCCGGATGAAACTCAAAGAATTTGTCATAGAAGCTCTTAACATATTGTTGCATTGACCAGTGGCTATTAAAGCCGTATTTTTTCCGCATCCAATGGCGTCCCTCATCAAGGTAAAGCTGTAGGTTTTCTTCATAGCCTTGAGTTTTAATTTGGTCAGCATTTTCAAGCAGATGTGACTCGTTTTCTGCGACCCAAACATCAGTTGTTATTGCAGCAGCCCAGTCATTGGCATAGGCTTTTGCAACGAGTTCATGTTCACAACCATAGCCACGGAAATTACTACCATCAAAGAGAAAGCCCATTATGTCTGGATGCTCTTTGTCACAAATCATTTCTATGAATTCACGCCGTAATAAATAGGCGTTGTTATGTATAAACCAAAAATATTTAGTGTGTTCTTTATCAAGGAGCAGCCTTTCACCCCAACGCTCAGAGCAAGGTGAAAGAATTCCAACATGGGGGTGCTTGTCAAGCAGATGAACCAGTGGGGCAAGGGTTGAGACATCTTTGAATTCAGTGTCGTTGGTCAGCAAAAAGAATGTATCATATTTCTCAAACTTGCCTTCATTAAAAAGTTGAAGCAGTCCAAAATTCATCCCCCTACCGTATCGCAAGCCATTTTTCATAACATCAGGGGATTTGGCATACCATGTGCAGTATTTGCTCAAAATATTGGAATCGGAACCGGCTTCAACCACAAATATATCAGTTAGATCACCATCGAATTTTGCCAAATGCTCGTAAAGGCGATCCGTAACCACAGGCAGATTACGATTAAGAATAATGGTGGCTACTCGCTTCATACAGTTCTCAACAGGCGGAAGTTGCGGAAATATCGCAAGATACTTTGCTTGACTTGCTCTTTTAAGTGCAGTTCTAGATCCAAACCTTTTTTGGCAAGTTCTTTTGCGGCTTCAATTTTGAGCTCTATGCACATGGGGGAAGAAAAAACATAGTGCCCAGCAATTAACGATCTGTCACGGTCTGTTGCTGATGTGTTATCTATCATCCACTTCTCCCATTTATTCGAATCAAATGCAATTTTTAGAAATCGATCAGCAAGATGTGCTAATCCGCTTACTTCCAAAATATTTACCAATGCCTTGCTTTCAGCAACACCAAATTCGGGCGCAACGTTTGCTGCATGTATGCCTAAGCGAGGGTGCCATTGGAGCGCATCATCCGAAAGATAATCTGTATTATGTTCTTTCATTAAAATGCCATGCCTGTTGCAAATCTCAATCATTTTAGGCAATTGGATTTCTGCAGGTATTTCATTGGCAACGCGAACAGGCGAGTCGAATGAACCAACATTTCGCATTTCCATAACGCGTGTACCGCATTGAATAACTACAAAGGTAGGTTGTGGTATTTTACTTTGAGTACAGAATTTTTTGATAGCGTTCAATATGTAGTCCAATTCCTCTTGAGAATTGGTGCTGCCGCTTTGCTCTTCGGTTCCTACTTCAAAGATGATTTCTTGACGTGATTGCTGAGCTTGCGCCCAGCAATAATCATAAAGGTCAAAAACACGATCAAGAACTTCATCCACATCGGGTTGTCCATAGATGTCCACACTTGGGTCTATATGCAAAACTTGAAACCCGGCTGAGATGTCAGCCCTGTAAGACGACTTAGCAGAGTCCATGGCGCGCCTCAAGCCAAGTTTCGCGTCTTTTTCCTTAGTGCTCTGCCACGGGCCGCCATGGTCACGTGCCAGTAGAATTTTGCCTTTTTTGTCTTTATCCGTGACATAACGCGCAAATTCTTGTGTTGACCAGTTGTTGACGTAACCACCACCAAACTCTTCTGAGTCAATTTGACGGCGGCTAGCAATCATCAATATAGGCACCTCATGCTCGTTCGCTAATTCAACTGTTGCGTCAACACAATTGACGCTCATTGGGCCCACGCCAAGCAAGGTGCAGCGTCTACTCTGTAAGAACGACTGTAGTCTTTGATGAATCATACTGTCCACTCTCCTGAAAGTTTATGTTGGGCATTGGGTAATTCAGCCGGGTTAAAAGGGGTAAAGAACTTTTCCATTATGTGCAGGCAAGCCTCGGCAACTGCACGGTCACCCCCAGATCGCTCTGTGACAAAGCTTGCGTGTTGCTTGGCGATCTTGTCTGCATTTGCTGGAGCAATTGAGTAACCAACCTCCCGCATCACATAATGGTCAAAAACACCATCACCCATATAAATAACATCTTCAAGTTGATAGCGTTCTTTGATCCAGTCAACTCTTCGAATCGTGCTAACGATATCTAACTTGTATTTCATATCATCAACGATTCGTTTTTTTGATATAGGAAAGCCTTTCTTATCGCCTGTTATAAAACGAATATTAAGATTTGTCTTCAGGAGTGAAAGTCCATCATTATCATCTGGACCAAAAATTTTCATCACTTTGCCTTCTGAGGTATAAAGAAAATGACCAGTAGTCATTACTCCGTCAACATCTAAAATAAAGCAAGTTGGTTTTATTATTTTCTTCATGCATTCAAATTTGTTAATAAAGGTGAATTCTAATACGAAGTGCAACTTTGAACAATGAGAGGAGGCTAAGGATGATTTAGTATCTGAAGCTTCTAGACTGTATTAGCCCCTATAAACACCTTAGCCAAGAAGAACGATATCAGATTTATATATTAATGTCAGCCGGAAATAGTCAACAACAGATAGCCGAGTTGCTGGGTCGCCATAAGTCGACGATTAGCCGAGAGATTG
>Ga0187844_10000520_pt1 | contig 30197 bp, 31 predicted proteins | sample SpaLakP09_SKY_50_FD_134517 | JGI IMG/M metagenome (GOLD analysis project Ga0187844, IMG submission 134517) | Oligotrophic lake water microbial communities from Sparkling Lake, Wisconsin, USA - SP09_SKY_50 | ecosystem: Environmental > Aquatic > Freshwater > Lake | place: USA: Sparkling Lake... | reverse complement strand
TGTCGATTTCGATCTTGTCGCCCTGGGCCACAAAGATGGGCACCGGGATCTCGAAACCGGTGGTGTGGATGATCGGGCCGTTGGCGACGATGCTCAGCGCGCCCTGCTCGTTACGCGCGGTGATGAAGCGGCGCTGGAAGCGGAACAGGTGCAGCCAGTCGACGAAATCCGGCTTCATGAAACGCAGGCTGGAGACATAGTCGAGTTCCCGCTGCGTGAACTTCAGTTCGCACAGCGCGTCGAGTTCACGGTTGACTGCATCCGCGAGTTCGCCGAGCGGAAATTCCGTCGCGTTGCGGCAGACGAAGCGGTACTCGGCCTGCGTCGCCGGATGCTGATGCAGCATCGGCTGCCACATCGTCAGCTTGTAGAGGTCGGTCTCCAGCAGGCTGGAGATGATCGGGTCGTTCATGCGGCGCCGGACCAGGTGAGGGTGGTGGCCAGACGAACGCCTGCGGCGCTCATGGCGTGGAGGAAGGCATCACCCTGGGCCTCGAAACCCGGCACCGGACTCATCGCGTCGGTCAGCAGCGTTACTTTCCCCGTGTCGCGCGGATCCATGGCCGCGACCACGTCCTCGACGGTCGCCTTCACGCAATGGCTCAGGGCCTCGCCGGCGACAAGCAGGCGATGGGCGCTCAGCAGCACGTCGAGCAAGCCCAGGTTGGTGGCCGTGTGCGGATCCTGCGGGTCGACGACTTCTGCGCGCACGGCCGAGTAGTGCTCGGTGAAGCGGTTGAGGCCCTTCAGCACCCGCATCACCGGACGGCCGGTGCCGGCCTCCCAGGCGTTGCAGGCTTCCAGGATCTCGGGATGAAGCGTGTGGCCGAGCGTGCCGATCTGGCAGTGCACCGGCCAGATCATGTGGCGGTACCGGCCCTGAGCTTCCAGCTTCTGCAGGTAGTCGAGTACGCGTGGCAGGTGCGCCGGGTCTGCAGGGACGAGACCGCCGGCGGCGACGTCGGCGTGGCTCGCCTGCGTGAACGGCGGCGGCACCTGGCCTTTGGACGTTCGCCAGAACCCCGGGTGTCCGATGTCGAGCAGCTCGTGGGTGTCGAAGGTCAGCGTGATGCCGTCGATGGCGTCCCCGTTAGAGCGGATGAACGCGGCGAGGCGGCGCATGTCCGCATCGGCGCCGCGGACCGGCAGCGAGGCGCCCGGCAGATCCATGAAGTCGATCTGCGGGTCGATGATCAGCAGGTGGGTACTCAAGAGGGCACTCCGAAAGTCACGACGCATCTTCGCCCACATCGGACGAAGACGACCACGCCATTCCGGATTCCGGTTGTGACGAGCGTCGGGGTCCTCGCCCCGCCGCGTCTACTTGTCCTGCGGCAGCTTCTTCAGGTCCGCGATCCGGGGAATGCCCTTCCACCCCATCAGCTCGGATTCCGTCGACGCCCCATTGGTCTCGAGCCACTTGCCCATCGCAGCCCCCACTTCGGGGCCGGTGCCGTACACGCGATGGGAACGAACGGCGACGACGCCGACTCCATCGACCAGCACGAAACGGGCGAACGCGGCTTCCTGAACGCCCTGGGCCCCGAGCAGCGCGGCGGCGAAATGTTCGGCTTCCTGCTTGTCGGTGCGCGGTTTGGAATCCGTCCGCAGGATCTTGCCGCTCGCCTGGTAGTTGCCGAGAACGGCGTTGGCCACCTCCGCGAGCTGGTCACCGGTGGTGACATTCGGATGCACGTTGATCGTGATCATGTCCGTCCAGCGCGAAAGGTCGGCCTGGTCCTTGGGCGTGAACTCGTTCTGCTCGTCCTTCGACCATCGATGCAGGTACTCGGTACTCCCGAAGCGGAGCGTCATTCCCTTTCCCGCGACAGGCGCCGCCTTGTCGGCCGCATGGGCAACGGACAGCGTCATGCAGATGAGAATTCCGAGGGCGCCGGTCAGTCCCCAAGCTCGAATGAATCCACGTTTCACGAAATCTCTCCCCAGAGTGGCCGCCCTATGGAAACCGGTGGTGTTGCGGCAGCGATGCCCGCGGAGCATGCACCGCCGCGGCTCGCGACGCGACTCGAACGGTGGCGACCCACTGCAGGCCCACGATCGACGACGAACATGAGCTGCGTGAACAAGCCGGTCGAGATACAGATGAATCCACCGGAGTCCGGCTTGGCCGCGCCCCTCAGGCAGGAACATCGTCGAGGGCGTGGTTGTCGATGGTCTGCTGCGCCCCGCCCGTCACCATCTGCATCAGCATGCGATCCCCGCGCTCGGTGCGCTTGACGATCACCGTCGCGGCCAGCGCCACGGCGATCACCGCGAAACTGCAGTGCGCGTAACCGCGCAGCAGACGATCGGAGGCGTAATCGCACACGCCGTGCGACACCAGCGCATCGTGGTATTCCTCGAGCAGGGCGTGCTCGTGCTGGCGCCGCGTTACGCACGTGGCGCCAGGACCGTTCGATGAGGTCGGTGGTGTAGAAATCCTGCGAACCTTCCGGCACCCGCATCCAGGACTTCTTCAACAGATCCTGGTCGTTCCCGACGCGTGTCGGTGGTTCGGGATGGCGTTGAATCCGCAGCCGGCCGAAGTCCGACCGGCAGTCCCGACCCTCGCGCCAACTCCCGGTGGCGCCTGCTCCATGTGGCCATCCACCAGCGTCTGCTACCGGCGAGCGAGAATGCGGGGGGCAGGCTGAGCTACCGAGGTCCGAGAACCGAAAGTTCCGGCCTGTCGCATCAACGTCCGGGAAGCCCGCGAACGACGAGGGTTTCGTTCATCCGAACCGCGGCAACAAGCCCGGACAGAAGGGTGATCGCCGCAACGAACCAGATCGCAGCGGCCAGCCCGAACAGGTCCGCGGTGATGCCGGCAAGCACTGCGCCGATCGCATAGCCGAGGTCGCGCCACAGGCGGTACACGCCGACGGAGGACGCCCGCCAGCTGGGATGCGCGACATCTCCGATCGCCGCCAGCAAGGTCGGGTACACCATCGCGGTGCCGAGTCCGAGCAGAACGCCGCCTGCAGCGAAGCCGCCGAAGCTGCTGCTCAGAGCGGTGACAGCGATGCCGACGGCCTGCGTCGTCATGCCGCCCACGATGAAGGGCTTGCGTCCGACGTGATCCGATAAGGCCCCGGTGAAGATCTGCGAGATGCCCCAGACCGCCGGGTAGATCGCCGCCAGCACACCGACCTGCCTCAGCGACAGTCCGGACGCGACAAACGCAACCGGGAAAAGGCCCCACGCCAGTCCATCGTTGAGGTTGTTCACCATCCCGGCCTGGCTGGCGCTGGACAGATTGCGGTCGGTCAGCGACGTGCGCCTGAAGATTTCCGCCTGCGAGGGCAGCGGCTCCGCGATGGCGTGAGCCTGCGCGGCGACCTCGTGCGCGACGTGTCCGCGTGTCTCCCGGACGACGAACACCGAGAGCAGGGTACCGGCGATGACGTAGACCACGCCGAGGTAGAAGGGCTTGGGCCGAAGCCCGAATTCCGCCGCGAGCCATCCGGTGGCGAGCGCGCTGGCGGCCACCGCGAAGTACCCGGCGAACTCGTTGAGTCCCATGGCGAGGCCACGCTGGCGAGGCCCTACGAGATCGATCTTCATGATCACCGTGGTAGACCACGTGAGCCCCTGGCTCACGCCGAGGAACGCGTTGGCGACGAGGATCCAGTTCCAGGCGGGCGCCCACATCAGGATCAGAGACACCGGCGCGGCAATGATCCAGCCCGCCACGAGCACCGGCTTGCGCCCGAAGCGATCCGAGAGACGCCCTGCGAAATAGTTGGTCAGCGCCTTGGTGATGCCGAAGACGACAATGAAGGACAGGACGGCCGAGCGCGCGGCGAGCTGAAACTCCTGCTCGGCGATGGCCGGCAGGATGCTGCGCTCGAGGCCGATCATGGCGCCGACGAAAGCGTTGACCAGCACCAGCAGCGAGAACTGGCCCCAGTTCTCGCGCAGGCCCAGACGCAGGGGCGTCATCGAAGATCTCAAGTTTCCAGGCCGAGATTGGCGCGACGCATCGTCTCCATCATCGGAGGACGTGCAGGAATATCGGCGAGGATCGCGTCGATGAACGCGGCCCGATCCAGCGACAACGCAGGATTCCAGCGCTTCTCGAAACCGATGGTCGACGAGGGCTTGCCGGACAAGCCGGCGCCACAGGCGCTGCCGGCCTGGTGCGCCGGGAATATCTCGATGTCGTCGGACAACGAGAGCAGCGTCTGGTGCAGGGTGTGATGGAGCGTGCTGGCGAAGTCCCGTTCCTGGCCAGCGAGGTCGGGCCGGCCTACGGAACCAACGAACAGCGTGTCACCCGTCAGCACGAACCAGGGGGCGTCGCCGCGCCGCAGGTCGGTCACCAGCAGGCAGATGCTCTCCGGCGTGTGCCCGGGCGTATGCAGCACCTTCACCTGGGTATTGCCGACGTCGAGGATCTGTCCGTGACGCAGGCCTCCGAACGGCATCGAAGTCGCGGCAGCCACGGATTCATGAAGACAATAGGTCGCGCCGCTCATCTGCGCGAGCGCACGACCCCCCGAGTAATGGTCGGCGTGGATGTGGGTGTCGATCACGTAGTTGATCGGCACCCCGATACGCTTTGCCTCCTCGACAAACCACACCTCGTCGCCGGCCACCACATCCACCGCAATCGACCTACCCTTGCCTCCACAACCAAAGAAGTACGAGAGCGAAGCGTCCTTCGCATGCACCTGTCTGAAAAACATCGCGCGATCTCCTCGACGGACCGAACTTCAGGCTACGGCCTTCTCGGCAAGCCAATCGGCCGCACCACCACACCAGGAGAAAGCCTTGAACCCTGCCTTCTTGAGCAAGGTCACCGCATCTGCCGACATCAGGCAGAACGGGCCACGGCAGTAAGCGACGATCGGTTTGCCCTTGGGCAGTTCGCGCAGTCGCTTCGACAGTTCCGCAAGCGGGATGGACCGCGCGTAGGGCAGATGCTGCTGCTCGTACTCCGAAGCAGGGCGCACATCGATCACCGTGACCAGGCCGCGCTTGGCCTTGCGCAATAGCGTGTCCGCATCCGTTTCTTCCCAATGGTCTCCGGACATCGCCATTTTCTGCAGCGCGTGCTGGAGTTCGAACATCCGGTCTATGGCCAGGGTCCGGAGGCAAACCAGTAGGCCGGCGACTTCCGGGCACGAAACCCGGTAGATCACCTGCCGGCCCTGCTTGTCGGTTTCGACGAGGCGCGACATTCGAAGCTCTTTCAGGTGTGCGCTGGCCAGCTTCACGCTGATTCCCGTCTCGTTCGCCAGCATCTCCACCGACTTCGGCGACTGGCACAGCAATTCGATCAGTTCGAGCCGCTTGGCGTTCGCCATGCTCTTGGTCATCCGCTCGACCTGTTCGTACATCAAGGTTTTCAGTTCGCGATTCGTCGCCACATGGCCTCCTGAGCCAAAAACCAGTTCCCCGTTCCAGGTGCACGCGCGCACGGGCCCCGAGCTACTCCGGCCGTCATTCTAATGATGATTAGAGCATTGGTTTGAGTGAGGGTTGTCCCTGAGTCGTTTCGTCCTCGGTTTGCGCCGTATCGTCCAAACAAAGATCGCTACCGGCCCAGCTCGTGATTGGCGGTAGACAATCCAGCTCGCCCGACAGGAGACCTCCCCATGACCACGAGCTGCGCCATCGCGCCCCTTTCGCTTGCTGATGCCGATCGTTTCCCCGATGCGCCGGAGGATATTCGCGCCCACCAGCTGACCGGGCGATTGACACTGTCCGGCGGATGCTTCTGGTGTACGGAAGCCGTCTATCGACAACTCGATGGCGTTCTCGACGTCACCTCGGGGTACGCGGGCGGAACCGAGAAGACCGCGAACTATGCTGATGTGAGCTCTGGTCAAACCGATCACGCGGAAGCAGTTCAGATCGAGTACGACCCGGCTCGCGTGAGTCTGGGTCAGCTGCTCAAGGTCTTCTTTTCGGTGGCGCACAACCCGACACACCTCGATCGCCAGGCGGACGACGTCGGCCGCCACTATCGCTCGACTGTTTTCTATGCCGACGACGACCAGCGGCGCGTTACGGAGGCCTACATTCGCGTGCTTGATGGCTCAGCGGTCTTCGACGCCCCGATCGTCACGACCCTCGAGCCGTTCTCCGGTTTCTACGTTGCAGAGGCGGACTTCCAGGATTACGTGGCGCGCAACCCGAGCGATCCCTACGTGGAGGCGAAGTCGTTGCCGAAAGTAAGAAAGGCGCGAGAATGGTTCGCCGACAAGCTGAAGAAGCCTTCATGAGGAGCGCGCGCACGTTCGTGTCGCGAATTCGACGGATGTTCAAGGTAACCGGGCAAGGAGAATCGTCGTGACGGACTACACCGAGTTGAAGGCGAAGCACCGCGCGATGTGGGCGCTGGGCGAATACGACCGAATCGCGGACGGCCTCAAGATCACGACGGACCAGACCCTGCGGGTCGCACAGGTTCGTCCAGGCGAGAAGGTGCTGGACGTCGCCACAGGCACGGGCATCACCGCCATTGCAGCGCGCGAGCGCGGTGCCAAGGTCACCGGCATCGATCTGACGCCCGCTTTGCTGGAGGTCGCGAACAAGGCCGCCAGGGCGATGGGATGGGATGACATCGATTTTCGCGAGGGCGATGCCGAGTCCCTGCCGTTCGAAGCGGGCTCCTTCGACGTCGTTCTCTCTACTTGCGGTCACATGTTCGCGCCGGACCAGGCGAAGGTCGCTGCGGAACTCGCGCGCGTAACGCGCCCCGGCGGCCGAGTGGTGTTCCTGGCCTGGGATCCAACGGGTGGACTCGGGAACTGGTTCAGGATCACCAACAAGTACGTGCCACCTCCGGCCGGCGTCCCGACACCGTTCAACTGGGGCCAGCCTGAGAAAGTGAAGGAGCTCCTGGGCGGTGCGTTCGAGAACGTCACCTTTACTCGCGGCGACTGCCCCGAGTTTGGTGCGTCTCCGGAAGCGGTCTGGGACCTCTGGTCGACGCGGTACGGACCCACCATTCGCGCCCTTGGCATGCTCGAAGGCGAAAACCGGGAAGCCTTTTCCAAGGAAATGCTGGAGTTCTTGAAGGGCTATCAGACAGCCGATGGGAAGGTACGATGGGGCCGGGAATACCTCATCACGCGAGCGGTCCGCGTTCGGTAAACAGGACAGTCGCGAGAACTTTGTCCAGCTTGCAACGGGCGTCTCGCGACTGTTACTGCTCGCATCGAGGAAATCCGCTTTTTTTGATCGATCGTCGGGCGTTCCGAGTGCCTTCTCACGAATTCTCCACAAAGGTTTCTGTCGGGGCAGAGCCCCTCCTTCAAGTATCTGACCCTGTTAGGAGGGGCTCTGCCCCGACCGCGCCGCCCGAAGAGCTGTGCGGACCATCCTCAGAGGCTGGACGCGGTGCCGCCATCCGCACGCAGCGATTCTGGATATCAGTAATAAGCCCTTGCGCATTTTGGGCATACGTTGTCGATCACCCAGCTCTTCGAAGGTGCTGATTCGAGCCTACGAATCCATGAAGGAGAATCCGCGTTTGCGGCCGAACCGGCTTTGATCCTTCGCTGCATGCCTTGATGCATCAACTATCCGAATAACTCGGAGCGCGCTTCTCCTTGAACGCAGCAACGGCCTCGCGATGGTCGGCCGTCTCCAGCAGGATCACCTGCTGACGATCCTCGAGCATCAGGCCGGCTTCGAGGCTGCCCACGTCGATCTCGGCGTTGAGCGCCTCCTTGGTCAGCCTCAGCCCCATCGGGGACGCCCTCAGCATGTCCTCGGCCAGGCTCAGCCCTGTCGACAGCAGGTCTTCGGGCGCGACGATCTCGCTGACCAGGCCAATCGCCTGCGCACGCTGGGCGCTGATGAAACGACCCGACATCAGGTATTCCGATGCGATCGAAAGGCCGACCAGGCGCGGCAGCAGGTAGCCGGCGCCCATGTCGCAACCACCGAGACCCACGCGCAGGTAGGCGGCGTTCATCCTGGCTTCGGACGTCGCGTATCGAACGTCGGACGCCAGCGCGAGCGAAAACCCGGCCCCGCAGGCTGCGCCCTGGATCAGCGCGATGATGGGCTGGGGACAGGCGCGCATGTGGCGGACGATTCCCGAATACAGCCGCTGCGACGCGAGCTGGCGTTGCGGACGTCCGGCGCCAGTCGGCGCGAAGGCGAGCGAATCCAGGTCCGCACCGGCGCAGAAGGTCTTGCCTTCCGAGCGCAGCACGACGACGCGGACGTCGAGTCGCGATGCCAACCCGGAGAAGTAGGCGTGCAGCGATTCCGCCATCGCGATGTCGACCGCGTTCAACTTTTCCGGCCGATCCAGCGTGACGATCTCGATGGCGCCGCGACGCTCGATGCGAAGGGAGGACGACGAAGGCTGGGACATGTTCGGGATCTCCGGCGCCTGCAGGGAAGATCGACGCCGGAACGAATAGTGAACCAGTCGGATCGCGGACGACATCGAGGGCCGATGCTCACATCGACGACGTCCGCCGGAGCATCATCGACCGCGGACCGCCAGTCGTTTCGCTACGCGCCATCAGGCTTCGGAACCGCGTTCAGGCCCGCAGCCGATCGCTCGCGCCGTAGCTTCGCATCCGGAATTCCATCGGCGTCTCGCCGTACTCGGCCTTGAAGCGTCGCGAGAAGTGCGTGGAGCTGAGGAAGCCCGACGACAGCGCGATGTCGGCGACCGTGCGTCGCGCCATCTGCGGATTCGCCAGCGCCCGCCGGCTCAGCGCGAGGCGTTCCTGCACCAGGTAGTTCGACACCGTGGTGTCGGTGGGCGCGAACAGCCAGTGCAGGTAGCGCACCGAGATGCGGCAGCCAGCCGCGATCGTCGTCGGACCCAGTTCGGGATCGTCGAGGTGGCCCTTCACGTAGGCCTTCACGCGCTGCATCTGCGCTTCGCGCAGCGACTCCGGCGGCAACTGGCGCGCGTCGTCGCCGAGCGCGTTGACGATCAGGCCGATGGTGGCTTCCACCAGACCGTCCGGATTGTTCAGGCTGCCGGACAGGAACTCCGGGCGGATGGTGGCGACATAGTTGGACAGCAGGCGCGCGCCCATCGAACCCGCCTCGATCTTGCCCTCCACCGCACGCCAGTTGCCCGGCATCCAGTGCTGCAGGCGACTCAGCGGAATCATCGTCGACACCTTGTGCAGCGGCTCGATGACCTTGAAGGACATCGGCTTGGTGGTGTCCCAGATCAGCACGTCGCCGCGGCCCAGCATCATGCGGCGATCGTCGATGCAGAATTCCTCGCGCCCTTCGAGCACCCACTGCAGCGCCAGGACCATCTCGTCCTGGTTTCTCGTCGAATCGCGTGAATACCGCACCGCGCCGCACGGATCACATCGGCAATCCACGATCTGGAAACCGCTGGCCTTGCGGTGCTCGATCGTCGCGTTGAACGCGGTTCCGGGATCCCGCTGGGAGTGCCAGACCCCGTAGACCTCGTTGAGTTTCTGGTCCCACGCTTCGTAGCGCTCACGGGGCGCGTACTGGTCGGTGGTCCAGCTCTGGGCATGGCTGTTCATCGCTTCCTCCATCTCACGTGCAGTCCCAGCGGATCGACGCCGTCTGTATTGCAGGGCCACGATAGCCCCGCGGGCGCGAAAAAGCAGCTTTGGAGGGCATCTGTTGCGGGAATCAGGGCAGCGCGCCGGGGCATCGCAACCACAAACAAACCCCCTCTCCCCATGCAGCTTCATCGCATGGGGAGAGGGTTGGGGTGAGGGGCAGGCCCGTGACGGACCCGCGGAAGATCTGACCTGCGAGGCCCCTCACCCCGGCCCTCTCCCCGTGAAAAACTCACGGGGAGAGGGAGACCAGAAGATGAAGAAGGTTTGCGCCGAGAGTTCAACAACCTTGCGCCGCCGGGACAGGGGTGCAGAAAGCCCCGCGTATTCTCGATTGATCCGAGGGCCGGCGAACGGCTCCTGCCCGAACCCGACGGCGCGTTCGCCGCGCGCTGAAAACAGCGTCTTCCCAACCCCAGCGGAGAATTCCATGCGCCTCAAGAACAAAGTAGCGGTCATCACCGGCGGCAGTTCCGGCTTCGGTCGCGCCATCGCGATTGCCTACGCACGCGAGGGCGCGAAGATCGTCGTCGGCGATCTCCGGGCCGAGCCACTGTCCGGCGGATTCGAGGACAGCCTGACCACGACCACGGTCGACGAGATCGTGCGTGCCGGCGGCGCCGCGACGTTCCAGCGCTGCGACGTGACGCGGCGCGACGACGTGCGCTCGCTCGTGCGTGCGGCGGTCGACACCTACGGCCGTCTCGACATCATGTTCAACAACGCCGGCATCTACCGCGGCGGCAAGCTGTTCCACGAGTTCACCGACGAAGAGCTCGACGCCTGCCTGAACGTCAACGTGAAGGGCACCTGGCTGGGATCGCAGGAGGCGGTTAAGCAGTTCCTGGCACAGGGCAAGGGCGGCAACATCATCAACCTGGTGTCCACGGCGGGCCTGCAGGGACACCCGCGACAGTCGGTCTACAACATCTCCAAGGGAGCGCAGGCCAACCTGACGCGCTGCCTGGCCATCGAGTACGGCAAGGAAGGCATCCGCGTGAACGGCATCTGTCCGACGTACGCGAAGACGGCGCTGACGCGCGAGCTGTTCGACAACAAGGATTTCGACAAGTACTTCACCGACAGCATCCCGCTGGGACGCTGGGGCGAGGCCAAGGACGTGGCCGATCTCGCGGTGTTCCTGGCGTCGGAAGAATCCAGCTATATCCACGGCGACCTGATTCGCCTGGACGGCGGCGAGACGCTCTGCCGCTACTCGGTGTAAGCGCCCCCTCAGGAATCCGGATCCTGCCCCGCGCGTTGTTCGCGAGGCAGGATCCGGCGTCGTTACGCAGCCTTCTTCGCCGGGGCCTGCGATTCAAGGAACGCCTGCCAGGCGCCCTGCACTTCCTTCCAGCCCACCGCGACGATGGGCGAGCCATCCTCGTTGATGAACACCAGCGGCCCGAGGAAGCTCATGTAGAACTCGCTGTCGACCGGGAAGTTGGTGAGATCGTGACGCGCACCGGCGGACTCGTAGCCGTAGCCCGGCGCGATCGCGGTGTCGCCGCCGTTGTCCCTGCCACCGCGCACGTCCATGCGGCCCTTGGTCAGCACGTACTCGCCGGGGCCCTGGTGGACGTGGGCATTGAACGACGATCCGGCCGGGCAACCGAAGTAAGCGGTCCAGGCGCCCATCTCGGGGCCCACGTGCAGCAGCCTCCAGCGGATACCGCCCTTCGACAGCGCCTCGGGAAACGGCGCCCAGGGCATCTGGTCGATCTGCTGGTACTCCTCGGCAACGGCGGACTTCATGAGGTTCTCCTCTGCAATGAAATGGGGTCGTGTGGCGGCGCCTTCGTGGACGCCTGATCCAGCCCTTGCAGCGTATCGCCCTGGAGAGTCCGCGGACGGCCCGAGGGTGCCACGTGGATGGCCTCGCCGTGCAAGACTAAGGCCGGGCGATGCCCGGGATGTCCGTTCGATTTGCGCCGAGAACCCCGGGCTTCGCCCGGGCTACGGGTCAGGCCACGTTGTTGCCGGCCTCGTCTTGCCCGGGCTCCAGGTGATCGCGCAGGTGGGTGCCCTCGTACTCCTTGCGGAACCCCAGCCGTAGCCCGGGTGAAACCCGGGGTTCCCCTCGCATACGGAGCGTATCCCCGGGTTTCACCCGGGCCACGGGTCAGGCGACCTTGTTGCCGGCCTCCGGAGTGCGCTGGCGCGCGATCGGCTCGAGGCTCGCCTTGCCCAGGCCCAGATGATCGCGCAGATGCGTGCCCTCGTACTCCTTGCGGAACAGTCCGCGCCGCTGCAGCTCAGGCACGACCAGGTCCACGAACTCCTCGAATGCGCCGGGCGACCACGCCGCCGAGATCATGAAGCCGTCGCATTCCTCCGCGCTCCACGCGGCCTCGAGCTGGTCGGCCACCTGCGTCGGCGTGCCGACGAACTGCGGCAGGATGATGCCCTGCGCGTAGAGCTTGCCGACGTCGCGCAAGGTCAGGTCGTTCTTCACGCTCAGCGCACGCGCCACCGCGAACAGTCCCTGCGAACCCGGCGCCTTGATGTCGCCGACCGGCGCATCCAGCGGATAGCGCGAGAAATCGTGATCGGTGTGCGCCGACAGCGTGATCAGGCCGGAGATCGGGTCCGCCAGCTCGTTGTGGAAGGCCTGCTTCTCGCGCGCCTCCGCCTCGCTGTGCCCGACGAAAGGCATCACCGCAGGAAAGATCTTGATCTTCGACGGGTCGCGGCCGAAGTTCGAGGCACGCGCCTTCACGTCCACGTAGTACGCACGGCGGCTGTCCGGCGAAGGATCGATCTCGAAGATCGCCTCGGCCCAGCGCGCCGCGTAATCCTTGCCGCGGCCCGACGAGCCCGCCTGGATGATGACGGGCCGCGACTGCGGCGAGTGCGACACGTTGAGCGGGCCCCGCACCTTGAAGTGCGGGCCCACGTGATGGATCTCGTGGACCTTGGACGGATCGGCGAACAGGCCCGATGCGCGGTCACGCACGATGGCGTCTTCCTGCCAGCTGTTCCAGAGCTTGTAGGCGACCTCCAGGAATTCGTCCGCGCGGTCGTAGCGAAGATCGTGGTCCAGCATCTCGTCGCGGCCGAAATTCTGCCCCTCGGCCTGGTTGAGCGAGGTCACGACGTTCCAGCCCACGCGCCCGCCCGACAAGTGATCGAGGCTCGCGAACGAACGCGCGATGTCGTAAGGCGAGAAGTACGTGACGGACTTGGTGATCGCCAGGCCCAGCTTCTTCGTGGTGCCGGCCAGCGCCGAGGCGACCATCATCGGATCCAGCCCCACGGCGCCCTGCGTGCCGCGCCGCAGCGTGTCGGCGATGTCGTCGCCGTAGCGGCGCGGGATCGCGAGCACGTCGGCAAAGAACATGAAGTCGAACTTTCCGCGCTCCAGCGTGCGCGCGATGTCGGCGTAGTAGTCGAGTCCCAGGAAATCGCCGGTCGTCTTCGGATGGCGCCATCCCGGATGGCTATGCGTGACGGCGCCGGCAATCTGGAAGCCGGCGAGATGGAAGGATCGTTTCACGTGTGTGTGGACTCCGTCGTGCGGATTTTCAGAAGTAGCCGTTGAACGGCAGCGGCTCGTCGTTGACGAGGAACTTGCCGATGGACAGGGCTTTGTAGAGCGTCGGGTTGTGCAGGCTCAGCGTGCGGATCGCGCGCCAGTGCCGGTCCAGGTTCTTGCGACGTGTGGCGGCAGATGCACTGCCCACGTCGAACAGCTGATTCGCCGCGCGCGCGGCCAGCGCATCGATGTGCACCTTGGCCTGCGCCGCATGCAAGGACGCGCGCTGCGCGAGCGTCGCGTCGGGCACGCCGTTCCGCAGCGAGCGGTAGGCGGCGTCGATGGTGTCGGCCGCGGCGAGCACCGTGCTCTCGGCCGCGAACGCAGCCGCGGACAGTTCGCCGACGATCTGCTGCAGCAAGGGATCGTCCGCAGGACGCTCCGCGGGTGCGTGCGAGAACGATCGGTCGCGCGTCTTCAGCAGTTTGACCGCGTCACCGACGACGTTGCGCAGGATGCCGGCCATGATCGCCTGCAGGTAGAGCTGCAGAAAGGCGAACTCGAACGTGGGCTGCGGCTCGGCGTCGAGCCGGATGTGTCCAAGGATCTCGTCGGCCCGCACCTGCACGCCTTCGAAGCGCGTCGTTCCCGATCCGGTCTTGCGCGCGCCCATGCCGTCCCAGTCGTCGAGCATCGTGATGCCGGCGCGCTGCGTCGGGATGACCAGCGACGCCAGCGCGTTCTCGCCCTGCGCCGCCCACACGTTCACGTAGTCCGAGAACATCGTGCCGGTGCAGTACACCTTGGTCCCGTTCACCACGAAGCCGTCGCCGTCGGGCGTCAGGGTCGTGGCATAGCGAAGGCTTCCGACGGCCGCAGCACCGAGTTCGCTGGTCGCATTTCCGAAGAGCTTTCCGGCCGCGATCTCACCGATCCAGTGCTTGCGTGCGGCCGAGTCGGGCGAGCGCAGCCGCTCCTCCACGAACCAGTAGTGGGTGCGGATGATGTGGGCGACCACCGGGTCCGCCTCGGCCAGGTCGATGACCGCCGCGAACATCCCGCGCACCGAGTAGCCCGCCCCGCCCAGCGCGATCGGCAGGCGCAACGCGCCGATGCGCGCCGCGCGAACCCGATCGATCGCTTCTAACGGATTCTCGTCCTCCAGCTCACGACGACCCGCTTCACGCGCGATCTCGCGCAGGACGGCCGGCAGATCGGTGGGGTCCACGGCAGGCGAGGACGAAGTCGCTCCAGCGGACGCTGGACGATGGGTGATCACACTCGACATAGGCGCGGAGTCCGAAAGATTGAAATCGCATGATGCCGACGCAAGGGCCGCATATGCGTTTTCAGAAAGTGTTCGTCCGACGTTATTCCATCGCGGAAGAACAGGGTCAACCCGGTGCGGACCCGCTCTGGTCGCCGTGTGCTCGCCGATCGCCGGCCACGCGACGCATGTTGCGTTGCGTCAATCTCCCACCGGTACAGCCCATCTCGGCGCGCGCTTCTCGGCGAAAGCACGCGACCCTTCGCGCTTGTCCTCCGAATTCAGCCAGGCCTCGAACTTCGGGTAGCGGGCCTGATTGCGGATGGCGTCGGCCAGGCTGGCTTCATCGAGACCGCGATGCAGCGTCTGCTTCGACGCCTCGATCGCGATCGGGGAACCGGCCAGGATCTGGTCGATCCATCGCTGCGTTGCGCCGGCGAGTTCAGCGGCGGGCACCACCTCGTTGACGAAGCCGAGCCGCAGGCCTTCGTCCGCTGATACGGCACGCGCCGATAGCACCATGCCCATCGCCTGCTTGAGGCCGATCTGACGCGCGAGTCGATGCACGCCACCGCCCAGCGCGACCGCACCGACGCGCGGCTCGGGCAGACCGAAGCGCGCCGTGTCGGCTGCGATGATCAGGTCGCAGGCCAGCGCGATCTCGAAGCCGCCGCCCATCGCGATGCCGTTGACCGCCGCGATCAGCGGCTTGTCGAGGTCGAACCGCTCGACGATGCCGGCGTACCCGCTCTTCGGGTACGAGCCCAGCGAGTCCTGCGCCGCGGCGATCTTCAGGTCGCTGCCGGCGCAGAACGCGCGCTCGCCGGCGCCGGTCAGCACGCAGACACGCTGCGTCGGATCTGCGGCGAAAGCATCGAGCGCCTGTTCGAGCTCCTCGTGCATCGGGGTGTGCAGCGCGTTCATGACCTCGGGCCGGTTCAGGACGAGGGTCGTGACGCTGGCGGCTTGCGTGACGCTTAGGAATCGATAGTCGGTCTTCATCTGGGGATCGGTCGGCGTAACGGTCGTCGGGTCTTGCGGAAAGGTGCGCAGGGGTTCGCGTGCGGTTCAGGATCGGTTGCGGCACATCGCGTCGTTGGAGTTGGCGTGATCTCTCGATATGCCTCGCCACGAGAAGCTGTGGCCAGGCACTCGTGATGAGCGGATTTCTGAAGGGATGCCCGGGCGGACAGGTCCATAGCGTAGCGGCGTTGCCGCGCGGCGCGATCCGATCGCGAGCGGCAGAATGCCGCCATGGCCACGCTTCGCATCAACGACTACGACCTCGCCTACATCGAGACCGGCAGCGGCCGGCCGCTGCTGATGGTTCATGGCTCGCTGTGCGATTACCGCTACTGGGCGCCACAGATGGCGCCATTCGGTGCGCGGCATCGCGCGATCGCGGTCAGCCTGCGGCGCTGCTGGCCGGAAAACTGGGAAGGTCATGGCGAGGGTTACGACATCGACACGCACGTCGACGATCTCGTCGGATTCATCGAAGCGCTCGGCGCAGGGCCGATCGACCTGATGGGCCACTCGCGCGGCGGGCACGTCGCCTTCCAGCTGGCGCGACGCGCGCCGCAGCTGCTGCGACGGCTCATCCTGGCCGAACCCGGAGGCATGCCGGACGCCTCGTTCGGTCCCGTCGACGGCATCGATCGCGAACAGGCCGGCACCTGGACGCGCGAAGCGGCTGCGCTCATCGAGGCCGGCGACGTCGATGGCGGACTGGAGCTGTTCATCGACGGCGTGAGTGGCATGCCCATCTGGTCGCACACCGTGCCCGGCTTCAAGCGCATGGTTCGCGACAACGCGCGCACGCTACTCGGACAGCTCCGCGAAACACGCATGGCGTTCTCGCGCACGGAGCTCGAGACGATGACGGTGCCGACGCTGCTGGTCGGCGGAGCCCTGACGCCCTCGCCATTCCCGCAACTGCTCGATCTGCTGCAGACCCATCTGCCGCAGGTGCAGCGCGTGAGCATTCCGGGTGTGCGCCATGCGATGAATCTTGCCGCGCCGGTGCCGTTCAACAAGGCGGTTTTGGAGTTTCTCGCGTGAAGCGGCGCGCACGCGTCCCCGCCACTGCGGCATCGATCTCTCGCCCGCGGCGTGTACGCACAAGACGGCTGCGCGTCCTCACGCCAGCATCCACGTTTGAGCTTCCTGTTCCGATGGGAAGCGCTATGTTCAAGGCCTGAAGACTGGAGCGCCTGCATGAATTCGTTCGAACCCGTTGTGCCCGTCGAAGAGATCACCGCCGAATGGCTCACCAAAGCCCTGAGCCAGGCCGGGCGACTCGAGGGCGCGAAGGTCGTCGACGTCTCGTACCAGACCTGCGGCACCGGCCAGCTCGGCGACTCCTACCGGTTCACGCTGACCTACGACAAGCCATCTGCCGGTCCGGCGACGGTGGTCGGCAAGTTCGCATCCAAGGATCCGACGAGCCGCGAGTTCGGCACGCGGTCCGGCTTCTATCGCAGCGAGATCGGCTTCTACCGCGAGATCGCGCCGGACCTGTCTGTTTCTGTTCCCAAGGCGTTGCATGCGTCGCTGGCGAGCAACAACACCGATTTCGTGCTGCTGATGGAAGACCTTGCGCCTGCGCGCCAGGTCGATCAGCTCATCGGCTGCAACGCCGACGAATCCGCGCGCGTGCTGGAACAGGCGGCCGCGCTGCATGCCGCGACCTGGCACGACAGCCGCCTCGCCTCGCAGGACTGGCTCAAGGGACCGGTGGGCATCTTCACGCAGGTCACCGACAACTTCGCGGACGTCGTCAAGAGCTTTCCCGACCTGTGCGCCGACCTCGTGCCGGAGCAGGATCTGGCCGAGGCCGCGCGCCTGGTCGAGCATGCCGACGCCTGGAAACGGACCTTCAGCGATCCGCAATGCCTCTGGCACATGGACCTGCGCGCGGACAACGTGCTGTTCGATGCGCACGACGGCAGCCGCCCGGTCGTGATCCTCGACTGGCAGGGCCTGGGCTTCGGTTGCGGCACGATCGACGTCGCGTACTGGATGGGCACGAGCATGGCGGTGGAGAACCGCCGCGCGCATGAACGCGATCTCGTCGCGCACTATCACAAGGCCCTGGTCGGGCACGGCGTGAAGGACTACAGCGCCGCGCGCTGCTGGGACGACTACCGCCTGCACGCCATCCATGGCCTGCAGGTGGGTGTCTTCGGCCTGGGCGCCGTCAAGCGCACACCGCGCGGCGACCAGATGTGGAAGCTCTGGATCGAACGCACCGCGGCGCAGGTGCGTGATCTGGAGAGTTTCAGCGTCCTGGCGCGGGTGTAGTCACTGCTCCACAGCAGCGGCCGGGTCGACACGCGCTCCAAGAATTTCAGGTTCAACGACTTTCCCCCTCTCCCCATGCGGCTTCATCGCATGGGGAGAGGGTCGGGGTGAGGGGCAAGCCGTCGCCAGGCGGCGTCAGGTCCAACCCGCGAGGCCCCTCACCCCAGCCCTCTCCCCATAAACAGCACACGGGGAGAGGGGGCGCATGTCCGGTCCCGAACCTCAGAGCGATCGCTCTCCGGCTCGCGCCCCATCCTGTTTAAGATCGCGGATGAGCGACCACCGGCTGCATCGCGAAATTCCTCCCAACCCGACCGGGCGCGATTTCGTCGTCGGCGATCTGCATGGGCAGCAAGCGATGCTCGACTGCCTGCTCCAGCACGTCTCGTTCCAGGAAGAGAGCGATCGCCTGTTCTCGCTCGGCGACCTCGTCGATCGCGGACCCGACAACGATGCGCTGATGCATCGCTTCGCCACGCGACCGAGCCACTTCGCCATCCGCGGCAATCACGAAGCGCTGGTGCAGGCGGCGCGGCGCAACAGCCTTTACGAGAAGGTCTGGGAGCGAAACGGCGGAAGGTGGGGACGCGAACTGCCGCCGGGCCGTCTCGACGAGATCGACGCCTTCATCGACACCCTGCCCTATGCCATCGAACTGTCGCTGCAGGACGGCCGCCGGATCGGCCTGATCCACGCGGAGGTGAAGCCCGGTGCCGGCTGGCAGGACATCCGCGAACTCGGCGCCCATTTCGAGGACACCATCGATGACGGCGGATCGACGCTGGCGGCGAGCGCGCTCTGGGGACGCCAGCGGCACCGCATCGCCGACTTCATCGCCAACCAGCCCGAAGGCGCGACCCTGGCGCCCGAAGAACGCGCCGCGCTCGCCGCCAAGCTGCGTCCCGTCGAAGGCATCGATCTGGTTTACGTCGGACATACGATCATCGGCAATCGAAAACCGATGCGTGTGGGCAACGTCCTGTTCGTGGATACGGGCGCCTATCTCACGACCGGCCGGCTGACGCTGGTCGAACCGCTGCAGGACCATTACTGGCAGGTCACCGCCGGAGCAGAGCCCAAGCTCGTCAAGGGCGGCCCGCGAAAGCTGCCGGATGCGGCCGAGATTCCTCCGGCCTACGCAGCTTCGTAAGTCGCTACCGCGCACGCCAGAACGGCGTACGCGCCACCGTCTGCAAATTGCCTGATCGGGTTAAGACGAGGTCGCAAACCGACCTGCCCGGATCTTCGAATCGCCTCGAACGTGGGCACGCCGCGTAGCCTGCACACGCAGACGCTTCTCGCCGGACCGATCTCAAAAACCCTCAATTTCAGCCGGAAACCGGGCAATCCCGCTTGCATCCGCGAGCAGCAGGAGATGCGCTCGGCGGGTGGCATCCATCGTGCACCGCGGATCAGGCGAACGGCTGCATACCCGATGGGACCGTTCGTGGGACCTGTACTTCTCGCCGCGCGCGGAGGTGTGCGTCCCGACCGCAACCCGCCAACGGAACTCGCATGACTGAAACCATCTACGACGCGCTGCACGAGAGCCACGAGCTGCAGCGCTCGCTGTGCCGTGCGCTGCTGCGCTCCAAACCGCATACCGAACAGCGCATCGCGGCGTTCACGGCGCTGCGCATCGAACTCGCCGCGCACGCGGCGGCGGAAGAGCGCTTCCTCTACGCGCCGATCCTGATGGAAGACGCCGGCCTGTCCTCGGCCCGGCACGCGCTGCACGAACACCACCAGATGGACGAGCTCGTCGAGGATCTCCAGGTGCGGGACCATTCCGGCGCATCGTGGCTGGCCACCGCCAAGAAGCTCTCGCACAAGGTGCATCACCATCTGCGCGAGGAAGAAAAGAAGTTCTTCCAGGTGTCCGGGAAGCTGCTGTCGAAAACAGAAAAAGTCCGTGCCGCAAAGCGGTACCGCAAGGACTACGCACGGATGCAGAAGATGCTGAAAAGCGCCTGATCCGCCTACATTCCCCCTTCCTCTCCAAGCAGACGGCCCCCTTTCCTTATGTTGTCCACCATCCTGATCGTCGTGCTCATCGTCGTCCTGATCGGCGCCCTGCCAACGTGGCCGCACAGTCGCGAATGGGGTTATTACCCCAGCAGTACGGCAGGCCTGGTCGCCGCCATCCTGCTGATCCTGTACTTCCTCGGGTACCTGTGAAGAGCCCTCGCTACGCGCAGCAAGTCGACTGCAGGACATAGCGTCCATGTCCCACGCCGCGCACGATCCGAATGCCAGCGAGTCCCCGACGATCATGGCGGCACCGCGCCTTCCTCAGGCGGTCCGCAGCGCCTCGATCGGCATCATCGCGCTGGTCGCGGTCGTTCTCGGCCTGAAATTCGCGAAGGATGCGCTGATCCCGATCACCCTCGCCGTCTTTATCGGCTACGCGCTGATGCCGATGGTGATGTGGCTCAAGAAGCGCGCTCGCATTCCCCTGCCGATCGGCGCCGCTCTGGCGCTTTCGCTTGCGGTCGGCGGCACCGGAGCCGGAATCCTCGCGGTGCAGCCGCAGGTCAACCAGTTGATCGACTCGGTGCCACAGGCCACGCAGAAGCTGAAGGCCTTGCTGCATCGCACGTCGCTGGATCGGAACAGCGCGGTGCGACGCCTGACGATCGCCGCCGACGAAATCCAGAAGGCCACGGCCCCAACGCCGGCCTCGAAGGCGACAGGAAAGGCTACACCCGCTCCTGCCGAGTCGCCGCTCAAGCTGCGGGACTACGTCTGGTCGGGTGCGCTGCAACTGTTCAGCGGAATCGGACAGACCATCATCGTCCTCGCGCTGAGCTTCTTCCTGCTCATTTCCGGACACGACTTCAAACGCAAGCTGGTGCGCATCAGCGGCCAGACGCTGAGCCAGAAAAAACTGACCGTGCAGATCCTCGAAGAGATCGAGGCGCAGATCCAGCGCTACCTGCTGATCCAGGTCGCTACCAGCGCGCTCGTGGGCGTGGCCACCGGCATCGTCTTCGCCGTCATCGGACTCGAGAACGCCATGTTCTGGGCCTTCGCGGCGGGCGCCTTCCACCTGATCCCCTACATCGGCACCGCGCTGGTCATCGGCGCGGCCGCGGTCTTCGCCTACCTGCAGTTCGACGACCCGCACGCGGTGCTGGTCGTCGCGGCCAGCGCGTTCGCCGTTGCGGGCGTGATCGGCCTGGGCCTGGTGCCCTGGCTGACGCAGAGAATGGCGCGCATGAACGCCGTCGCCACGTTCGTGTCGCTGATCGCCTGGAACTGGCTCTGGGGCGTGCCGGGCCTGCTGCTGGGCATCCCGATCATGATGGTCGTCATGGCGATCTGCGAACGCATCGAACACCTGAGTCCGGTGGCGGAATTGCTCGCGTCGGAGGCGCCGCGAGCGGTTGTGCTCCCGACCCCGCTGCCAGCTGTCCCGTCTGTCGAGCCGGAACAATGCTGACGCCCTCCAGCGGCTGAAGGCGACTCCACCGGCGTCTGAACATTGCCACCCGTGCCCGCCCGGATTCTCGACGGTGGCCGGCTTTGCTAGGTTCGTCGCCCCATCCCCTGCGGCCCCGAGCCGCGGCACGAGCCTTCCTCCTCACGGGCACATGACCTCGCACGATCTCTCGGACTCCAAGCCCACCTCGCCCTACTTCACGCACGAGCACGAGTTGCTGCGCGACACGATCCGCCGCTTCATCGCCGATCGCGTCTTGCCGCAGGCCGACGCCTGGGAGGAAGCCGGCTTCGTTCCTCGCGAGATCCTGCGCGAGATGGGCAGCTTGGGACTGCTCGGCATCCGCTACGACAGCCGCCACGGCGGCAGCGAACTCGACACGCTCGCCACCGTCGTGCTTGCCGAGGAGCTGGGCCGTTCGACCTACGGTGGATTCGCCGTCACGGTGCTGGTCCACACCGACATGGCGAGTCCGCACCTGTTCCACGCGGGTACGCCCGAGCAGGTCGACCGCTACATGCCCGACCTGGTGGCCGGCAAGAAGATCGCGGCCGTGGCGATGACGGAGGCCGGCGCCGGTTCGGACCTGGCGAGCATGCGCATGACCGCGCGCCGCGACGGCAACGAGTGGGTGCTCGACGGCTCCAAGATGTTCATCACCAACGGCATCCACGCCGACCTGTATTTCGTGGCCGCCAAGACCGGCGCACCGGGCCGCAACCGCGACATCTCCATGTTCATCGTCGAGAAGGGCACGCCCGGCTTCAGCGTGGCGCGGCCGCTGAAGAAGCACGGCTGGCTGTCCAGCGACACGGCGGAACTGTCGTTCACCGACTGCCGCATTCCTGCCGGCAACCTGCTCGGCCAGGAAGGAAAAGGCTTCTACGCGCTGACGCGCAACCTGCAGAACGAGCGCATCGTGCTCGGCGCGCAGGCCATGGGCGAGGCGTCGCGCGCCATCGAACTCGCGGTCGAGTGGGCGACGCAGCGCCAGGCGTTCGGCGCGGTGTTGTGGGACAAGCAGACGATCCGTCACCGGCTCGCGATGCGGCTCGCCCAGGTCGAGGCCGCGCGTAATCTGGTCTACAGCTGCGCCTGGCGCGATGCGCAGGGCCAGCAGGTGGTCAAGGAAGTCTCGATGGTCAAGGCGCTGTGCGGAGATCTGGTCAACCAGGTCATGTACGACTGCCTGCAGTTCCACGGCGGGATGGGCTTCATCCGCGAAACCGCCATCGAACGCATGACGCGCGACGCCCGCGTGCAATCCATCGGTGGCGGCGCCACCGAGGTGATGCTCGAAGAAATCGCCAAGCGGATGGTCTAGCGTCGATCCGCCACGCCGATGCAAGACCCGCACGGCGGGATCGAGTCACATCGGCAAACCCGATAACAAGATGATTCAAGGAGACCCGACGTGAAGCGAACGTCCCCCGATTCCCAGACCGCCAGCCGTTCCTCGCTCGCGTTGTTCGACCCGAAGCAGAAGCTCAAGCTCGGATTGTTCAGCTTCAACGTGAGCGGCGGCATGATGGCGACGTCGGTTCCCACGACATACGAGCTGTCGTGGAAGCACACGCGCGCGATCGCGCAGAAGGCCGAGGCGATGGGCTTCGAGGCGCTGGTGCCGGTTGGACGCTGGCGCGGCTTCGGGGGCGAAACCAATTTTGCCGGCGAGTCCTTCGAGACCTATACCTGGGCTGCCGGCCTGGCCGAGGCCACCGAACGCATCATGGTGTTCGCCACCTCGCACGTGCCCACCGTGCATCCGATCCTGGCGGCCAAGCAGGCCGCGACGATCGACCACATCTCCGGCGGCCGCTTCGGACTGAACCTCGTGATGGGCTGGTTCACCGCCGAGATGGAGATGTTCGGCGGCAAGCAGAAGGAACACGACGAGCGCTACCGCTTCGGCTCCGAGTGGGTCGAGATCGTCAAGCGCTTGTGGAGTGAAGAGGAGGCGGTCGATTTCGACGGCACGTTCTTCAAGATCAAGCAGGCCATCGCGCGTCCGCGACCGGTGCAGAACCCGCACCCTGTCCTGGTCAATGCCGGCAGCTCGCCTCCGGGCCTCGATTTCTCGGCGAAGTACTGCGACATCAATTTTGTGGGCATGGGCTCGTTCGAGATGGGACAGGCCGCGGCCAGCGCCGTCCGCAAGCGGGCGCGTGACGTATACCAGCGCGACATCTCGACGATGACGTACGCGACCGTCGTTTGTCGCGACACCGAGGCCGAAGCCAAGCGCGATTACGACGCGATGGTCGCGGGCATCGACTGGGGCGCCATCGACAACCTCGTGCGCGTGTTCGGTCTGGAGGGCCAGTCCTACGGCGATGCCGAGACCGTGCGAAAACTGCGTACGCAATTCGCGATGGGATGGGGCGGCATGACGTTCGTCGGCACGCCCGAGCAGATCGTCGACAAGCTGGCGAAGACGTCGGAGATCGGCATCGACGGGATCATGCTGGGGTTCAACGACTACGTCGTCGAGCTCGATCATTTCGATCGCAAGGTGATGCCGCTGCTGCGGCAGGCGGGATTGCGAAGCTGACGCTGCCCGTAGCCCGGGCGAAGCCCGGGACTACCCTCGAATTGCGGAAATAATCCCGGGGGCATCTGCTCTTCGACTGAGCGACACCCGGGTTTCACCCGGGCTACGGGTCTGCTGGAAACAGGAAAGGCCAGCGCAAAGGATCATTTTGAAAAACCTTTGCGCCTTTCTGTTTCCTTTGCGTCCTCTGCGTTAGCCGTTGACTTGGATCCGTTCAGGGAAACGCTGCATAGGCACCCAGTCACCGTAGCCCGGACGAAGTCCGGGGCGTCTGCTCTTCATCTGAGGGGACCCCGGGCTTCGCCCGGGCTACGGGTCTGCTGGAAACAAGAAAGGCCAGCGCAAAGGACGCGGAGAAAAGCAAAGAAAGGCGCAAAGGACCATTTTGGAAAACCTTTGCGCCTTTCTGTTTCCTTTGCGTCCTTTGCGTTAGCCGTTGGCTTGGATACGTTCAGGGAAGCGCCGCATAGGCGTCAGTCACCGTAGCCCGGGTGAAACCCGGGGTCCTCTCAGATGGAGGGAAGAAGCCCCGGGTTTCACCCGGGCTACGGGCCGTTCAGCTTTTGCGGCCCAGACCGCCCGGACTCACGTGTGCCACAGCGCCTGCCAGCCCTGGCCATCGCGTCGGCTCGAGGTAGGTGCGGTCGGTCACGATGCGTCCGTCGCGCACGGTGAGGATCGTGCAGAACGGCGAATAGAACTCCGGCTGCGCCTGGTCCAGCACCGCGGCTTCGAGGATCACCGTATCGACGCCGCTGAAGTGAACGTGATCGACCCGCATGCGGCGCGTCGGGCAGGCGCCGAACACGCCCTCGCAGACCCGCAACAGCTGCTCGTGGCCGCGCACTTCGGCGCTGTTGAAGCACAGGTGCGCGTCCGGCGCATAGCACTCGCGCACGAGACGTCCGACATCCGTGTTGTAGGTCTGCTCCCAGTGACGCACCAGGCGCAGCTGTTCTCGCTGGGCTTCGTTCTGCGGCTCCACCTTGTCGATGCGCATGGCCTGCTCTCCTCTTCGGTTCGACGGACTCGCGGATCCTGCGCCGACTCTCCCCTGCGGATGGTCCGCATGGTCTTGGGGCGGCGCGGTCGGGGCAGAGCCCCTCCTACAGGAACTTGTAGGAGGGGCTATGCCCCGACCAGACCCTGTGCAGACGATCCCTAGCTCTTCTTGTGCGGCGTGATCAGGTACTTCGTTCCGGTGGCCTGCTTGCCGTACACGCCGATCTCGTCGATCTGCAGCGCCTCGGCCAGCGTGACCTGCTTGGTGTAATGGCTGACGAACGTGGTCTTGAGTTCCGACGCGACGCGCGCCTTGAGCTTGGCTACACCCTCCGGCCCGACCTTCTGCAGGAAGCCGAACAACAGCCAACCGCCCAGGCTCCAGGTCAGCCCGAAACTGCGGACGAGTTCGGTCGGCGAACGATCGAGAGAGCCGTAGATGTAGACCTGCTTGTGGACCGAGGAGCCGTAACGGCTGTACTCGCTGGCCGTCCGGTTGGCCGCCGATTCCATGCAGCTCAGGATCTGCCCGGCGAGCTTGCCGCCGCCGATCGCATCGAACGCGATCGTCGCTCCCGTCGCGACCAGCGCTTCGGTGAGGTCCTTCATGAACGTGGGCGAGCTGGAATCGCAGATGATCTTCGCGCCGATCTCGCGAAGCACCGCCGCCTGTTCGGGCTTGCGCACGATGTTCACCAGCGGGACGTTCTCCTGCAGGCAGACACGATTGAGCATCTGGCCGAGGTTGGACGCCGCCGCGGTGTGGACGAGGGCCTTATGGCCTTCGCGCCTCATCGTGTCGACCATGCCCAGCACCGTCAGCGGATTCACGAAGGCCGACGCGCCGTCCGCGGCGCTCGTGCCTTCCGGAAGCACGAGACACTGGGCCGCCTTGATGCAGCGGTACTGCGCGTACATGGCGCCGCCGAGCATCGCCACCGTGTGGCCCATCAATGCCTGCGCGGCTGCGGAGGAACCGGCGGCCACCACGGTGCCCGCCCCCTCGTTGCCTACCGGCATCGACTGGTCGATGCGACCTGCCATGGCCCGGATTCCTGCGGGGGGAACCGTGGCCGTGACGACCGGGCGGTCCGCGGAACCGGAGGCCTTCGCGCTGGCGAGATCCGCAGCACCGAACAGCAGGCCGAGATCGGAGGGATTCAGCGGCGAGGCCTCGATGCGAACGATCACCTCGTCGTCGCCGGGCGGCGGCAGGTCGATCTCGACCAGCGACAGCTCGAGTTCACCCGCGGCCTTGATCAGTGAACGCAATTGGAGGGTCTTGCCGGGTGTACCTGCGCTCATGTTCGTTCCTGTCTTCTGGATTTCGTTGGATACCGCGCCCGAGTGTGCCATTCCCCGCCCCATGCATCGTTCCCTCGATCGAGGGTGCTCGGGTTTCGGCGCAGGGATGATCCGGTGGCCGTTGGTATAGTCGAACGACGATGACCCCGCCCGCAGAGCGCGGCGTTCGGCTCCGTTTGTTCCAGCCTCGAGGAGAAGCACGATGCTGCAGAAGATCAGGCGTGTGGTCACCGGCCACGATGCGCAGGGACGCTCGACGATCCTGTTCGACGGCCACGCCCAGACGGTCAAGGAAATGGATTCGATGCCGGGCCTGGGCCTCACCGACCTGTGGGAGACCGCGGGCGCGCCCGCCGACAACGGTTCCGCGGACGATGCAGCCCAACGCCCGGTGCGGCTGACACCACCGTCGACCGGATCGCTGTTCCGCATCGTCGAGTTTCCTCCCGACGCCGCGTGGCGCAGCACCGTGGACGCTTCCGCCGCGTTCGACTCGATCGGCGCGGGCACAGCGCGCGATCACCACTCCGACGATCCGCTGCGCCACAAGACTGCGACCATCGACTACATCGTCGTGCTCAAGGGCGAAATCCACGCGATCGTCGACACCGGCGAGGTCCTGCTCAAGGCGGGCGACGTCCTGGTCCAGCGAGGGACGATGCACTCCTGGAGCGTGCGCGGAAACGAGCCCTGCCTGATCGCGGTGATCCTGATCGGCGCCACCCCGGTCTGAGGCTTCGACGTGCGAGCCTTCCGCGTAATCTCATCCTTCGTCACCGCCCGCCACCTTGCGTTCTGGATGCTGGCTGCGCTCGCGGTCGTTCCTTCGTGGGCTGCCGCGCAAAGCGGCGACTGCGAGGCCATCGCAGCCAAGGCCGAAACCGAACAGGCGCACATGCGACCGGTGCAGACCTTTCGGGTCATCGGCAAGGAGCGGCTCCATTTTCACAAGGCGCCGGATGCGAGCTGCGTGACCAAGACCTATGTCGTGACGGGCGACGCCCTGCTCGGCTACGGAGAATGGAACGGTTGGACGTCCGTGCAGTACACGCACCCGAAGACCGGCGCGGTTCATAGCGGCTGGGTTCGTGCCGATCGTATCGACGTCACCGGCAGCATGGGCCTGGTCGCGGACGATCCTGCGCCGGCGCTTGGCCGAACAGGACTTCCCGTCGACGTGACGGCCTTCGTCGAGCGCGTCGAGATGTGCGATCACTTTGCCGGCGAGTTCAACGGCGACCAGTCGGAGCACGACCGCGAGGTCAACGCCACGATGACGGAGCTGCGGTGCAACGCCCTCGACGCGGATCGCGCGAGCTTGCGCAAGAAGTATCGGGCGGACCAGAACGTGCGAGAGGCGCTGGCGCAGGAACCCTAGGAAGGGTCTGCATGGATCTTCAGGCGGCGCTGTCGGGGCAGAGCCCCTCCTACACGGTCCCATCCTGTAGGAGGGGCTCTGCCCCGACAGAATCCTAAGCAGAGAATCCCCAGGATTCTGGGCGGCCGGACATGCGAGCTGAACATCACGCGCCCTCACTCCCTCAATCGTCCGTCGATTTTCGACGCCCGGGCACACGGCTTGTCAGTTGTGGTCCGTGTTCCCTAAGATGCGAATTCTTCTCATCTGCATCCGAAGCCTTCCTGCTTCGCTGCGGAACCGCGCGTCCCGAGACCGGGATGACCAGCGCCATCCCTGATCGAGCGGTGCCCCTCTCCCACAACCGCATGACCCACGAAACTCCCCTCCGTCCAAGGCTAGGCCCCATCCGCCGGGGACAGGCCTTCGGCACGTCGCTCACACCGATACTCGGCGCCGGACGCCGCATCGCCTCGTGACCTCCCCGCACCCTTCGCCGATCACGGCGCGCGTCGTGGTGTCACGCGTCGCCGCCAGCACGCTCGGCGGTTACGCGTTCTGCTGGGGATTGTCGACGCTGTCGATGTCGTCGCTGGTCGCGCTGGGAATGGATTTCGACGAGGCGTACACGCTGGTGATGCTGATCGTGTTCCTCGTGTTCCTCACCGCGTTCTGTTGGGCATTCGCGGCCAGGAGCCTGCGCGCCGTATGGCTCGTGCTGGCCGGCGGCGGTGGCGCGATGACCGTCGCGGCGTGGCTGCTCACGCGCAGCCTGGTCTGAGTCTTCTTCGCCGAGATCACATGTTTTCGTCCTTTCGCCATTCGATGACCTGGCTGCACACCTGGTTCGGCCTCGTGCTGGGCTACGTGCTGGTCGTGGTCTTCTTCTTCGGTTCGCTGTCGGTGTTCGATCGCGAGATCGATCGCTGGGCTATTCCCTCGTCGCGCTTCGAAGCGCAGCCGATGCCCTCGTTCGATCGCCTGCTGGAGCCGGCCTTCCGCTCGATCCTGCCCGACGAGGCCGAGTACGAGGCGGCCGACGCGCTCGTCACGCAGCCGTTGCCGCCTCGCGAGCAGCTCGAGCCCGAGGAATGGTGGGCCTACACGACGCACCGGGATCCGGTGCTGGGCATCGGCGCCGGATTCGGCCTGCCGCATCCGAAGGATCCTGAAGCGCACAACCACGTGCACGGCTCGATGACGATCGATCCGCGCAGCGGAAAGGTCATCCCCTCCGACCAGCTCGCGCTGGGCAGCGGCTTCTTCTACCCGCTGCACTACAGCCTGCACATCGAATGGCTGGGACTCGGCTACTGGATCGTGGGGCTCGCGGCGCTGGTGATGCTCGCCGCCCTGGTCAGCGGCGTGGTGATGCACCGCAAAGTCTTCCGCGAGTTGTTCAGGTTCCGACCGCAGAAGCGCACGCAGCGCAGCGCGCTGGACCTGCACAACCTCACCGGCATCGTCGCGCTGCCGTTCCATTTCATGTTCGCGCTGTCGGGCCTGGTGATCTTCTCCGGCATCTACCTGCCGGTGGCGGACACGATGCTCAAGCCCCTGCACGACGCGCACGAAAAGGAGGAGGAAGCGCAGACCGGCCTGCCGCACGACGCCGCCGGTGTGCCCGCCAAGCTGGTGTCGGTCGACGCGATGGTCGCCGAGGCGCAGCGCCGCTGGGCCGCGCGCGACATGGCCGGCGATGTCGGATTCCTGGTGGTCAATCACGTCGACGACGCCAATCTCACCGTAAGCGTCTACCGCGCGGGCACCGATCGCATCGCCTCGGTCGGCGAAGGCGTGCACTTCAAGGGCACCACTGGCGAAGTTCTGCACGAGGACCCGCCGCAGACCCAGGTGTCGAGCGTCAACGAATTCGTCACGGGACTGCACCTCCAGCATTTCAAGCACTGGCTGCTGCGCTGGTTCTACTTCGTGGGCGGACTCGCCGGCTGCGCGTGCATCGCCACCGGTTTCATTTTCTTCGTCGAGAAGCGCAAGCGGCAACACGCGGCCAGCGGCGCGGGTGGATCTCGCTGGGTCGACGCGCTGGCCGTGGCCACCGTGACCGGCATGGTCGTGGCCACGCTCGCGATGCTGGTCGCCAACCGGTTGTTGTCGGAAGACCTCGCGGGTCGCGACGGCTGGGAGAAGACCGCGTTCTGGGGAACGTGGCTGCTCGCGTTCTTCCATGCCGCGCTGCGAACGACGCCGATGCGTGAGGCCAGAAGATCGCCCGCGTGGTCCGAGCAGTGCGCGCTGATCGCCGTGCTCGCCGTGTGCGCGGTGCTGCTGAACTGGATCAGCACCGGGGATCATCTGCTGCGCACGATCGGCGCCGGCTACTGGCCTGTCGCCGGCATCGATCTGACGCTGCTCGTCGGCGCCGTGATGGCGGCGCTGACAGCGCGGCGTCTTTGGAGCAGCACGCCGCGGCAGATCGCGATCGATGCCCGTGGGGCTGCCTATGAATGAGAGGCTCCTGTTGGGCATCGCGCTGGCTGTGACGATCACCGGCCTGTGCTGGCTCGCACTATCGCTGGATGCGCACTGGCGCCAGGTGCGCGGGCCGCAACGGCTCAAGCCCGCGAACGTGAAGCTGTTGCGCGCGCTGGGCGCCGCCGCGCTGGCGCTGTCGCTCGGCATCTGTCTTCGCGTCGATCACCCGTCGATGGCCTCGCTGGTGTGGGTGATGGCGCTCGCAGCGTCCGCAATGATCGTTGCGTTCACCTTGTCGTGGCGGCCGCGCTGGCTCGCACCGCTGGTGATCTGGATCCGGCCCGGCTGACGACGCGCGATGACGATGGATCAGAGCGGATCGCCCGAGGCGGCATCCTTGTCGCCGCTGGCGCAGGTCCAGGCGTTCATCGACGCCGGCGATGGCCCCGGCGCGATCGCGTTCTGCACGAACGGTCTCGCAGCGCAGCCGGACGACGCCGACTTGCACCGCTATCTCGGGCAGCTC
>Ga0187844_10000517_pt1 | contig 30254 bp, 31 predicted proteins | sample SpaLakP09_SKY_50_FD_134517 | JGI IMG/M metagenome (GOLD analysis project Ga0187844, IMG submission 134517) | Oligotrophic lake water microbial communities from Sparkling Lake, Wisconsin, USA - SP09_SKY_50 | ecosystem: Environmental > Aquatic > Freshwater > Lake | place: USA: Sparkling Lake... | reverse complement strand
TGCGGTGAGTGGATGGGGGAATGGATAGCAGGGCTTTCGCCGAATGGCAGCGAAAAACAAGCCTGCCGGAATCAGGTCTCTAGTCTATGGGATAGGCAAGGGTAAAGCCGGCATTGAGGGTTTGAGGGTGTCTTGGAGCGCCTGATCTTCGATTAGGCGCGGAGTTGAGCGTTTAGAAGTCCCTATCGACTGGGCCCCAGGTGTGCTGAGGATCTCCGGGTGAGAAGTACTCTTTAACCTTAGCGATGAAAGGTGGGCTGAAATGAGAATCCTGGTTACTGGAGGCAGCGGTTTTATAGGGTCGCACCTGACCGCAGAGCTCTTAAAAGCCGACCACCAAGTTCTGGTTTTAGACAACTTCTATACAAGCGATAAGGCAAATATTCAGCATCTAGCAGCAAATCAAAATCTAGAAGTTATTCGGCACGACGTCATTAGCCCGTTCATCGCTGAAATCGATGCTATTTACCATTTGGCATGCCCGGCTTCCCCTGTGCACTACCAACGATTCCCGGTCCAAACGATCAAGACCAGTGTTTTGGGTTCAATCAACATGTTGGACTTAGCTCTGCGCCTGCAAATCCCAATTTTACTGAGTTCCACTAGTGAAGTTTATGGAGACCCTGAAATTTCACCACAAGTTGAGTCATATTGGGGAAATGTGAACCCAATAGGAGTCCGTGCGTGTTACGACGAAGGCAAGCGTGCAGCCGAAACTTTATTTTTCGATTACCACCGACAGTACGGGGTTAACATAAAAGTTGCTCGAATATTTAATACTTACGGTCCAAACATGAGTCCGAATGATGGCCGGGTCGTGAGCAACTTCATTATGCAGGCACTCCGCTCAGAAGACATCACAATCTATGGCGACGGACTGCAAACGCGATCATTTTGTTATGTGGATGATCTGGTTAGTGGGCTTGTTTCACTTATGGGAACTAATAATGAGATACAAGGTCCAATAAATCTAGGTAATCCAAATGAGTTTACGGTCAAGCAACTCGCAGAAAGAATAATTAAGATGACCAATTCAAATTCACAAATCGTTTACAACGATCTTCCCTTGGATGATCCAAAGCAAAGAAAGCCTGACATCTCCACTGCTAAAAAAGTCCTTGGGTGGTCTCCAACTATCGAGATCAATGAAGGTTTAGAAAAGACGATTAAATACTTCACTTCAAAGCTTTAGTTGGGTCCAGAATGCCGCTTTTACAAAAAGAGCTTTCAATTGTTGTATGCAGTAAGTCTGACTATCGGGGGCTCAATGTCACTCTCGAATCGTTAAATTCACTTGTAGAAGACCTGCCACAAATAATTTTGATTCTTAGCGACTACACAAAATCTGACATCGAGAGAATACAGACCAAATTTACAAACCTAAGGTTTGAATTGATACATGAAGCTCCCCAGGGTATTTATCATGCGCAGAATCTCGGTCTAAGAAGAGTCGAAAGACGGTTAGTGCTCTTTTTGAACGGTGGAGATAAACTCGAAAGTTCTTCGGGATTACAACACTTGGTAGGCGTTCTGGGTAAGAACTTGTGGGGCTATGGCGAAATTGATTTAGTTGGAGATGACTTTAAGAATAGAAAACACTACAGATTTAAGTACAACAAGTATCTCCACCGACTTGGATTGAAGTACGTGCCACACCCTGCGACAGTAATCGACGCAAAGGAGGCAATAAGACTTGGTGGATTTGATGAAAATTATTTGAGTGCCGCAGATCATAAATTATTGTTAATGTTCTCAAAACTTTCTGCGCCTGTTGTCACAAAGAATCAGATTTCCACTTTTTATCGTGGCGGAATGAGCACTCGTAATCAACGTGAAGTCGTGAGTGATTGTAAGAATATTTCAAACGAATTGTTTGGATTTTTTCTTAAGAATAGATTTTTTGACTGGCTAGTTTGGTTTTTACTTTTCGCAATAAAGAAATTGTTTAAACGCTAGATTACTGCCTCGTTCAAGTATTTTTCTAAATTATTGCCCCAATTTTCAAGCGAAAATTCTGTTTCGATTGCGCTAATGGCATTATTACTTAAGATAGCAAAACTCTCCCTGATCTTTGATTGTGCGGATTTGATTGATGTAACAGTGAGATTTCCAGGTATTACAATCCCGCCTTTCGAAATTTGTACCTGCTCTGCCGCGCTGGACTGATCGGTGCATATGACTGGAGTGCCTGCACCTAAACAATCCATCACGACAAGTGGAGATCCTTCGAACCATGTACTGGGAAACATCATTCCCTCATACTTTAAGAAAATACGACTGTCACCCGGTGGGTAAGTTCCAATCAACCTTATATTTGGCTTATTGATAATCTCTACGGCAATTTTTTCGCGCAATGGACCATCCCCCGCTAAATCTAATTTTTCATCAGCTGGCCAATTCCTAATCAATTCAAGTACTCCTTTTTCTGGAGCAAATCGACCAGCAAAAATCCAGCCAGACCTCGAATTTATCGATTCGTTTTTGGTGATTGCACCTGGACTTCGTAGGAGCCTAAATTTTGAAGTATCAGCTATCGGGGCAAGAACTTCTGACATTAGGTTGGATGTAACAATCATCAACTTTGGAAGGTGAATTTGTGGATAGTTTCGTTGAAAAATTTCCTGCCTTGATACATTCAACAAGCCTCTGGGTCCATCACAGCAATGTACAACCGCGCGAACCGAAGAATGGTCTCTGCACTCTATACATGGACTGCCGGAGCGCCACGCTATTGATGAAGCACAAAATAATCGGAAGTTGTGAATACTTGAAACTATTGGGACCAAGGTGGACTCCATCCACTTATATCCTGAACGTTGATTCAAATTGTGGGTATGTATCACATCGGGTTTTGTTGCTTCGATAAGTTCTATGACAGATTCATGTGAGCCAAAAGTCTGAGCTCGAATTTGGTTTAGCTTCCGAGTAATTCCATTATCGAAATAGCGAGCATCAACGACTTCGTGGCCCTTCGAAGATAGAACTTCAATCTCAAGTTGCGCAATATTGTCCTCACCACCTATAGAACCGGTTTGAACCGGCTTGTAAGGATCATGTAGGAGCAAGACTCTCATTCTTTAATCTTGTATGATTATGTAGAAGATGTCCAATAGCGGGGCGGGAAAATGAAAAAACTTCCAGTGTTAATCACTTTTTTCAACCGGCCTGCTACTTTGGAGCAATTATTGCAAGCAGTATCCAAACGAGATGATATCGAAATATATTTTGCCTGTGATGGGCCCAGAAGTGAAATTGATGAAACAAAAATAGAATCCTGCTGGAGGCTAGTTCATAAATATTTTGGAAACGTTCCACCAAACAGAAAACTCGAGCGAGGCACAAACCTTGGATGCAAGATCGCTATGAAGCAGAATATCGACTGGTTTTTTAATTTGAATGAATACGGGTTAATTCTAGAGGATGACTGCATTCCCAATGACTACTTCTTCAAATATCTGAGCCATGCGCTTGTTCAATTTGAAAAATCACAAAACATTATGTGTATCGCCGGTACTGATTTCGTTCCATCCAAATTTCATGACTCTCAGGGACTATTTAGGGAGTCCATGTTTCCAATGGTTTGGGGTTGGGGAACATGGGCAAGCAAATGGAATTATTATGAACTTGAAATCGACGACCATAGGGAAGTGGTTGGAATCGCAGCAGATAAACTATTTGGTTCTAAGAACTCTCTTAATAAAATGTACTTTGAAAATAGTTTTAACATGCGTTTTCTTGAAGTGCATCATGGGGTTATTGATACTTGGGATTACTCATTAGTGGCATCCGTTTGGCGCAATGACTTCAAGTGCCTACAAATAAATGCGAATTTAGTCGTCAACTCAGGCTTTACTGCCGATGCTACGCACACCACTCTCGTCCCCCCAGATTGGGTACCTACGGATTATAGATTTCCACGATCTGAGTCATCTTTACTTTCTGATTACGATGCGGGTCCTGATATTTGGTTAACAAAAAATGTGTATAACTGTAATTTGGTTGATGTACTCAAGAATGAAGTTAAAAAAGTGATTAGACGATGAAAAACAAGAATCTCTATATGCGAATACGGCATGCTCAAAAGAGGCCACATGAAGCATTTAGAAGACTTTTCCGAAGATCATTTTTCAGGATTCTTAGGGTTGATTTCTCGAAACAAACTGAAATTCAGTATGTTGAATTGGGGTTGTACAATTCGTTAGTACTTTCAAAACACACAGTAGCTCCGGCTAGAGAAGTTGAATTTCAAACCGATCGATTAAAGTTTGGGCATAATTTCAATCGTAAATTTGTGGTTGAGATAAGCAACGTCCTGGTAAACACTGAGACCAATCACATCTATGTTGCTGAGAAGTCTAAAGATTCATACCGGCTATTAAAAGAGTCGTCCAGCTGGCCAACAGAACATGTTCTCCTAAGCGCAGAAAGACCAAAGTACAAATCCATTAAAACATATGGTAGGGCCGCATTAGGTCTGCCCAATAATGGTTTTTACCACTGGCTATCTGATGATTTGCCTGATTTCTTAGTTAACAAACAAGAACTTCCTGTCTTGTATTACAAAAACTCTAATTCATCTAATCGCAGTATCATAGAAATTGTGGGTAAAGCAATTATCCAGTGCGAAAGGTGGGTTTTTGTTGAAAATCTAACTTTTGTAACAAAAGGTCAGGACCTCGGATACCTCCATCCTGCTGGAGTCCAAGTTTTGAGAGAATTCAGAAGTAACATTCTAGAAGACAAAGAAGCCAAAACCGAAAAAATTTATGTGTCTAGGTCTAAGTCGCGTAGATCTATACCTTCCGAAAATGTAATAGAGAACTATCTCCGTGATAGAGGGTTCAGGATTGTTCACGCAGAGGACTTTTCTCTTCTCGATCAGATTGAGATATTCACTAATGCTAAATTGGTCATTGGAATTCATGGTGCTGGCTTATCTCATGCTCTTTGGTCAGAAAATTGTAATTTGATTGAATTAATGCCAATAAACAGAGTAAACCGATGTTTTGAGTGGCAAACTTTAATTTGTGGAGGAGATTACCGAGTGATTTATTTCAATCCCAATCAATCAGCGGAAGTTAACTTGATTCCTCAACTCGAGCTCTTAAACCTGTGAGTAGGAAAGTGACTATTTCGTTGTAATCAAATTGATTCTTAAACAATGGCTGGCTAATCATTTCTACCATTCGGTCTTTATCCAAGTATAGTTCTGAAACAAAAATAACAAAATCTTCTAGTGAGTCAAAATCCTTCAAATTCACGAATGCATCTGGATTTAGAATCTTGGCTTCGTCATAGCCCCAATAGAGAGGTACAGTTTTTGAAATCCAAGCCTCTAAGATTTTTTCCGTTATATAACCTGGGTATAAATCATTTTCAAAACATAGATTAAACCAATACAAACTGGCAGTACCCGTCTTGTCCTTAACGTAATTTTTTACCGATCTGCCAAAAAGATCTACCTTTCCAATATTAGAAAGTCTATCGATCGCTCGTAGGCGCATTGGATGAGGATTGTTTATAAACGCTGAAACAAATCCTGATTTCTTTTCAATAAAGTTTTTGTCCACATCTCGATTTTGTGACGCTATATAAGTTGACAGCAAATGCTTTGAATGCGGGGGACTGCTTTTTGAATGATTCATGTAGAGGTAGATCAGTGGTAGATAAAAATTTGTCCCACCGTAACTATCCACATCAAATGAAAACGTTAAATCAAAACCTTGGACTGGCGGGCGTCGATTTTCGTAAGTACACCAAATATTGAATGCATGGCGATCATGTGGAATTACGAGCCCCTGTTGGAGATTTAACCATTTAGTCATTCCTGTATCAGAAATTTTGGAGTGAAAGTAGAGTAGTGCCTTCTTGAAGGTTGAAATTTCTGGATAACAGCCATAAAAGTGAATTGGTCCAAAAAAATTTTCTTTCTTTATAACTTCTTTGGTTAAGTCTAAGAAAAAATTTGCTTCAGGATTAAAGTCAAAAGGAAAATTATAAAATCTAATTTCTGGGTTTGTTGTCACTCAAAGAAATCCTTGTCACTAATCCCTCGGTCATCTACGTATATGTGGGCAAAGGGCTTTCCAAGTTGCAACTCGTGGTATTTTACACCCCATTTTTCCAACTGCTCTTCTGTAAGCGCGCGCCAATCTATCCCGGTTACGGTCCCTCTTGCAGTAAATATGTGTATTCGAATTCCACTTTCAAACAACTCATTAACTTTTTCAATACGCTTAATTAATGGTTCCGCTTCATGATAAGCACCTTCTGTGTTTGTACATAGTGTTCCATCTAAATCAAAACAGTAAGTCTTCATTTGGCTTTTCCAATCAACTCTAAAAGATACTTGCCATATCCACTAATGAGAAGGGGTTCTGCTAACATGTTTAGTTCAGCATCACTAATCCATCCATTGCGCCATGCAATCTCTTCAACACAACCCAATTTTAACCCTTGTCGCTGTTCTAGAACTCGCACGTAAACCGAAGCATCATGTAACGCTTCTATTGTTCCGCCGTCAAGCCAGGCTGTACCTCGTGGCAGGATTGAAACCTTAAGCCTTCCTTCCTTGAGGTATTCAAGATTTAGTGAAGTAATCTCTAATTCACCTCTTGCACTTCGCCTTAGCTTTCTTGTTTTCTCAATTACATCATTTCCATAAAAATAGAGCCCTGGGACAGCCAAATTACTTTTTGGGGTTGTGGGTTTTTCGGAGATACTAATTGGCTCATTGATTGAATTCAATTCAATCACACCAAAATCCTGAGGGTTTGCAACTTGATATGCAAAAATTTGAGCGCCGTCCACTTGTGAAAATGCTTGAAGATTTCTTCCAATTCCTGATCCGTTAAAAATGTTATCCCCGAGAATTAATGCTACCCGTGAATCATTTAGAAAATCTTCAGCAAGTAAAAAAGCATCTGCAATTCCATTGGGTGAGACTTGAGAGAGATAAGTGAGATTCAATCCCCACTTTTCTCCATTGCCCAACAGGCGCTTGAAAGAGTCTTGGTCGTGAGGAGTCGTAATTACAGCTATATCCCGAATGCCCGCGAGCATTAGGGTGCCCAAAGGGTAATAAATCATCGGCTTGTCATACACAGGGAGCAGTTGCTTTGAAACCCCATGAGTAATCGGCCAAAGTCTAGTGCCTAGACCGCCCGCCAAGATTATCCCCTTCACCGTCATAGGGTAACCTGAGTATCAAAGAATTTAGTGAGTTTAGTCAACATGAATGAGGTTAAGTCAGTGAAAGTAGTTGTGACTGGTGGCGCCGGCTTTATCGGTAGTGAATTTGTGAGGTCTTTACTCCGAAATGATTACAAAGAATTCGGACTCATTCCTTCAGAAGTGGTTGTAGTTGATGCATTAACATATGCGGGCAATATCTCTAATTTGAAGAGCATAATGAGTGATGATCGGTATAAATTTATTGAAGGGGACATTACAGATAGAGATTTGATGCATGCTGTCACTAAAAATTGTCAAACTTTGGTAAATTTTGCTGCAGAATCACACGTGGATCGCTCAATTATAAATTCTGATATCTTCATAAAAACTAATGTCTTAGGTGTGCATACCGTCTTAGAGGCTGCCAAAAAAAATTTCGTGAATCGAGTTATTCAAGTTTCAACCGATGAGGTTTACGGCTCAATTGATAATGGCAGTTGGAATGAGGAGTCCCCACTGCTCCCAAACTCTCCATATGCCGCGTCGAAAGCCAGCGGCGACCTACTTGCACGCGCATTTCATCAGACACATGGATTAGATGTGATTATTACAAGATGTTCAAATAATTTTGGGCCATTTCAAAACAGTGAAAAACTAATACCTCTAATCATCACGAATCTGATAAAAGGTATTGATCTACCAATCTACGGTGATGGATCAAACATTCGTGAGTGGATTCACGTGAGTGATCACGCACGTGCTATAGCTTTTTTGGTCAATAAGGGGAATGCTGGAGAGATTTACAATATTGGTTCTGAAAATTGCATTAGTAATATAGATTTAGTTAAAGAAATTATGGACAATTTTGGAAAATCTAATTCCAAGATAATTAATGTGCCAGATCGCATAGGTCATGACTTTAGATATTCGTTGAATTACCAGAAAATTTCTAGTCTAGGTTTTAATGTTAATGGGACTTTCTTAGACCAATTGATTGAGACTATAGAATGGTACAAGCTAAATCAAAAATGGTCGGGGGGTGAAAGGACTTGAACTGTGACCTAGGTTTGAAAGTAAAACAATGCGATCGATGACTTTTTCTTTTGCCTATAGTACTCTGAGAGTATGTCTACTTGGATAGTTACTGGAGCTTCTGGAAGTCTCGCTTCTGAATGCATTAGCGAGCTCTTGGATAAAGGAAAGTCTGTAGTAGCTTATTCACGTGCTCCGATTTTTAACTCACGAATCATTTTCAATCAAGTGCGGAATTATTCGTCTTTAGAATTCGACACACGTGACTGTGAAGGCATATTAATTGCGCAAGGCGCATTTGAATTTTCACTTCTACGTTCATCTTCGAAATCAGATATTCAAAATATGTTAGAGGCTAATTTTCTTTCACAAATTGAAGTTGTTCACTCATTCTTGAAGCAGATTGACATGACTCAAAAGGCGAACGTAGTCATCCTTGGTTCAACTAATGCTTATGATGCGGGAAGGGGAACAGTTCTTTACGGTGCATGTAAAGCGGGAATGCTGGCTTTTGTTAAAGCATTAAACAATGAATATTCTGACACCGACATTCGATTTTCTTTGTTTTCGACTGGAACTCTAGATAATGAAATGGGTGGAAAAGTACCAAATCAAGATCCATCTTCCCTCTTGGATGTCAGTCTTGTGGCAAAGGAAATTGTTAGAGCATTTACGGCCGAATCTAATTTGTGGCAACCTGAGATCACTATTCGTCGGAGACACATTAGGCTGAAGAATTGATATGTTCGGAGTAATGCAAGGCAGGTTGAGCAAATCGCTTACAGGAAAGATTCAGGAGTTCCCATCATTAACTTGGCAGGAGGAATTTAAACTAGCCAATTCGATTGGGATAAAAGCCATAGAGTGGACTTTGGACCTTAAAGATTTTAAGGATAACCCAATCTTTAAATTGAAACAAGAAATTTCTGATCTTCAGTCAGAATTTCAAGTGAAAGTGCCATCCATAACTTTAGATTGTTTTGTAGAAGCTCCAATTCATAAACGTAATGAAACGACAGGAAGTGTCTCAAGTCCAAGAGAGCTTGAGTGGGTAGCAGAAAGTTTACATGGCACGGGGGTAGACATTTTGGTCTTGCCGATTGTCGCCGAGGCAGGCAAGTTTTGCTCCGAGGATCTTGATAATCTGATTCACGTATTGAATGCAATAGAGGGAAGTCTTAAGTCTTTAGGTAAGCGAATTGCAATCGAATGTGAATTTGACTTAATCTCTATGTCTCACTTATTGGCAGAATTGGATAGACATACGTTTGGCATTAATTTCGATATGGGGAACTCGGCTTCTCTCGGTCACAATCCATGGAATGAATTGGAAATTTGTAAAGATCGAATCTTCAACGTTCATATCAAAGATAGATTGGTCAATGGGCACACGGTCCCACTGGGATCCGGTTCCGTTCAATTTTGGGACGTCGCCAACGCCCTTGCCTCTCAAAACTACTCTGGAAATATGATTTTGCAGGCAGCAAGGCTTTTCGATCGGGATGAAGTCGAACAAATTTGTACTTACACCGACTTTTGTCGAGAGCTAGGATGGGTAAACAATGAATAATAGAAATTTAGTTCATGCGCCTCTGACTGGGAAAGTTGCGATCGTCACTGGAGGAAGCGGTTTTTTAGGTCAACAACATTGTTTGGCTCTACTGGAGCAAGGGGCTACGGTGTTTAATTTTGATATTTCCCCTCTAGACCTTGGAGCAAATTCGGAATTTAAGTTATTTGAATCTTCCTTCCATAATGTTATTTGTGACTTAACAGCTGAAATGTCTGTCAAAAATGCCGTGGATGAAGTTTTAGGTTCAGCCAAAGATATTGATGTTCTAATCAATAATGCTTCCATCGACCATAAAATTTCGTCAAATTTACTTGATAATCAGATTGACTACAGATTCGAATACTTTGATTTATCATCCTGGGCAAACGAGTCTGCTGTTGGCCTCAATGGGGCAATTTTCTGTTCCAAATATGTGATTAGAAATATGATTAAAAACAGATCAGGCACCATCATCAACATTGCCTCAGACCTGGGAGTCATTGCCCCAGACCAAAGGATATACATCAAAAAGGAAATGACTCCTGGCGATATCAGGTATTTTAAGCCTTTCTCGTATTCTGTGATCAAACACGGACTTATTGGCTTAACAAAATATCTTTCAACTTACCTAGCCGACTATTCGATTCGGGTAAACACACTTTCTCCCGGTTCGATTTTTAATCACCAGGATCAGGATTTCATAGAGAATTTAGAAGCAAGAATTCCATTGGGGCGAATGGCGAAAGTGCATGAATATAAAGGGGCAATTCAGTTCCTTGCCAGCGATTCCTCTAGCTACATGACGGGTCAGAATTTGATTATTGATGGAGGAAGATCTACTTGGTAGCGATTAGAACGGTTTTTGCCTGAAATCTTCTTGACCCTTTAGCTTTCGGGAAGTTAACAAAACCCCTACCCTCTGGACTTTAAAGAATTTCATTAGTATCACTGGGAATAGCAACTTCCTAAGGGGCCAAGTTTGTACATAGTGAAAGCGGGTATTTCTACGAAACCGTGATGAAATCGAACTTATAAGTGCTAACTTAAGAATTGATAGGCTTGGGTCAATTAAAAATACCCATTTTATCTCTGAGAAACCAGCGCTTTTAAATGCTCCAATATATTCAGACAGGAGGTATTCGTGTTCACCATTATCAGCTCGGGTTATTCTTGTGTCTACAGCTATTCCTCGCTCCTCTAAAAACTTCGTAGAATATTCTTGATTTTCTAATTCTAATCGTCTCCTTTTCGAAGCACTCCAGTGGGAACGATCTATTGCAAGTAATTGCCCACCACTTTTCAAAACCCGTCCTGATTCAGCAATCGTTTTCTCTAGATTAAAACTATGATGCAAGCTGTCAAATTCGACTACAAAATCAATCGATTCATCCTTGAGTTTCAATGAATCAAAATCTCCGACTACTGGAATTACCTTTCCATCATTGATGTGCATATCAATTAGGGGAGCCGCGGCAAACTCAACAATCTCGGGCACTATCTCTACGGCATATATTGTGTTAATTTCAGGATTAGATTTTACTAATTCCACTGAGATGGCAGCACATCCGGCGCCCAGTTCAACCCCTATCCCATGGGCCTGAAATCCGGTAGAAGAGATCGCAATATCAATGATTTCAAGCAACTCACTTTTTTCTATATAAATATGCTCGCTATATATCTGCTTTTCTTGGATTTCGGGACTATTTTCTAAACTAAAATTCGTTACGAAACTTCGGGAATGTACATAAACAAGTTCACATAAATTCTCTGGATCTTGCCAGTAGACCACCTTTGGGGTGGAAGCGGGAAAGTCTGACATTTTCATACTCACATACTACTGTTTCCAGATTGACCAAGCTTTGCAGGGTACTCTGTAGGGGTGAGGACAATAGCGATAATCCCGGCCCGCGGTGGGAGCAAAGGAATTCCTCGGAAAAATCTGCAGCAAATCGGCGGCGATCCATTAGTCGGAAGAAAGATTAATCAAGCAAAATCAAGTATTTGCACCGAAGTCTGGGTGTCGACCGATGATCCAGAAATAGCAATGGTCTCGGAAAGTTACGGGGCCGGGGTTATTCATCGGCCAAAAGAGTTGTCTACGGACGAGTCAGGTACAGATGAGATGTTGATGCACGCCATCTCAGAGTTGGAGTGTGGAGAACTAGATATTCTCGTGCTGCTTCAGCCCACTTCGCCACTTTTGGAGATCGCTTCCATAAATGAATGTATTCAAAGTTTACTGGATAACGAAAAGTTGAGTTCAGTGATTACGATAAAAGAAGGCCATCCTTTCATGTGGGAAACTGCAGATCGAAAACTTTGGGATCCGGCTGGGCATTCAAGAACTCATAGACCTAGAAGGCAAGAGTTGGGGATTGGCGGCTGGGAAACCGGGGGTTGTTATGCAATTCGTGCCAAAAGTCTTCGTCAGCAACGAGTTAGATATCCCTCGCCAACGAACGCAGTTAATGTAAGTTATCTTGAAGCAATTGACGTTGATACCCAAAATGACTTAGAAGTTGTTCGCATAATACTCGACTTAAACATGTCCAAATTTTTGAGAGGCAAGGCAGCAAAATGACTCAAGACTATGTGGCTGTCCAATACGACTTAACTCGCCGTCCAATCACTGACTATCCAACAAAACTTGCAAAACATTTGTCAACTATTCACAGTATTTCTGTCGGTTCTAAACTCTTGGAAGTTGGAGCTGGCCGCCCCGATGTATTGCTTGGATTTAGGTCTGCAGGTATGCAGGTGTACGGCTGTGATATTTCCCAAGTGAGCGAAAAAGCATGCAAGGAGAAGGGGATCCCATTTCAGTTTGTCAATCTTGAAGAGAACAAGTTGCCCTATAAAGACAATACATTTGACGTTGTTTATTCAAAAAGCGTAATCGAACACATGCATGATCCACTCACATATGTGTCAGAGTCATTTCGAGTTCTAAGACCTGGTGGCGTTTTACTCATCCTAACCCCCGATTGGGAAGCCAATTATCGTACATTCTTTGATGATTTCACTCATGTCCGCCCGATGTCTCGACGTTCAATGAACCTGCTATTGTCAATGCTGGACGCTAGCGAAGTGCATGTTTACCGATTTAGACAACTCCCTTCAACTTGGACGAATCCACTAATGCGTCTTTTCTGTAAAGTAATCTCTCCTTTTGTGCCGGTGAATACAAGAAAGCCTTTCTTCAGATGGTCGCGCGAGCTCATGTTGGTTGGTGTTGCAAGAAAGAAATGAGCAAGCACGGTATAAGATTGAGGGAAGCAATTTCAAAATAGATGAATGGGGAATATAGTGACTTCAGTTAGGGTCGGATCGCAAATCATTTCAAACACTTCTCCAACTTATATGATTGCTGAAATTGGCATAAATCACAATGGCGACTTAAGTACCGCTAAGAAAATGATTGATGAGTCTGTCCAAGCTGGGTTTAACGCAGTCAAATTTCAGAAGAGAACCGTTAATGTTGTTTTTACACCGGAAGAATTGGCTCGTCCCCGCGAAAGTGTCTTTGGTCAAACCAACGGTGACCTAAAAAATGGTCTTGAATTTGATCTCGTTGACTTTAAGGAAATTGACGCCCATTGCAAAAAGCGCGGAATAGATTGGTTTGCTTCTCCTTGGGATGTTGAAAGTTTAAATTTTCTTGAAGAATTCGATGTTGTAGCACACAAAGTAGCGTCAGCATGTTTAACTGACAAGGCATTACTCAGTGCGATGAAGGCGACTGGTAAACCCGTATTTATTTCGACAGGAATGAGTACTCTAGAACAAATTAAACAAGCATTAAGCCTTCTTGATTTGGAAAAGACAATTTTGATGCATGCAGTTTCGGTGTATCCGGCGACAGAGGAACAATTAAATCTTTCATGGATAGCCGAACTTAGAAAAACATTCCCTTCTGTTCTCATCGGATATTCAGGACATGAAGCTGGAGTGATGCCGAGCGTGATTGCTGTTGCAAAATATGGAGCGGTGTGTGTTGAAAGACACGTTACGCTAGATCGATCTTTGTGGGGATCAGATCAATCAGCTTCACTTGAGCCGGATGGAATGAGAAGGGTAATTAAATACATTCGTAGTATCCCAATTGTTAGTGGCGATGGACCTAAGCGCATTCTAAAGGAAGAAGAACCAATTTTGGAAAAGCTTCGCCGTGTCAAAGACTTTTAAGCAACAGATTCCCATAATCGCAATAATCCCCGCACGTGGCGGTTCAAAATCTGTTCCAAGAAAAAACTTGCAAAATTTAAATGGTTCTCCCTTGATTTCATACTCAATTGATAGTGCTATAAGAAGTGAATTGATACAGGATGTTTATGTCTCAACTGAAGATGCAGAAATAGCACAAATATCAAAAATGTATGGTGCGCAGGTCATCGATCGTCCCGATTCTATGGCTATGGATTTATCAAGAGATAGTGAGCTGTTAGAAAATGCAATTGAAAATGAGTTTAGCTCCTTGCCTAAAGACAGTTTAATTGTGTTCTTAAGGCCCAGTCATCCACTCAGGAATCCAGCCACGATTGATGCTGGAATAAGAGCTTTTCTCAACGTTACCGAATTTGATTGCCTTAGATCTATGAAGCTTTCAACGGAAATCCCATACAAAATGTGGCGACTGAACAATGATGGGTCTGCCATCCAAGTTGCGGATTGTCAATCTATAGACATTCCTGATCCATCAAATGCGCCGAGACAAGAATTACCAAAAACCTACTACCAAGATGGATATGTTGATATCTTTCCCTTTAGAACAGTCCTCAATTACGGAAATACTTCTGGAGAGAAAGTGCTCCCTTTCATCATTGATGAGTTTTCTCACGACATTGATACTTTTCAGGATTTAGCAGTAATTGATTCGCAACTAAAGAGCTTGCCGTGGCCTTCTTGGTTTAAAACTCCAAATAAAGTTTTATGAAACTTTTGGTTGTGGGCCAAGGCTCGGCAGGACAACGGCATTTGCGGGTGTTGAATCGCTTATTTGGGGACTCAGCGCACATTTACGCATACCGGGGACTTCACAAGCGTGGGCTGATTTCGCAAGATCTAAAGTTTGAGGATACCTCAATGGATCCAATTGAGGTATATGCAGCAAAAGAACTAATGAATTATTCCGATCTCAATTCGATGCCGTGGGATTTAGTCATTATTGCAACGCCCCCGTCTTCACATTTAGAATACATGAAGATTTTAGCGCCAGTTTCAAAACGAGTACTTATCGAGAAGCCTATTTCCGTTCTTGAGGATGATGCTAAGGCGATTTATGAGATAGCTAGAACAAACCTAAACCCAGTCCTAATTGGTTATCAAATGGCATTCCACCCACTAAAGAAAATGATCGAAGGTGAATTACCATCGCTAGGGCAGATTCTCAGTTGCACAACAATATTCAAAGAAGATCTTTCTGGTATGAATCCCTTTCGGAGTATGAAAGACCATCACCTTTCATTTCCTGAGGGTGGAGGTGTGTTTCTCTCATTAAGTCACGATCTTGAATTCCTCCTCTCTATTTTTCACCAGACTTTCTGTAAAGACCCCGTATTTACAGACAAAACTTGGGCAATGAATGGTGTGCTGACTGAGTGCGTTTTGAAATCATCAATTCTTACAGGGAGTTCTCATGCGTCGATGAGTAATTCATTTAGTTTTTTGCCAGGGCAAACGCGACGTTTTGGGGAGATAGTTGGAGTAAATGCTCGAATCACGTGGGACCTGATGAGAGGTTCATTTGTTGTATATGACAATGGAAATGCGGTTACACGGCAAGAATCAGTTGTGATTGAAAAGGACGTATTGTTTAGCCTTCAAATTCAACGCATTTTGGCCATGAACGACTTAGAAGATTTTTGTATTACGAATCTTCAAAGATCGGTTTTTATATCTGAAATTTCGTCATTGGCGCGGGTTTAGGGAATACAGTTTATGAAAAAAGCTTTGGTCATTGGCTTAGGCCGACTGGGTGAGGCGCTCAAAAATGCGCTAATCACAAATGGTGTGGAAACAATTTCAATCTCCAGCCGCTTGGAAATCTCCAAATTGCGTGAGGATCACGTGCTAGACCTACATGGATTCGAATACATAATCTGGGTAGCTAGAGACGCTGGTTTGCCATCCAACCCAAGTAATAGCTCTAAATTTTATTATGAGCTACTAGAGTGGATAGCTATATCTGGTTGGTGCGGGAATTTTATTTTTACTTCGTCCGCGGGAGAAATCTATGGAGAGACCACGGATTTAGGTGCTCGTGAATCCGACATTCTCTCCCCATCATCCCAGTATGGAAAGCTAAAGGCTAAACATGAATCAATGATAAGTGACCTTTCTCTAAAGCTATCATTTAACTTATTGATTATTAGGGTATCTAATGTTTATCAGCTGGACTTAAAGGATTCAGGAATTGTGGGTGCGGTTCTGCGTTCAATTCAATTTAAGGAAATTGTTGATCTTCAAGGTGGCGATCAAACCCGTGACTTCATATCTTTAGATGACCTGGTGACTGCTGTGATCAAACTGCGTAGTATTCAGGCAACAGGAATATTCAATATCGCAACAGGTCAATCAATTTCAATAAATAGTCTAATATCAATTTTAGAGAATAAAAGCTCAAAAAAAGTTATTCTGGGGAAGATTAGCGAAGTTCAAGGTATAAATCACTCACAAATTTCAATTTCAAAGCTGATTGGGACCTTAAAGTGGCGCCCTACATGCTTTAAAGATTACGTCAATAAAAACTACCTGCCCTAAAGAACTAAGGGGTTAAGATTCGCAAGCATTAAAAGTTCCAAGGTATCTTTCCCTTCCAGATCGAACGAAATTTCTTCATTCCTGGAAAAATACTGAGAGTGTCCAGAGTCCGACCAACTTGATGTCGAAAGCGTACAATTCTGTAACTTAGAAGTAAGGGTAAATATGATTTGCAAAAACTAATTTTAGAGCGCCAGTTAAGGGGACTTTTATCTGGTTTTATGTGAAAGAAGCAACAACCTTTTACTCCCCTGGAAGGCCTTAAATCTATGTATTCCTGAATGTAGTTCTTGCTGAGCAATGTCCTTGAGATGTTCAACCGATGCGCTAAATGATGACCTTCGATGAAAATAACCCGCAACAAACTCTCCCGTAAAATTAACTCTTTAACGTTGAAAATACCATTATTCACATCAATTATCAGCATTTCCGCTTTTGTATCATTACTTAGAAATTTATACTCTTCAATTAATTCAAAGGCGCGATGCCCCAACAAATTTTGATTGAGCTTGGTCCGACAATACTGATTATTCTCAACAACTAACACCTCCGCATTTGTTAACTTCAGCAGCACTTCCGTTAAAGTCCCAATTCCACCACCAAGTTCTAATATCTTGGTGAGTTTGTAATTACTCAAGAAATTAGCTAGGCATTGGATCGAGTAAAGTAGTGCTACCTGCTCGCTCCCCTCCATGGCCTTATATTTGGCATGGATCTCTGCGGCAAATGAATCCTGATTCATCTAAATCTTCTGCCAAACGCTGACCGTTAATGGCCTAGGGTGCATGGTGCCAACGAGCCCACCAATTCGTAGAAATTTAAGATTTATTTTCTCTAGAATGAAACCACGGAATAATCCAGATCTAGAGGGAATCTTGATTCTGGCAAGTCTGTTTAACTTTAAAATCCCGACCGATCTTTTTTTAAAATGCCATAACTTGAATGGTGGGTGCAGGTGAGATATGCGTTTCGAGGTAAATCCTGCATTTTTAAAGGCATTTTCCCATTCTAAATCTCTATATTCATGTTCGCCGTTATCGCGGCGCGAGAATGGCTTATCACTTGGAAAACCTTTAACTTCGAGCCATTCGCTTGAGTATCGGTGATCCAAGAGTTCCTCTAGTACGATCGTAGAAACATTATTTGGCCAAGATCTATCAATAGAAACAAAGAACCCTCCTGGCTTTAAAATCCGATGGGCCTCGGTTAGTGGTGGTCCTAAGTCATCGGCATGGTGAAGTGCTTCAATTTGAACAATAAAGTCAACCGCATTTGATTCAATTGCTAATTGGTCGAAGGAACCATAGCAGGGCATTATTTTAATGGCCTGATTTCCTAATGTGCTTTGGGCTGCTAGTTTTATTCCAGTCTCAACAAATGGTAGGCCAGCCTCTACTGCAAGTATTCCTGTAATCCCACCAAAATTGTCTTGACGAATCAATGCAGCAGACAGTAAGCCTAACCCTGATCCCACTTCTACTCCAATACCCGTTAACTTGGGAAGAATACGAGCGTCCTTAAGTACTTTCACAAGTGAGTTTACAACTTCGAATGAAGGAGAGCCTTCGAGCCCTGCTATGTCATCAATGTTATCTAGCTGCAAACTTTTCCTAGTTGCCGCTTCTCTACTTTCGATGGGTTTACTGCCAACTATAGTAATTCTTGGCTTAAAGTCTAGATAAAGAGGCCGTTCGCTTTCAGAAGCAAAAATTGACTTTAACTCATCCCTTGTGAGCATCCGGCACCTTTCCTAAGTTCCCTAAAATTGATTCTGTCTCCACAGTAGAACTATTTTAGAATCATAAACCATTAGGCCCATCAATTGAGGTTTCTTGCTCTCAAAATGATGTACACTTTCCATTTGTCGAACACCTATTATTGATAGGCGAATGTGGGAAATGACTTTGACTAATGCAGTTGCCAGAGAGCTTCGGATAGATAATTACTTACTTTCCGACTCTTCTGATGCTTTTGTGATCGCAGAGGTAGGTCACAATCATCAGGGAAGTGTTGATCTTTGCGAAAAGCTCTTCCAGGCTGCTGCTAGATCGGGTGCTTCTGCAGTTAAGTTACAAAAACGTGACAATAGAAATCTTTACACGACTTCATTTTTTAACTCTCCCTATGAGGGGCCAACTTCGTTTGGAGCGACTTACGGTGCACACCGAGAATTCCTAGAATTTGGGAAAAAGGAGTATGTCTACTTACAGGCAGTTGCAAAAGACCTAGGACTATTATTTTTTGCAACAGCTTTCGATTTTGCGAGCGCAGATTTTTTATTGGAACTCAATGTCCCCGTAATCAAAGTAGCATCCGGGGACCTTAAGAGTGCTCCACTGATAAAGTATCTGAGTGACACCAAGACGCCTTTAATTATCAGCACTGGTGGGGCGAATGTAGATGAAATAAAAAGAGCTATGCAGGATGTCGATCCCAGAAATGTCGGGCTCCTTCAATGCACTGCTGCCTATCCTGCGGATCCAGCTGAAATGGATCTGCTGGCAATTAAGCAATTCAGAGAAATTTTCCCAGAAACGGTTATCGGCTTATCATCACATGATCGTGGAATTGCATTTCCAGTAGTGGCATATGCACTTGGGGCGAGGATAATCGAAAAACATTTCACTATTGACCGTTCTATGAAGGGAACTGACCACTCATTTTCACTAGAGCCAACTGGGATGGAGAAAATGATTCGGGATTTACATTTAACGAGGCTAGCGTTGGGTGATGGGACCAAGAAGATCCATGAGCGTGAGAATGAACCTGTTCGAAAAATGAGCAAAATGCTGGTGTATGCGGATGATTTAAGGGCGGGAAGCATTTTAAAAGCTCACAATTTTGCTTTGAAGTCGCCAAGAGAGGGCTTGAGCCCACAATCAATGGACCAGATTATTGGTAAGACCTTGAAATCAAATGTTTTGAAAGATCAAGTAGTTAAAATCGAAGATGTGGAGTTTCGAGAGGCACAAGGTTGAGAATTGCATTTTTCCAATTTGCTTCAAGTTCTCTTCATTTTGCCACTTCATTAGAAATACTGAGGAATGCTGGTTTAAGCCAAAACGAAGTGCACTATTGCTTGTGGGGGTCACGTACAAAATACCCTGGTCGAATGTCAGTATTTCTAGAGAGCTTAAGTGGTAAACCACCAAGGCACTTTGAAAACCTAGTCAGATTGGCAAATCCATCGGCCCTTCTTGAGAATAAAATGCAATTTGATGAGGCTTGGGTCCTCGCGATGACTCGCCCATTAATGCAGGAAATCAACTCGTTTTCTAATCTCTCACAATTAAGGGGGTTGGCTATTTCAGAGATTCAACCTGGACCCGCTCTAGCAAATGAAATAACAACTCTCACGAAAAACCGGGATTTAAACCTAAGTTTGAACAAAAAACTAATAAAAGTATTAATCCAATCCTATTTGGAAGTTTATAGTGCAACTACTCTATTTATTGAAAATCATGGTATTGAACAAATACATGTTTTTAATGGGCGCTTCCTACATGAAAGGGCAGTTTGGGATGCAGCTAGATCAAAAAACATTGATGTGGTGCTCTTTGAAACAACTCGCTCCCGATATTTTCAACGCAGAGAGGGCTTCCACAATAGAACCAATAACCAAATGGTGATGCTTGAGCATTGGAATTCTTCTACCGAAAATCGCTCTGACAGGCTTGAGATTGGTGCAAAGTACTACTCTGAACTGAGAAGCAGGTTTAATCCTTTTCAGACTGACAATTCAGACAAAATAAGGCTGACTAAGCCATATTTTGTGTATTTCTCAAGTTCTGACGATGAGGCCGTTGGTTTTTGGGAGGAATGGAGTGAGAGTCTTGGAGAGCAAATAACCTGTGTAACAAAGCTTCAAGAGATATTTGATTCTCAGGATAAGGTTGAGTTGATTATCAGGCTTCATCCCAATCTAGTTAATAAGTCAGATGAACAGAAAACTGGTTGGATGATGATAAAGAACACTCGATCGACGAAGGTAATCTCGGCTGACGATAAAGTCTCTTCCTATGACTTGCTCGACAATTCTGTCGGTTCAATCACTTTTGGAAGCACTCTTGGATTGGAGTCTGCATTCGCACTAAAGCCTAGCCTTTTGATTGCAGATTCCGGATATGACTTAATGGGAGTCGTTGACAAAGCCAAGAATTGGGAGCAGGTCACTGAGTGGATTTTTGGTGGATATCAAATTGCTGAGAGTGAACTTTTGAATCGAAAAGATAATGCTTGTATAAGGGGATATTTTCTTGCTACCGGTGGAAAAGACTTTGAATACACTCAATTGTCAGAGAAATCTTGGGGTGCTTGGGATGCACTTTCGTTTTCTGGAATCAAAGTGGCCACTAGTAAAATACTAGTGAATTACAGAAAAATGATTAGTAAAATTAAGTTCTACAAAGTTATAAAGTTGATTAACAATGGCTAAAAAGGTTATGTTCTTTAGTTTCAGATATGACGAATGGGTATTTGCCACGTCGCTGGAAATTATGGCAGTAAATCTTGATCAAGGTAATGAAGTTAAGTGGGTTGACTGGACTGGTAAATTTCATCACAGATTTGAGTTCCCTATTGCAGATAGATTGCACATATACGGAACAAGAAGGCGTATTCGCAAACTTAATTTAATAAAAACTCTGTCAAATTTGGGAGTGAAAGGGCAATTTGAATTTGACAATCAAATCCCATTCTTTACCCATTGCCAGATTGACGCACTTGCTGATGAAGTGGCCTACCTGGAACTCATTTCTATATTGAGAGAGAGCGCTCCAAACAAAAAAGACCATATTCGAGCACTTTCTGACTTTAAAAAGACATTTCAATTCACATATAGTGCTGCGATATTCCTGCTTACAATTGAACGTCCCAGTGCTGTCTATATTTACAATGGGAGATTTTTGCAGGAAAGGGCAGTTTGGGAGGCTTGTATTGCACTTTCAATTCCTGTTGTTTTCTTCGAAAAGTTCAATCCCAACTGGGTTGATCGTTATTTTCTATTTGAGAAACCGACTCATTCTCCAAATTATCGAAGCCAGGTAATGAGCGATTTTGGGGACGCATTGAGCCAGACTAACTCTGAAGAATTACTTGAAATTGGAACTGAATGGTTTCACAATAGATACTTCGGAAAGACTCAAAAATTCACAAAAAATCAAACTTTTGAATCGAATCTACAACTAGTTAAACCCTATTATGTCTTTTTTCATTCCTCGGAAGATGAGTTGATCACCACTGATTTGACATCAGGAATTTGGGGAAATCAAATTTCTGCACTTAATGCACTAGTGGAGTCGGTTAAGTTAGTAGGAGGGTTTGATCTCGTGATTCGAATGCATCCAAATTTACTGTACAAGTCCAAAAGAGAAATCAAGGTTTGGAATGATTTGGGCACGAATATTGCAAAAGAAAATTCCTGGGTTCGTTACATATCTCCAGAGAGCCCGATCAGCTCCTATGCATTGATTGAACAATCGGAAGGAGTGATTACAGTGGGCTCTACAATTGGCGTTGAAGCGTCATTTATGAGTAAAAAAAGTATCCTCCTTGGGCGAGCATTTCATGAAGATATGGGAATCACGCAAAACCCAGGGGATAGGGCCAGTCTCGAAGCATTAATCGCTAGTAATTTGTCTAGGGAAAAATTAGAAAACTGTAAGTTTAACTCTCTCAAATATGCTTACTTTCACGCTGTTGGAGGAACTCCTTTAACGTGGGTAGCTAGAATGCCCCAATATCGCAGACCGTTCTACAAGTTTGGTAACTTTACAATTCAAAGGAATATCATTGTTTCTTTGATCATGCGGCTCGAAGTTTTGATTAGGAAACTTCTAAGTACTATACAATCGTCTTAACTATCTCTAGGGGGACCACTAATTATGGATTTTGAGAGTTATCTAGAATCTTCACGAGACAATTTAAAAAAGTTGAATAACAAGGAATTTCATAATACTTTTCATGAGGCTGGACGAATGCTGCTTGGTGCAATAAATGACGGCGGATCGATTCTCGTCTGTGGCAACGGAGGTTCCCACGCTGATGCTCAGCACTTTGCGGGGGAGTTAGTAAATTACTTTACTCGAAAGCATAGAGCTCTATCAGTCATTACTTTAGGGACAAACAACGCTGTGGCTAGCGCGTGGAGCAATGACCATGGGTTTCAAGAACAATTCTCAAGAGAAGTTGAAGCATATGGTTGTAGAAATTCAGTTCTGTTTGGAATTACCACGAGTGGAAAATCGCAAAATGTAAATCTTGCTTTTGAAAAAGCGCAAAGCATGGGAATGAGAACCATTGCTTTAACTAGTGTGCGTGCAAGAGCACATCTAAGTTCCGCATTAGATGTGATAATTGATGTACCAGTTGAGGAAACCCACAAGATACAAGAATGTCATATCGTGATTTATCATGCGTTGTGTATTTTCATTGAAAATGAACTAACTGGGGAGTTTGTTGACTAAGACATTAGGGTTATTGTTCAGGAACACTGCGTTGCCTGAAATTGCACCAACTTTGTCTATTACGCAAATAAATCCAGAATCACTTAAAAACCTCCGAATTTCTCTCTCGGAGGCCATTCCTTCATATAATTTGACCTTTGAAATTTCTAAGTGAACGAGTCTTATACTGTGCCTCAAAATTTCCCTTGAAGCCATCAAAATATCAAGTTCTTTTCCTTGTACGTCAAGCCATAGCAAATCAACCGACTCAATTCCTACTGAATTCATATAACTTGAAAGCTTTAAAGACTTCACCCTCTGTCGTTCTTCAAATTTGATATCTGGGAAATGTGCTTCGTGCCTTAAGGGCTTTAGTAAAGAACTAGAACCCATTCCCCCCATATTGCCCGCTCCCTTTCCCACATAAATCTCTGCCTCCTCATCTCGATTCGAAAGTGCGATGTTTGATATGTAAATGTTGTCTCTACTTTTCGTAATTGCAAGGAGATAATCAAACTGCATCTTTACCGGTTCTGCGGCAAAAATCTTCGCTTCTGGAAAACACTCAGAAAAGGTTAAGGTGTCCACTCCATCGGCAGCTCCCGCTTCAATGATTACCCTTGGATTATCAAGCCATGGACTCAAATCATTAATTTGGATTTTCGAGTAGTCGCTCTTTCCTGAAACTAAGTGTGTAAAACTCCTAACTGGATGAAGAAGAATGAATCTGATTCGAAAGATCATTCGTAGGAAAGCGCTAAGCCCCATTTTTTTGCTCTTCCCAAATTTTAAAATCTTCGATACTTCCGTAAAAAATAGCTCTACCTGCGTCCAAATAAAGTACAAGATCTGAAATATTCAAGAGCTCTCTACTGTGTGTGACAACAATTACTGTTTTTTTGTGTTGTATTTCTGCCAAATAACGTACGACTCTTTTTTCGTTTTCCTCATCGAGGGCGCTTGTAGGTTCATCTAAAATCACTATGCCTGTATCAAAAAATTTAGCCCTAGCTATTGAGATCCTTTGTCTCTCACCTCCGGAAATGTTTGTGCTGTCAGATCGAATCTCCCTTAATTTACCATTAGACAAGAAAGCTAATTCTCTTAAATTTAAGTCTTGTACGATTTTGTCAATTTCTAATTTATCTGTGTGACTTGTGTTTTGGTTTAGTGAAATATTTTGATATATGTCATTTCCAAAGAGAGCACAGGATTGTGTAATGTAACTTATCGGGTACGTTCCCGGTGCATAATTCACATGGTGTGGCTCAGATCGGAATTTGATAATTCCTGAAGTTGGACTGGACAGACCTGTTATCAAATCAATTAGCGTTGACTTGCCAGAGCCAGAATCGCCTAATATAGCTAACGTTAGATTAGATTCGAGTTCGAATGAAATATCGATTAGTGCGGTAGATCCGTTTTGAAAAATACAGGATACTTTTTCCACGTCAATAGAAGTCATTTGAAGAGGGTTCTTCTTTTCAACATTAGTGGGTGACACATTAAGGCTATCAAACTGCTCAAGGTAGAGGAATAAGGTTCTTGTGGCTTCATTTGAAATTCGAAGAGAGTTAATCGAGTTTTGTAATCTTTGAATAATAGGTATCAAGCGAAAACCGATTACTAGAAATAGAACAGCCACAGTTACTGCGTGTCTCAAGTCTGTTGTAACAACGAGACTTATGGTTATTAAGGTGCCAGCCATAAGTATCGCTAATTCTAAAAAATATTTCATTAAACCGTTCAACCAAAAGATCTTTTGATTAACCAGGCTGGATGTAGTCTTCTCATCTTTGAATTTAGTGCGATATATGGCTTCTTTTGAGTATGCTTTTATTTCTCTTATCCCTCGTAAGCTTTCGAGCAAATCTTCACCTAGGCCGACATAAGACTTAGCGCTAATGCGCCCATAATCTCTGGCTCGAGAGGTCACTGGACCGTTAAAGACGAGATAAACGCCGGCAAAGACGAGTGTCGCCACTATGGTTGATACCGGTGATGCGTAGAAAGCAAATATAAACATCAGAAGTGCCGTGAACAAGTCTGATAAAAGAAGAACACCACTACCAAGTATTCCTGTTACATATCTATTTGCGCCGACGATCAATGCATACTGATAGTCTGAATACTTGTGAAGATTTACCTTAGAAACACTAGAATGAAAAAGGCTATTAAAAAGTTTGGTGGCAATATCGGCTTCTAAACGTGCTTGGAATTTAACAAATTGATAGCCGAAAATTGCCTGACTGATTGTTTTCAGAGAAAGCAAGAGGACGGCAACCAATGAAAGGGTTAAAATCAGGGCTGTTTGGGTTATATCGCCTGGAATCAAACCCTGGAAGATTACTTCGAGCCTCGTGGGCTTGCTATCGTTTGAAATTAAATTAAATGTCAATGTTGCGACAGTTCCCAATAGTACGAGCCCAGCCAAGTCCAAAAGACTTAGTGCAACCAAAAGTGGAATCGTTAGAATTACTTTCGTGCGATCCTCCCGAGTTAAGAAACTCAAGGCCCTTTTCCCGAACGCAATTATTTTGTTCACACCTTGACTCCTAAATCGTGTTCTTGCGAAAATCATGAATACCTTTAAAGCATCGCCATAGATTTTACTTCAACCTAAGATACAGTTTTTGGCCGCTAAAATCTGTCAAACAACAAAGTGGGCCCAGACGGGCTCGAACCGTCGACCCACGGATTAAAAGTCCGTTGCTCTACCGACTGAGCTATAGGCCCCACTGTTTATAACGCTCAATAGCCTATTCTATTAAGCATTTTACTTCCGTTTAGATTTTTCATCGTATTCTATTTTGCCCTTAAGTATCCAACAGATATGCGACCGAATCAAACTTATCGGGGCTACAGCCTCATGCCTTTGACCATCACCCTATACTACTGCCACTTCGCCTTAAGGAGGCAAATCCTCTTAATTTCCAGTCATTATGGGAGATGTCACAAGTCTTAATTAAATTCTACCTACCAAAGACTATACCTAATGACCTATGTTGCCAATTGCTACAATTCTATTTCCGGCAAGATAAATTCCACTTTGTATTTGTCGGTGAGGAAAAAGGAATAATTACTCATTGAGAATAAACCATAAATCAAACTTTGAAATTGCCTCCATTCTCTGCAAATAACCATGTGAGATCATGAATGATGTCAGTTCGGGTTTCCAAGTTCTGTTATTCGCTTCAACACAGATTACATGAGGTTTACATAATTCAAAGGGCCAATTCTTAATTATCTCCCACTCTGAACCTTCCGTATCTACAGATAAAAAGTCAATCCTTCTGCCGTTAACAGCCGACTCTACAAATGTTTTGGGCGATTTTTTTTCTATTTTTATCAATTTTTCTTTTCTGAGTAGCTTCTTTCTTAGCTTTCCATGGAAATCTCCATCGATATATTCAGGTAATGTTCCGATTAACCCAATGGGCAGAAAATCAGAAACTCCTTCTTTTTCAGCAATCGCATACGGATACAGCTCAACTTCTCCTTCATTACATCTCTCCAAACTGATTCGATCAATGAATCGAGGATTTGGTTCAACAATGATTCCTTTCCATCCATGTCCTCTCTGGAGCAAATAAGTATTTGAACTTATTATTGGATCGCCACCGCCAATCTCAACAAAGAATTTGTCAACGTCGCTTTTTACCGCAGCAAGAGCAAAAAAATCCTGCCCGAGTTGGCTCTTCGAAAGCGGAGTACTGCTAGTAGTGTCAGAGACTAGGAAATTCAAGAAATTATGGGTGAGTGTCTTATCACTTGAAGTATCAAGTAATTTTCTTACTGCTGATACAACGTCAATCTTCATCTCGTCCAACGTGCTCTTCTTAACTACGTGATACCCCATTTTTGAAATCAACCATTTACTGAATGTTTTGATTGGTTTCATATTTTCATTGGCCTCACTATTGATACAAATTATAGTGGCTTTCATCGAGATTTAATCGGTGACCCGCGGATTAAAAGTCAGTTTTCCTGCTGACGGAGTTATCGACCTAAGTTAACTAAGAGATTTCTTAGGATCCAACCCTCTCATTATGCTAAATTCCCTATCGCAAAGTACGTTTGAATGGGCAATAAGAGAGGTACAGTATTTTTATGTCTTTCAGATATTTCTGTATAAACGTAGAATCCAATGAGAAATTTAGCCAAATCTTCATGCTATTTAGAAGAGTTATCCAAAAGCTTTCTCGTGATCATGGCTGGTTCTTCTTAAACAAAAGAGATTTTGAGCCAAATAGTGAGTACTTCAGCAAAATATATGAAAACAAAATGTTTGGTCGATCTGAATCGGCAAGTGGGCCAGGGTCTGACCTCAAAGCAACCATCGCAATTCGAAATGTGATTCCAAAATTAATTAGAAGTTTAGAAGTTAGTAGTATAGTCGATTTACCCTGCGGGGACATGTTCTGGTTTTCGAAACTCGATTTACAAGACATTCAGTACCTGGGTCTGGATATAGTTCCTGAATTGATCTCAATTCTACGAGCGAAATATCCGGAACATCACTTTGATGTCCTCGACGCAACTAAATCGATTACACCTAAAGCTGATTTGATTATTTGCCGTGATTTACTAGTGCACTTAACAAATCAGCAGGCAGTAACAGTTATAGAGAATTTCAAAAAGTCTGGCTCTAAATTTTTGCTCACCACTAGTTTCACAGAAACCAAAGTCAATCAAGAACTTATTGTTCCCAAAGTGGGTGTAGGTTGGCGGCCCCTTAACCTGGCGATTGCGCCATTTAACCTCGGCTCGCCATTGCAATTGATTAATGAGCAGTCGAGTGAAGGGCGGGGAAAGTTCAAAGATAAGTCTCTTGCGCTATGGAAGTTGAACTAGTTGAGAATATTGGCATGATTTCCGTCATTGTGCGATAAAGCTACCTACCTCGCTCTGCACGAGTTAACCGGTCTCTGATAGCAATAGCTATTCCATCGCCTTCGGGTTGTTGAACAACTAGGCTATCTAAGGCTAATTCATCAGCCTTTCGGAGTGCACCATACAAAACTCGGGCAAATTCATCATGGTTTTTTGGTGATGCTAAGCGAAAAACGCCAGCTGGTGTCTCAAATGAATTCAATGCAATATACCCTTGACCAATACTCGGAACTTGGTCAAGAATTACTTTCGCTTGAGGGGAATAGTGTTTTTCTAAATTTCCGCTCACTCTAGGGACTTGAAGACCATCAAGGTCGAGAGGTTCCAAACCTGTCGAATGTAAGATCATTTCAGAAGTGATGGCACCAGGACGCAGGATTTTCGGAAGTGCCCCCGTACAGTCAATAATTGTGGATTCGACGCCTACTTGACATTCACCTCCATCGAGAATCATGTCTAGATTTGCTAAATAGTCTGCAATTTCTTGAGTAACTGCTTGGGCCGAAGTAGGGGATACGTGTCCAAATCTATTTGCACTTGGAGCAGCAACGCCTTTGCCACCTAACTCGTGAAATGTATTGAGCAGGGCCAAAGCAATTGCGTGGTCAGGAATACGAATGCCTACCGTATCTTGTCCACCAGTAATGAAATCACCAGCAATTTTTGATCGATTGAGAATTAAGGTCATCGGACCGGGCCAATAGTCTCTAGCTAATTGAATTGCATACTCTGGGATTTCTTTAACCCATTCATCTATTGCATTTAAATTATGAACATGAACAATAAGCGGGTGGTCATGAGGTCGACCCTTAACTTCATAAAGTCTAGCAACTGCGTTGCTGTTGAGGGCATCTGCCCCAAGGCCATAGACAGTCTCGGTTGGAAATGCGACTAGGTTGCCATTAAACAGCGATTGCGCTGCTAACTTGATGATGTCAGCGCTACAACTAGATAAAAACTCAGAATTCTCCATGGCGTGCTTCATTATTCCTTATTTTACTAGACAATACTCTCGTGAATCCTTCAACACCGAAGATAAAGGTAGTCCATGTGGTTACGCGCATGAATACTGGCGGGGTAGCTGTTTTGATTAGCGAATTAGTCGCCGGCATGGATTCAAAAAAGTTTGAAGTACATTTGATCACAGGGTCCTGCTCACCAGGCGAGGAAGATTATCTGCGGGCAAGAGGGTTAGATCTGAAGCAGATTACAATCCCATCCATGCAACGATCCTTGAGACCATTCCAAGATCTGAAGGCAATTATTCAAATATCAAGAGAATTGAAAAGATTAAGGCCTGACATAGTTCACACCCACACATCAAAAGCTGGCTTGCTTGGCCGAGTCGCCTCTCAGATTGCCACACCTAAAGCGAGAGTAATTCACACCTTCCATGGACACTTACTTCATGGATATTTCTCCAAGCCTGCAACTCAATTTATTACATTCTCTGAAAGGGCTTTGGCAAGAATTTCTGACATCCTCATCTCGATGGGTAATGAAGTAAAAGCAAACCTGCTAGAAGCAAAAATTGGAAAACCGCAACAATTTCAAGTGGCTTTTCCAGGGGTTAATGAGAAGAAACCCAATCCCAATAATCTGGAAGCTGCCAAATTCAAAGAAGAGCATTCACAAAATGTGATATTTACATTTGTTGGTCGATTAAGCCCAATTAAGCGTTGTGACCGAATTATCGAAACTGCAATTCAGGTTAGTGATCATATTCCTGCACCTTATTTTTTAGTAATCGGAGATGGCGAATTGCGTAAATCTTTGGAAACCCAAGGAAGTGGTCTTCCAATCACATTTTTAGGATGGGAAAGTCACACAGAAGATTGGCTCGCAATTTCAGATGCTGCGATCTTATTGAGCGATAACGAGGCAGTGCCACTAGCAATGATTGAAGCTGGACTTGCCGGCCTCCCAGTAATTGCTACAAATGTTGGCTCTATGGGTGATGTTGTTGAGAATGGAATAAATGGATTCTTAGTGGATCCAATAGTCAAAGAAATAGCTACAAAAATAGCAGCTCTCTCGGAATCGCCAGATTTGAGGAAAAACTTAGGAGAAAGAGGGAAGGAGCTAGCGCGACAGAGATTCTCTGTAGAAACCATGATTAAACGGCATGTAGAGATTTATTCACAGGTAATTCAAATCCGCCACTAACGATTTCCCAAAGAAATAGGCGATACTTAAGGCATGAAACTAACAAAACTTCGCACAATCACATCCCTATGCACCGTCGCTGCAGTCGCAGGCGTTGTGGCCCTTGCAATCCCAGCCAATGGCGCTGGCACCACAGACAACCGCTTCATCACCGTCACAGGCGTTGGCACGATCTCTGTTGTCCCAGATGCTGTTCGCTTTAATGCAACAGTCTCAGCCCTTGCCTCAACAAATGC